>Ga0209253_10001172_pt1 | contig 22900 bp, 18 predicted proteins | sample FrelakmetBRP12BR_FD_187145 | JGI IMG/M metagenome (GOLD analysis project Ga0209253, IMG submission 187145) | Freshwater lake sediment microbial communities from the University of Notre Dame, USA, for methane emissions studies - BRP12 BR (SPAdes)... | ecosystem: Environmental > Aquatic >...
CGACCTCGGCGCCGACCCCGAGCGCATCGACGAGCTCGTCGGGCTCATCTTCAAGGAGATCCGGAAGCTGCAGAAGAAGGGGCCGACCGTCCAGGAGGTCCTCGAGGTCCGCCTGGCCGAGTCCCGCGACTTCGAAACGAACTCCCAACAGAACGGCTGGTGGCTCGGCCAGCTCGTCGAGCGCTACCGCCTCGGGGAGGACCCGGCCATTCTCGCGCAGGTGCCCGATTCGTTCGCCGTCCTGACGCCGGCGTCCGTCCAGGCCGCGTCGAAGCTCTACTTCAACACCCGCCGCTACGTCCAGGTCGTGCTGTACCCGGAGAAATAAGAGGCGGCGCGTTAGAACCCCACGGCTAGCGTCAGGGCCATGCCGCCGCCGCGGATGGGCGCGAGGGAGATCGTCGGGACCGGGCAAGATCGGGTCTCCGCCGTGTAGACGGTTCTCCAGCCGTTGAAGAGGGACCCGACGAGCCCCCCCACGAGAGCCCCCGCCGCCATGCCTCCCACGCCCCCGATCAGGATGGTCGCGTCCGTAAGATCCCCTTCCGCCAGAGCCACCAGAATGGCTCCCGCCCCGAGCCCGCCGGCGAAGCCCAGAGCGGATCCGATCCCAAGACCCAGGCGGGCCCCGCGCTTCCGGACCTGGATCGCCCGGATCTCGGACCACGAAAAGCGTACGGATTGGCCGGAGCCGGGGTCCCAGCCTTCAACGCCGTCGGCGAGGACCCTCGGCTGACGGATCTCCCGTTCCTCCGACTCCGGTGTGAGAACCAGGATCTTCTTCCTGCCCTCGATCGTCGCAGCGAGCTTCGTGTCCTTTTCGATCTGTCCCGCCCCGAGGGATAGGCAGGTCATCAGAAGCAGGACCGGGGCCGTGAGGCCCATGAGCACCCTCCTGGCGCCTCTCCTCCGCCCGCGAGTCTCGTTCATGGCACCCTCCCAAACACTAGATCCATTCTCATGATAAGGAAGGGACAGGGAGAAGTTGTCAGGATTTTGTCAATACTCTTATCTTGACAGCCTCTCGGGGCGCGGCCTATGCTCGGGGCGGCGGGCCGACGGTTCGCGCCGCTAGGAGGGCATCATGAAGCGCTGGGAATTCATCGATCGCCTGAAGACGGGAGGAGCGGCCGCCGCTTTCGGCCCCCGCACGCCCTCGCTCTGGAGGGCGGCCAGGAACGACTCGAAATCCGGAAACCGGTCCTCGGCCCTCAAAGAAACGGGGCTCGGCGGGGCGCTGTTCAGGATCCCGTTGTGGATGGTCCGCCCGTCCTCCCCGACGAACGGCCTCCGGCCTGTCGCCATCTCGTAAAGGGCGCACCCGAACGACTAGATATCGGTCCGCCCGTCGGTCCTCTCGCCCCGGACCTGCTCGGGCGACATGTAGGCCGGTGTCCCCAATATCGTCTGGGGTTGGGTCAGTTCGGCGCCGCCCTCGAGCGAAGCCAGCCCGAAATCCGTGATCCGGACCTGTCCTTCACGGTTGAGCATGATGTTGGCCGGCTTGACGTCGCGATGGACGACGCCTCTCTCGTGGGCGGCCCCAAGGCCTTCGGCGGCCCGGACGGCGACGGCGAGCGCCTCAAGGAGGGGGAGAAGCCCTTCGGCGATCCGCTCCCTCAGGCTCCGGCCTTCGATGAAAGCCATGGTCAGGAACATCTCGCCTTCCGCCTCGCCGGCCTCGTAGACCGGGCAGATGTGGGGATGATCGAGGATGGCCGCCGCCTGGGCCACGCGCAGGAACCGCTTCTTCGCCTGAGGGTCCCCGGCGATCGCCGCGGGCAGGAACTTGAGGCCGACGGTCCGCCGGCGCCAAATAGAGCTTGACAACCCGCACCGCTGGGTCTATCTACATAAGAGGTCAGTTTACAGCGAAAGAGCTCGCCGGCCGGGGGAGACCAGGCAAACCCGAACAAAAGGGATTGCCCTTCTCTCCCGCCGATATCTCGAAAGGGGAGGGATCATCATGGTCGAAAGTGTCCTGCTTTATGATCTGGAAAGGGGGGTGGACCTGCAGGCCTACGTGGCCTGGGCGAAAAAGACCATCGGCGCCGTACTGAAGGCTCCGGGAGTCGTCGAGTTCCGCGCCTCCCGCAACCTCCTGGGCTCGCCGTACGTGCGCTCGATCTCGGTCTGGAAGTCCCTGGCCGACTGGGAGAAGTTCGCCGAAAGTGATGTTTGGAAAGCGGCCGAGGCGGAGCTGCGGGCCAAGTTCGCCACGGTCATCCATGTCGAGCTTTGGGGGCCCTCGCCCGTGGCGCCAGAGCCGCTGCGGCCGAAAGCCTGACGACACTCGCGATCTTAGCGGGAAAAGCGCTTTCCCTCCTGCGCCGCGATGCAAGAGAGAGAGATCGGAAGGGAGATGTCTAAGATCTCGCGGGCGAGCTTCGTAGGCTTTTTGATCTTGACGGGCGTGCTGCCCGCGCAGGATCGCCCGCCGGAGAGCGGCACGCCGCTCGTCCTGCCCCGCATCCAGGGCAAGGTCACGCTCGACGGCCTCAGTGACGAACCAGCCTGGCAAAGCGTTCCCTCCCTGCCCTGCGTCTGCTACCTGCCCGACTCGGGGGCGGCCCCCTCCGAGCGGACGGAGATCCTCATCGCCTACGACGACGATTTCCTCTACGCCGCCGGCCGGATGTACGATCGCGAGCCGGACAAGGTCCAGGCCACGTCGAAGAAGCGCGACGACATGAAGCTCAGCAACGATTGGTTCGGGATCACCCTGGACACGTTCGTCGACCACGAGAGCGCGCTCTGCTTCTACACCTCCCCGGCGGGCCTCCGGCTGGACATGACCATCTTCAATGACGCCCAGGGGGATTTCCCCGCGGACAAGAACTGGAACACGTTCTGGGACGTCGCGACCGTCCGCACCGCCGAGGGCTGGTTCGCCGAGATCAGGATCCCGCTCTCGAGCCTTCGCTTCCAGACGACCGGGGGACGGGTCGTCATGGGGCTCATCGCCACGCGCTACATCGCCCGCAAGAACGAGTCCATCACCTTCCCCTTCATCCCCCCGAAGTGGGGCTTCTGGGGATCGTTCAAGCCCTCGCGGACGCAGCCGATCGTCCTCGAGGGCGTCACCCGGCACAGGCCCCTCTATGTGGCGCCCTACGTCCTCGGCGGATACGGCCGGTCCTACGAGCTCGACGAGACGGAGACGGCCTACGGCGCCAAGGACAAGTTCATCTTCGAGCCCGGCCTCGACGTCAAGTACGGATTGACGAACAACCTGACGCTGGACCTCACGGTGAACACGGACTTCGCCCAGGTCGAAGCCGACGACGAGCAGGTCAACCTGACCCGCTTCTCGCTGTTCTTCCCCGAGAAGCGCCCCTTCTTCCTGGAGCGGGCCAGCGTCTTCGATTTCAACTACGGCGACGAAACCGCGCTCTTCTACAGCCGGCGCGTCGGCATCCAGGAGGGTGAGCTCGTCCGCATCTACGGCGGCGCGCGCCTCGTCGGCCGCATCGGCGGCTGGGACATTGGCCTTCTCGACATGCAGACGGCCCCTATCGCGGACCTAGATCTGCCATCCCAGAACTTCGGCGTCCTGCGCCTCCGCCGGCAGGTCTTCAACCGGGATTCCTGGATCGGCGGGATGGCCACCAGCCGGATCGGCGCGGACGGCGCGTCTAACGTCGCCTACGGGCTCGACGGCAAGGTCAGGCTCTTCGGCGACGACTACCTCCTGTGGAACTGGGCCCAGACCTTCGCGACCGGCGCGGCGAACCGGGCCTTTTCGTTCGACAACGCCAAGTTCCGGGTCAACTGGCAGCGCCGGACGATCGAAGGCCTGGGCTACGACCTGGATCTCACCCGGGCGGGGAGCGGCTACGAGCCGGGCCTGGGCTTCGAGTACCGGTCCGACTTCACCCGTTTCGGCAACCGCGTCCTTTACGGCTGGCTCCCGGGCGAGAAATCCTGGCTGCTGCGCCACAAGGTCTTTCTCGAAGGGTACCTCTACCTCAGGAACGTGGACGGAGCCGCGGAATCCTACGAGGTCGGGCCCGGCTGGCAGTTCGATTCGAAGTCCGGTTTCTACGCCAACATCACTCCCCTGGCCTGCTACGAGAACGTCTCCGAGGAATTCTCCCTGTCCGACGAGGCCGTCATCCCGGCCGGCCGCTACCGCTTCTTCGACCTGCGATTCACTTTCACGACGCCTATGACGAAGAGCCCTTATATGGAGGGCCAGATCGATGTCGGGTCGTTCTACGACGGGCACCGGTTCTCCGCGGGCGTCGAGCCGCGCCTGGACGTTTCGAGCAGCCTGGAGATCGGGGGCTTCTACGGGTTCGACCGGGCGGTCTTCTCCGCCCGGGACCAGTCGTTCACCGCCCACATCGGCCGGCTGCGCGTCCTGGTCATGCTGAACACCAAGATCTCGGCGGCCGCCTTCGTCCAGTACAACAGCGCCGCCGACGAGGTCACGGCGAACGTCCGCCTCCGCTATAATCCTCGCGAGGGAGTTGATCTCTATCTTGTCTACGATGACGGCCTGAACACGGACCGGATGCGGGAGATCCCGGCGCTGCCCCGGTCCAGGGGCCGAACGGTCCTAGTGAAATACACCTACACGTTCAATTTCTAGGGTTCCGCGACACAGGAGTTGCGGATGAGCTGGGCATAATAGCCGACGAACCGGGTGTAGCCTTCGATGGAGATCCGCTCATCCACGCCATGGATCCTGGCGAGATCATCCCGGCCCAGGATCATGGGCAGGAATCGGAAGATACTCTTCGTCATCCCGGCATAATGTCTGCTGTCGGTCATTCCGACGCAGAGCGAGGGCGCGACGGCGACCTCGGGGAACATCTGCCGGATCGTCCGCTCGAGGATGCGGAAGGCCGGTGATCCGGTGTCCGATGCCGGCGACGGATCGCTCCGGCACGGTTCGATCATTCGGACCCGGATCCGGGGGTCGTCGATGACCCGGACGATCTGGTCGACGACGCTGGCCATGGTATCGCCCGCCAGGATGCGCAGGTTGACAACGGCCCTGGCCCGGCCCGGCAGGACGTTTTCCTTGACGCCTCCCCCGATCACGGTCGCGGCGGCCGTCGTGCGGATCAGAGAATTGCCGGCGGGTTCTGCCGCGAGTTTCTTCATCACCAGGGGCTTGAACAGCCAGAGGTTCTTGTAGACCATTTTCAAGGCCGCCGGCACTTCCGACGAAAGCGCCTCGAACATGCCCCGGGCGGAGACCCCCATCCGAGCCGGGAACCGCCGCCGTTCGAGCCTCCGGACCGCCGAACAGAGCATGCCGATTGAGGTCTCGGGCGGGGGCATGCTCGAATGACCCCCGGTGCCTTCGACCGTCAGCTCGACGCTCAGATAGCCCTTTTCGGCCGTGCCCACCAGGGCCGCCGGCCGGGAGACGTTCGGGACGATCCCCTGGGTGATCGTCAGGCCTTCGTCGATGACGTATTCGAACTCCGCGCCCCGGGAGCCCAGAAGCTCCGCGATCCGGGCCGCGCCGTGAAAGCCCCCGATCTCCTCGTCATGACCGAAGGCCATAGAGACGGTCCTTTCGGGAACATGCCCCTGTTTCAGAAGAAGTTCGGCGGCCTCGAGCAGGCCCATCGCGCATTGCTTGTCATCCAGAGCGCCCCGGCCCCAAATATAGCCGTCGGCAACGCGGCCCTCGAACGGCGGGACCGTCCATCCGCTCTCCGGGCCGGTATCCGCCGGAACGACGTCGAGGTGGGCTAAGAGAAGGATCGGACTCAACGTCCGATCGCTGCCCTTCCAGGTATAGAGGAGGCTGTAGCCTCCGACGATCTCCCGTTCCATCGAAGCATGGACCAAGGGAAAGGCCTCTTTCAGGTAGTCATGCAGATCCAGGAAGGCTTCGCCCCGGAAGCGGGCGGGATCCTCCTCGGAGATCGTTTGGAAGCGGATGGCCCGGCCGAGCCGCTCGGCGAGATCGGGGCCGGACAGTTCCATGCCGGTCTTCGGAGCGGGTGTCGCTGTTGTTTTATTCACAATGGCCCTTCGCTCGCTTCTTAATGATGCGAAACGTCAGCCCTTGGGACGGATGAGCTCCTTGAACGGCGGGTAATCCCAGAGGGGCTCGAGATCGATGTCGCGATGAAGGTCGATACCGTAGCTCGCCCCCTGGGCGAAGGATTCCTTGAGAAGCGAGACGGCCTGTTCCTTTTCGCCGAGGAGCGCGGCGATACGGGCCCGCCAGTAGGTATTACTGCCGAAAAGAAAACGCCGGTCGATCGCGGCCAATTCATCGGCGATCCTTATCGCCCCTTCCCGGTCTCCCCGCCGCGCGGCCAAGGTGCCCAGAAACCCCTGATAGCCGATATTGTCCGGATGTTCGGCGCCCAGGGACTCGAAGATCCTCTTAGCCTCATCCCAGCGACCAGCGTCGTACAAGGCCCCTGCATAAAAACTCCTCCGAGTTACGGTCTTCCTCTCGGCCTCGGGCCGGCCCTCGGCCCAGGCAATGGCCTGGGCAAAGATCTCCCGTGAATCTTCCTTGTGTCCGTGGGCGTTGAGCTCCAGCCCGGCCTCGATCATGACTTCGCCCGGAGTCCAGCCGGTTGCAGCCGCGTCCAGGCATCCCGCGATCACCTTCTTCACCTCTCCGATCTTCCCGAGGGCAGCCAGCGCGCGGGTTTCGCCGGCCGATAAGTCCATATTATTTGGGAAATATTTCTTCGCCCTTTTGGCGACCTTCAGCTCTTTCTTGTATTCTCCCAGCATGTGGTGTGCTTCCGCCAAGTGGTAGAACCACCAGCCACCGGCGGGTCGAGCGAATTGGATATTCGGATCCTGGGAATCCATCCAGGCATAGACCTCGACGGTTTCCCGGGGATGATTGATGATTTTTGCGTACAGGCCGACGAGGTACTTGACCGTATATAAGTTGGGCACCAGCTTCTCGGCTTCCCGGATGAGCCGGAGAGCCTTTTCGTTCTGACCCTGGAGGTACGCCTCGTACCAATCGAAGATAAGGCGATCGATGGGAGAGAGCTCGGCCCGCGATTGGCGAACGGATCGAAGGATCGCGTCGGCTTTTTGGTACTGGCCCCGGTTCCCGTAGGCGGTCGCGATGTAGATCTTGGGCACAACGTATTCCGGATCCAGCGCGACGGCCCTCTCGAAATGGCGGACCGCCTCGTCGTAGTCCACGCCGAAGAGATCGAGCCCCTGAAGGAATTCCTGGTAGGCGTCGTAAACCGGCGTCCGGCGTCCGGTCTGGCCATATCGGCTCATGGTCGTGCCCGCCAAATGGGAGGCCAGGGCGCCCATGATCCTCTGGCGCAGCTCCGTGATCAATCCCCACTTGTCGTCGGGGCTCCCTTTGAGCGTCTCGAGGGACTGGATGAGCTTGCGGCGGACGACATCGGTGATCGTGGCATGGAAGTGAAGCTGTCCGTCGATCAGGAAATAAGCGCCGGAGACGAGGGTTCCTGCCCCGGTGCTCTTGGCCAGGGCGCGGAGATCATCCTCCTCGTTGGCGCCCGCCGAGCCGGCCTTGATGGTCCGGGAGATCTCCAGGACCGAGATCGTCGGGACGACATCCATGATCCCCGACTGGGACAGACCTTGGGCCAGCTCATAGGCGGCCACCTTGCCCAACGGGTCGAGGGCCGGGTCACCTGTCTGGTTGACGAAGACGCTGACCAGGGCAAGCTTCGGGTTAGGGGCTGGCCCGGATTTGCGGATGGCGAAGAAATAGACCGCGGCGGCGATGGCCGCTATCGCGAGGATCGTTGGAAGAAAAACCTTCCTGAGGTTGAACTTGACCGTAATTTCTTTGGTCGTAAGGCCCTTTCTCTTTGGAACAGCCTTTTCTGTCGTCGGCAGGCCTTCCTCGATCCCGGCCAGCTCCGCACCCAAGGCGCCGGCGGTTTCGTAGCGCGCCGCCTTGTCCTTCTCCAAGCACTTGAGGATGACCCGGGCGAGAGCATCGGGGATCTGCGGATCCGCCGTCCTCGGGTCCTCGGGCGCCTCGTACTTGTGCTTGTGGGCGATCGCGAGCGCCGTCTCGCCGTCGAAGGGGCGCCGGCCCGCGACCATCTCGTAGAGGATGACCCCGAGCGAGTAGAGGTCCGAGCGCTCGTCGACGTCCTTACCCTCGACCTGCTCCGGGCTCATGTACTCCGGCGTCCCGATGAACGTCCCGGCCCCGGTGATGCTCTTCCCCATGAGCGAGCGGGCGATGCCGAAGTCCATGATCCGGGCCTGGCCGTCCTCGTCGAGCATGATGTTCTGAGGCTTGAGGTCGCGGTGGACGACGCCCAGCTTGTGGGCTTCCTCGAGCCCCGCGCAGACCTGGCGGGCGACCGCGACCGCCTGCCCCGGGCTCAGCCGCCCGACCTTGCGGAGGAGCTGGCGCAGGTCCTCGCCGTGGACGTACTCCATGGTGATGTAGCGTATGCCCTTGTCCTCGCCCAGGTCGAACATCTGGCAGACGTTCTTGTGGCGGATCTTGCGGGCGAGCTTCAACTCGTTGGAGAAGCGCTCGAGCGCCTTCCTGTCCAGGCCGGCCTCGGGCCGGATGAGCTTGAGGGCGATCTTCTCGCCGATCTTGGTGTCGTGGACCTTGTAGACGCGGCCCATCCCTCCATGCCCCAGCTCTTCGATGACCTGGAAGCGGCCGGCGAAGGTCGTGCCGGTTGTCAGTTCGTGGATTGGTGTTTGGAGCGTCTCCGTCACGATTGGAAGATGGCTCTGGGCCGGAGACGCGGGCAGCGGCGAGCCGCATCCGGCGCAGAACCTTGACGTCCCGGGGTTGTCGGAATGACAGGACGGGCACTTGACGGCCATCGCTGATCCCCTCGCTGCTTGGTCGGACTAAGGTTAGCAATAAAACAAGGGGCTCGTCAATGGCGGGTTTTTCTAACACCGCCCGCGGCCCGGGCTCGCCGCCCTTGACAGCCTCTCGGGGCGCGGCCTATGCTCGGGGCGGCGGGCCGACGGTTCGCGCCGCGAGGAGGGCATCATGAAGCGCAGGGAATTCATCGATAGCCTGAAGACGGGAGGAGCGGCCGCGGCCCTCGTTTCGCTCGGCGGCGCGGCGCACTGCGGCCGGCCGGCGAAGGAAGAGCCGGCGCCGGCCCCGAGGCCCACGGCGGAGACGTCGGGCGAGGCCGCGGCCCTCGGCGTCCGCGATCCGCATATCGACGTCGACCTCGGCGCGATCGGCCGGAACCTCGACCGCGTCCGCAAGCGGACCAATGTGCCGGTCATGGGCGTCGTCAAGGCCAACGCATACGGGCACGGCCTGGTCGAGGTGGGGCGCTTCCTCGAGTCGGCCGGCGTCGCCGCACTCATGACCGGGAAGCTCGACGAGGCGTCGCGGCTTCGCGCCGCGGGCGTCCGGTGCCCCATCGCCAACTTCGGCCCCTTCGGCCCTCCGGACGCGGAGGAGATCCTTCGCCGCGGCATCCGCCAGTCGGTCTCGACCGCCGACGACCTCGCCGCGCTGGATTCCGCCGCGGCCAAGGCCGGATCGCTCGCCGGGATCGACATCCATGTCGACACCGGCATGAACCGGGCCGGCGTTCCGGCGAGCGAGGCCCTGCCGCTCATCGAGCGGGCCGCCTCGCTCCGCCGCATCCGCATCGAGGGCATCTCGACGGCCCTGACCGAGGACCCGGAGTTCGACCGGGAGCAGCTGAGGGTCTTCACGGAGGTCTGCGCGGCGGCCAAGGCCCGGGGCATCGACTGCGGGCCGCGGCACGCGGCGAGCAGCGGGGCCCTCTTCGGCGAGGACGACGTCTTTCTCGACATGGTCCGGCCCGGGATCGCCCTCTACGGCTACTACCCGAACGCGAGGACCCGGCGCGAGGACAGTCTCGGCCTCGAGCCGGCCCTCCGGCTCACGGCGAGCGTCATGTTCGTCCGCGACGTCAAGCCCGGTGAGAGCCTGTCCTACCTTCGGGCGATCCGCATCGACCGCCCGACGCGCGTGGCGACGGTCGGTATCGGCTACTCGGACGGCTACCCGCACGTTCTCGGCGGGAAAGGGACCGTCCTTATCGGCGGCCGGTCCTTCCCCGTGTTGCCGGCCGTGACCTCCAATCACGTCATGATCGACCTCGGCGAAGACCGGACCGTCCGCGTCGGCGACGAGGTCGTGCTCATCGACGGCCGCCGCGGATCGGAGGCGGCCGCCGATGCCCTGGCCGCGATCTCGGGCGGCTCGGACTACAAGTTCCTCATCGGCCTGAACCCGCGCCTGCCACGGACCTACCTGCGGGCAGCGGCTTGACGCTAACGAGTCACGAGGCGCGCCGGACCGGCGCTCGAGCGACTAAAAGAAAGAAGCCCGGAAGACATAACGAAGGAAAACAAGTGACCTGCCGAAATCGCTTTTTGACCTGCCTGAGCGTCTGCATCGCTCTCGCCGCCTGCAACTCCGGACCGCCGTCGTCCAATGCTCCTTCATCCGGCGAGGCCAAGGCTGCGGCCCTCGAGCGCAAGGCCGATCACCTCAGCCGTCTCCTCGGCCGCCGTCATGAGGCCGCCCAAGCGCTCGACGATCTGACGTCGGCCCTCCCGGAGAGCGTCCGGCTGACCGAGGTCGTCTATGACGCCTCCGGCGTTCAGATCAAGGGGGGCGCCCCGACCAACAATCTCCTGGCCGACTATCTTTCGCGCCTCGGCGAAGGCCCGTCCCTCGAGAACGTCATCCTCCGCGGCTCCGCCATGAAGACGGTCCGGGGCCGGGAGCGGGTGGATTTCTTCCTCCAGGCGGCCGTCCGGGATCCCGGGAGCGCGCCCTCGCCCCCGGGCGACGATCCGGCTGTCCGCCTGGAAGCCCTCGAGAAAGTCCTGCCGCCCCGTCAGGATACCGCCCGGATGCTCCGCGAGCTCCAGATGCTCGCCCTCGAGTCGGGCCTCCAGATGACGAGATTCGCGCCCGGCGTCGAGACCGCCGGGGAATTCACAGGCGAGCTGCCCGTATCGATCGAGGTCTCCGGCGATCTCGCCGGTCTCGGGCGCTATCTCCGCGGCCTGGCCGGCCTGGACAGCCTTTGGACGGTGGAAAGATTCTCATTCAAGGCGGCCCTCCCGGATGACCCCCGCTCGGAGATCCGGGCCGCCGTCGCGGCGAGAGCCAATTTCCCCCGCTGAGATCCCGGCCGGCTCACTTCTTCCCGGGCGGGTCCGGCTGCGGCGACAGCTTCATCAGCGCCTGGCGGTCGAAGATGCGCATCGACGGGAACTGGATCGTGGCCGGAAGCCAGGTGATCTCGTCGTCGATCTTGATGTAGTCGCCGGGCGGCGCTCCCTTGACCGCGCTCGCCGCCGCCGCCACCCCCCTGAGGACGCCGTTCGCCCCCGAGGCGATGAGCTTGCCCTTGGCGTCGCGGATGCCGCAGTCCCCGAGGATGCCGCAGTCGCCGATGATGCCCGCCGCGCCCGGCGCCCCTTGACCTTTCCCCGCCTTCTTGAAGGACGTGATGTTGAAGACCGTGCCCTCGGGCGTCGTCAGCTTGAAGCTGCCGGGGCCGAGCTTCTCGACCTTCGTCCCCTTGGGGATGGTCACGGACTTGCCCTCAGCCGCGGCCGTCGCCGCGAGTGAAGCCAGGAGCAGCGCTCCCAGGATCAGCGCCGCAAAGGGAGACCTCTTCATGGAACCTCCTTCTTTGTCGCCGGAGAATGAACCCTCTGCCCTCAATATAGGTTCGGATGGGGGATCCGTCAAGCCGCTCGAATTCTTGACGGTTTTTTGACAACTCCAGGTCCCTAGAGAGGCCGGGTTGAAAAAGGCGGTCCGGCGTCACAACCTCAAGGTCCAGAGCCTGCAGTTAGCCGTCACCCCGGTCGTCTCACCAAAGACGAAGACTGCCGGACTCCAGGTGCGTCTCAGCTTCTAGGCCGGGCGCAGCTCCCTTGAAAAATGACTTGCCACCGGCCTATAATCGGGTCATCAGCGCGATGGGCCCGGGATCGCTCGACGTTGGTCCCTTGGTTCGGAGGGGGAACATGAGTTGCGTTCCTGGTCGGATCACGGCTTTCACGGTCCTCATATGTCTCGGCCTGGCCTGCTGCGGGTCCGGAGGCGACGAGCCGATCCGCGAATACCACAATTACGTTTATGTAGCTAACGCGAGCAGCGACACCGTCTCAGGCTTCAGCATCAAGATCGATGGAACGCTGACCGGGCTGGCCGCTTCGCCGTACGCCGCGGGGGCGAGCCCCCGCAGCATGGCCATGACCTCTACGGGCAAGTTCGCGTACGTCCCCAACCCCAACCAGATATGGGCTTATACGGTGAGCGCGGGCGTCCTTACCAAAATGTCCGGCGCGCCCTTCACCTTCCGCAGCGCCGCGCCGCCGATGCCCCACGATATCGCCCTGGACCCCGGGGACCGGCACGTCTACACGGCCAACGAAAACACGAGCGACGTCTCGGTCTTCGCGATCAACGGGACGACAGGGGCGCTCGCCGAGATCGCCGGCTCGCCGTTCCCTGCCGGCAGCGGGGCCTACGAGGTCGAGATCGATCCAACCGGCAAGTTCGTCTATGTGGCCAATATCTACTCCGAGAACATCTCGGTATTCAGCCGAAACGCTTCAACCGGGGCCCTCGCCGAGATCGCCGGCTCGCCCTTCGCCACGGGGTCTGCGCCGTACGCGATGACCCTGGCCCCTTCGGGGAGATTCCTCTATGCCGCCAACAGCAACGAGGGCAGCGTCACCGGTTTCGCCGTCGATCCGATGACGGGCGTTCTCACCGAGATCGCCGGCTCGCCCTTTCTCTCGATCTCGTGGCCGACTTCAGTCGCGATCGACGCGTCCGGAGTGTTTGCCTACGTCACCGAAGGCAACTTCAACACGATTTCCGTCTGCCGCATCGACGCCGCGACCGGCGCTCTCACCGAGATCGCCGGCTCGCCGTTCGCGGCCGGCTTCTTCCCGAACCATATGGCCTTCGGCCCCAGCGGCGAATATGCCTATGTGGCCGAGGTCGTGGACATGGGTATGGGCGGCGTGACCGTTTATGATGTGGACAAGGCGACCGGGGCCGTGACGATGATCGTGGGCTCGTCCAAGACGACAGGCCTGTCGGCGTGCCGTGTCCTGGTCGCCCGGATCCTGGAATGACCGCCAAGGGGGTTCGCGATGAATAAGCGCTCCGTCATCACCCGCCTAGGCCTTGGTTCCCTGGGTCTCGCTCTCCTCTTCCCGCCTTCGGGAGGCGTTCCCGCCGATCAGGCCGCCTCCGCGCCCCCGACCGGCATCTTGGCTTCCGCTACGCCACGGCTAACCGCAGATCTCGGCAAGATGCCACTTCAGTTCATCCCCAACGGCGGGCGGATGGACCCGCGGGTCGCTTATACCGTTGAAGGCCGTGACAAGACGGTTTATTTCACCGCCGGGGGATTGACCATCGCGCTGACCGGCCCCGAGCGCGAAGCCGGCCGCCGGTGGGCGGTCAAGCTCGATTTCGTGAAATCGAATAGCCGGGTGCGACCCGTCGGCCTGGGACCCAGCGGGACGAGATTTTCCTATTTCCGGGGCAGGCCCCGGGATTGGAGGACCGGCCTGGCTGCCTCCTCGGAGATCGTCTACAGGGACCTCTGGCCAGGGATCGACCTTGCCTATTTCGGCTCCTTCGACCGGCTGAAGTACGAGTTCGTCGTCCGCCCGGGGGCCGATCCGGGCCGCATTCGACTGGCCTACCGGGGGGCCGAGAGCGTGGCGCTTACGGCGGACGGACGCCTCGAGGTCGAAACCCCGGCCGGCGCCTTCTCGGACGACGTCCCGGTCGCTTACCAAGACGCGCCCGGTGGCCGCGTAAGCGTTCCCATTGCCTACGCGCTCGACGGCGACATCTATGGCTTCGAGGTCGGCCCCTACGACTGCAGCCTGCCGCTCGTTCTGGATCCTTCTGTGCTCATCTACTGCGGCTACATCGGCGGCGCGGGCGAGGAATCGGGTCGGGCCATCGCCGTCGACAGCCAGGGCTGCGCTTACATCGCGGGCGATACCACCTCCACCGAATCGTCGTTCCCGGTGACCGTCGGGCCCGACCTGACCTATGGGACTTCTCCCTGGACCGGGTTCGTCGCCAAGATCAGCCCTGACGGAACGTCCCTCGTTTACTGCGGCTACATCAACGCGGCAAGCGGCGCGGCCATCACCGTCGACGAGTCGGGGTGCGCTTATATCACCGGCGAGGCCCTGGGCATCGAACACGGATTCCCCGCCACGGTCGGCCCGGACCTCACCTTCGGCGGCAGCACCGACGCGTATATCGCCAAGGTGGCGGCCTCGGGCGAGTCCCTCATCTACTGCGGCTATGTCGGCGGGTCATTCGCCGACCACGGATTCGGAGTCGCCGTCGATGGCTCCGGCTGCGCCTACGTCGCCGGGGGCACCCATTCGGCGGACGCGCCGATCCCGGTCACGGGGGGCCTGACCTATGCTGGCGAATCCGACGCGTTCTGCGCCAAGGTGGCGGCCTCGGGCGAGTCCCTCCTCTACTGGGCCTATATCGGCGGCTCGGGCTCAGATGAGGCTGGCGGGGTCGCCGTCGACGGCCAGGGAAACGCCTATGTCGTCGGGATCACCGCCGTCAAATACGACCAGTTCGGCGTCCCGGTCCCGCCGCTCTTTCCGGCGACGGTCGGGCCCGGCCTGACCTACGGGGGCAACAGCGACGCCTTCGTGGCCAAGATCGACCCCGCCGGGGCGGCGCTCGTCTATGGCGGCTATATCGGCGGCGGGTCGTATGACAAGGCCCGCGGGGCCGCCGTCGACGGCTCGGGGTGCGCCTATGTCGCGGGCCGCACGCGGTCGCCCGAAGCCACGTTCCCGGTCAAGACCGGTCCGGACCTGGCCTTCGGCGGCTACGAGGACGCTTTCGTAGCCAAGGTCGAGGCCGACGGCACAGGCTTGGCCTACTGCGGCTACATCGGAGGCTCGGAAGGCGATTTCGGCTACGCCATCGCTGTGGACGGCTCGGGAAGCGCCTATGTCACCGGGGAAACGTGGTCCGACGAGACGACCTTCCCCACGGTCAACGGGCCTGACCGGAACCCCAACGGCTCGCCGGACGCCTTCGTGGCTAAGGTCACGCCTTCGGGAGCGGAGTTCGCTTACTGCGGTTACGTCGGCGGCGAGAGCAGCGATTACGGCTACGGCATCGCCGTTGACGCGGCGGGCTGCGCCTACATCACGGGGAGCACGACCTCCCACGCGCCGCCCATGGGCACCTTCCCGTTCGAGGCAGGACCGGGCTCGACCTGGCAATATCCTTTCCCGGATGTCTTCGCCGCTAAGCTCCCTGTGGCCCCCGGCATCATTACGCCCGTCATCGATTCGCTCACGCCTTCCAGCGCGACGACGAACGATCCCCCTTTCACCCAGATCATTCGAGGCAGCGGTTTCGACGAATACGCCAGGGTCCAGTGGGGTTACGACTATTGCACATCGACTTTCATCAGCGAGAACGAGCTCCAGGCCGAGATCCCGTCCTATTTCCTCGCCCATGGCAACATCATCCCGGTCAAGGTCCAGAATCCCGGTGGCGAGGTCTCCAATACCGTGGACTTCCACTTGAATAACCCCGTCCCCGTCCTGGACCAGGTGGACCCGGACTATCTCACGGGCGGCTCGCCCGAGGAGACGGGGATCTTTCTCTGGGGATCGGGCTTCGTCGAGAACTCCGTCGTCCGGTGGAACGGCCAGGATATCCATACCGGGCTCACTATCTATGGAGAGGGCTGGGCCATGGTCCCCGTGAGCGCCCTCGCGATCCCCGGGGACGCCGCGGTGACGGTCTTCAACCCAGAGCCGGTCGGGGGGACGTCGGCCGCGCACACCGTGACCGTGACGGGCTTCACCCTGGGTTCTACGCCGACGTCCGCGACGGTCACCGCGGGGCAGCCGGCGACATACCAGGTGACCGTCGCCCCTCTTTATGGCCCGTTCGACGCACCTGTCATCCTGTCCTGCTCGGGCCTGCCGAGGAATTGTACGGCGGTCTTCCAGCCGGCCACTCCGACTCCCGGAGCGGACCCCGTCACGACGACGCTGACCCTCTACACGCAGGCCTCTTCAGGGTCCTCCTCCGGCGCGGCTTCCACTTCGGGACCCGCGGCCCCGCCGGGAGGGAACGTAACTGTTGTCCTGGCCGCTGCTTTCGCTTTGGCCCTCAGCCTGGGATTCGGGCTGCCCCGGTCCGCGCGCCGCTGGCTCCGGGCCGGCGCGGCCGCCGTCCTCCTACTTGTCCTGCTCGCCGGCTGCGGCACCGGTTCGTCCGACGACCAGTCCGACACCGGGACGCCGAAGGGGACCCACAGTATCGAAGTGAAGGGAACGTCAGGGACCCTGACGGTCACCACGATCGTGAGGCTGGTCGTCCGCTGAGCGCAGGACCTCCCGCCTCACGGCCGGCTTACCCCACCGCCACTTCGCTGATCGTGATCTTGTCCCTGGCCGCGACGCCCAGGCCAAGCCCCTCGGCGAGCTCCAGGAAGGCGCTCCGCCCCTTGATCGGCTCGAAGCTCTTCGCGGGCACCGTCATGGAGGACCTCTTCAGAGAGATGGGCGCTCCGCCCGAGACCTGGATCTCCAGCTTCTTGGTCATAGGAACGCGGCTCTTCGCCGGCGGCCTCTATCGGCAACGCCCGGGGCCATTCATTGACGACGCGGAGATCGGGCGTCGCCGCCTCGATCAGAAGACGAGGTGGTTGAGCGTCAACCTGAATTGGAGGACCCTTTCCCCTTCCTTCAACATGCCCCCCGCCGTCGAAATGCTCGCATAGAGGAGATCGGCCTGAAGGCTCCAATGTTCCGACAGGCCGTAGCCGGCACCCATGAGGAAGCCAAGGTCCGGCTCGAGGACGTCGTGCTCGAAATCGAAAAAGGAAACGCCCAAGCCGCCCAAAAAGAACAGCCCGCGTCCCTTGGGGCCCGGGTAGACCGTCGCGCCGACCCCGGCAATGCCGATGACATCCCAGGTCCGCCCGCCGAGGATCGATCCGCTGCCGAAAGCATAAAGCTCCACGCTGTTCGAGAGCGCGTACCCGGCTTTCAGGTTGATGGCTGCCGCCATCTCGTGCCGTATCCAGATCTCCGCCCCGTAATCCAGGGTGCTGTTGACGCTGCCGATCCCCAGGCCTCCGCCCAGGATGAGGCCTTTCTTTTGGCCGCTGAAGAGCCCCGTCCCCCCGGACAGGGCCAACAACGAGATGAGAAGAGCCGTGATCCTTTGTGCTTTCATATCTCCGCCCCCCCCCTAATATAGGAGCCCGCCGGCGGGGAGTTGTCAACGAATTGTCAAGAACGCACATGCCCGAGACCCGCGACGGGCTCCGGGGCGCCTCGGTTCGAGGCTTAGCCCTGCGCCACCTCGCTGATCTTGATCTTGTCCCGCGCCGCGACCCCCAGGCCCAGCCCCTCGGCGAGCTCCAGGAAGGCGCTCCGCCCCCCGGCGTCGACCTGCTGGACGCCCCGGGCCATCCGCTCCTTGACGATGACGTCGTGGGCCACGGCGTCCACGGCCACGGGGTCCGTCCCGAGGAGGAGCACCGACGCGTCGTAGATGAACTTGGGGTTGGCCCCGGGGCCCCCGTCGTAGCAGGCCTGGAGCCCGTCGACGATGTTGAGGACGACCTTGTCCCTGAGGACCGGGAAGGCGCACGGCTCGGCCACCGACTTCATCCAGATCTTGTGCAGGCGCGAGGTGTTGCTGAGCGCGCCGTAGGACAGGTTCTTGAGGCAGCAGGTCGTCGTCGCCCCGGCGTTCTTGAGGATGGGGACGTTGACGATCTTGGTCACCTTCTCCGTGACGATCCTCGTGAAGTAGGACTCCTTGCCCTCGTTGATCATGTAGCCGAGGGTCTCCTTGTTGTACTTCATCTCCAGGTCGGCGACGTAGGGCAGGGCCTCGCGGTCGATGTTGTCCTTGGCCCAGAGCTCGCCCTTGTCGTCGTAGAACTCGCCGTTCGGGCCCTTCATCTCCGTCCCCAGGATGGTGATCCCGGGGAAGCGCGCGGCGGTGAACCCGGCCGCCTCGAGCTGGAAGAGGCGCCGGTCCCAGATGACGATGTTCTTCTTGGGGACGCCCGCGGCCATGAGCCCCTCGATAATGGCGTCCACGACCTCGGGCTTGGTCGAGAGGATGGCCTCCCCGATGGGGTTGACCTTGATGCCGACGACGTCCTTGGGCCCGACGAACTGGGCCCAGGCTTTGCCCGTCTTCTTCTCCCCGGTGAGCTCAGCCATGCCCCGCTCGAGTTCCTTCCGCACCCGGGCCCCGTCGATCTTCTGCCCGACGGGATTCGGCCCCGTCTTGACCCTGACGACCGTCCCGGGGTATTTCCCGGGGAGCGAGCCCGCGACCCGGGGGATCGAGCGGACCTCGTCGATGTTGGTCTTGACCTCGGGCGGGGGAGCGGCCGGCGGCTTCTCGCTTTTGGCCTGGTCCTGGCCCATCAGGCGGGGGGCCAGGGCCACCCCCGCCGCGGCCACGGCGGCCGTGCCAAAGAACTTCCTACGTGAGAATCTATCTGACGGCGCAGCGTCTTTCTCTCCTGTAAGGGTAATAATGTCGTCTTTCCTCATGTTTCCTCCTGGGGACGGGGATGCAGGCAGTATAGGTGTGGTGGGGGGAAAAGGCAATGGAAGCTGCGGCTAGTTTGATTTGGGCGGGGACGAAAAATATAATAGGCGCCACTATTTCCGGACAAAGAGGGTTGCGGGAAATATGGGAATGACCCTATCGGCGTTCCTCCTCATAGGGATTCTGTCCTTTCAAAACGGGCCGGACCTCTCGGGAAACCAGGATGGGCAAAAGCGATTCTTGCAGGTTTCGTTACGGGCATCGGCCTTGCGCTCTCGAGGTGAGTATGAGAAGGCTGCCGCGGCCCTCCAGGAGGCGATGTCGATCGCCGAGAAGGCCAACCTTGATCATAGCCAAAGGCAGTGCCTTATGAGAATGGCCCTTTTGAGGTGGGACCTGGGTTCAATGGCCGAAGCCGAGAGATTATTCTACGCGGCTATGCTCGCCTTTCAAAAGGCCGGTGACATGAGGGCTTCTGAGTTCTGTGCGAAATGCGTGAAGCTCACCCGGCTCTATGACGAGGGAAAGAAAGACCGAGATGCCAAATATTACTTTCGTTCGCTCGAGCGCTTTCAAGAAGCCATAATGCTGGGACGAGATACCGGCATTCCTGATTTTGAGCTGAAATGCCTACGACAACAGAGCCTGACCTACTGGGAGATGGGGCGGCTCGAATCATTCCTCGCCTGCAATGTCCAGGGCTTGAAAATCTCTTCGGAGATTCATCATGATGTCGAGAAAGGACGTTGTCTGAACAATATCGGGATCACCTATCACAAGCAGAATGAATTCGCCCAAGCCGCGGAGTACCTGGAGAATGCCCTCTCAACGATTCGGATAGCCGGGGACAGACCCTCCGAAGCGGAGTGCCTCAGCAACCTGGGCCTCCTTTATCGCGATCTGGGGAACTATGACCGGGCCCTCTATTTCCTGGACAGCGCTCTAGCCCTGGATAAAGACCTGGCCGATTGTGGATCGATTTCCACGGACTTAGAAAACATCGGCAGTGTATTTCTAAGAAGAGGCCTTGATAACAGAAGTCGGCACGACCTGCTCGCCGGCTTGGACGCTCTCCAGGAATGTGTTTCTATTCGAGGGCGGAGCAGAACGGACGGTTCTGCGGGATTTACGGTACTGAACAATATCGGGATCATTTACAACGAACTCGGGGAACATCGAGAATCCAGGATGTATTTTCATGACGCGCTTAGAGCCGTTGAGAGAAGAAGCTTCGTTCCGGAAAAAGGCCAGATCCTCAGCAACATCGCGGCGTCCTACCTTTACGAAGGCCGGTTTGACGAGGCCCTCCGGCATTTCCGGGAGTCCTATGACATCGGCGTCGCGAATTCCCTCGAGAATGTCGTGATCGAGTCATGTTTCGGTCTTGGGAAGTGCTATGAGCTCACGCATGCCCGTTCCGCCGCGATCGATTTCTACCAGAGGTCCATCAGTGCTCTGGAGAACGTGCGGGACCGGCTCTCCTCCGAGCTCCTGACCATAGGATTCTCCCGTAACAAGTTGGCCGCCTATCAAAGCCTTATAGGCCTCCTCACGGCGGCATACTTGAACCAGCCCTCTCCGGGATTGTTGGAGCAGGTATTCGGCTTCGTTGAGCGCGCCAAAGCCCGGGCCTTCCTCCAGCGTATCCAGGATGCGGATATAGATAAAACGGAGTGGAGTTCTTTTCATCTCAAGGAACGACAGCAGCGACTCTCCCAGAACATCGCGGAACTAACGGGAAGGCTGTCGAGACCGGACTTGCATGAAGGCGAGAGGATACTCATTCAGCGCGAGCTTGAGCATGAAGAAGATGAGTATCTTCGTGTTACGCTCAGCTTCAGGGAACAGCCTCAAGAGGGCCGCGAACGCGCCGCTGAGAGGATCTGCAGCCGACAGGACGTTCAAAGCCGGATCCTTGACGATCGGACGATCTTGCTGGAATACTACCTGGGCGAAGCACGATCTTATCTGATCCTCGTTGCGAAAAAAGGGATGAAGTTATTCGTATTGGGAGGCAAGGCCGAGCTCGAAGACTCCCTGCGCGCTTATCTCAAGATCATCTCGGAACGATCTGCTGAGGACGCGGCCATCCGCGGCGCATCCGAAAGGATCGGGCGGGAGCTATTGCCCTTTCTGGACGGGGTGCAGTATCCCGGCGCGTCCAGCCTCATCATCATCCCCGATGGGGTCCTCCATTACCTCCCTTTTGAGACCCTGAGAATCGATCACGAGGACGGCCCGAGATATCTGATCGAAGACTTTACCGTATCGTATGGACCTTCTGCCTCATCCATACTCGCTCTCCACAGCATGCCTAGAGACAGGGCATGGAAGAAGGACCTTTTAGCTTTCGGCGGGCCGCTATACGATCCTGGTATCGCCCAAAAGAATGAAGCGACGTTGCGTCAGGGGACTGCGCTCAGAAGGCTGAGCAGCGGACGAACGTTCGATTTCCATCCGCTCCCCTATAGCCAACAGGAAGTCCGGGAAGTCGCCAGTCTGTTCTCCAGGGAGAGGGTCGATGTCCTCGTAGGTAAGGCCGCGAGTGAAGATGCTATTAGGGCGCTTCCGCTCCAGGATTATCGGATCATTCATCTCGCCTGTCACGGCGTTCTCGACGAGAATCGCCCTTTGCGGTCCGCGCTCGTCCTCTCAACCGGCAGCGAGCACGGTAACGACGGATTCTTGGAGATGAGGGAGATCTATGGACTGCTCACCGCCGCGGATCTCATCGTCCTCTCCGCTTGTCAGACCGCACGAGGCCTCCTTGAACATGCCGAGGGGCCCATGGGGATTGCCCGCTCCTTCTTCTTCACAGGAGCGCGCTCTGTACTTGCGTCCTTATGGTCTATCAACGATAAGCCTGTCGTCGTTTTCATGCGGGAGTTCTACAGGAATCTCCTTTCCGGCCGAGCAGCCAAAGAAGCCCTTAGGCTTGCCAAATTGACGCTTCTCCGATCTTCCTGGAGCCATCCTTACTATTGGGCCAGCTTTGTCCTCATTGGGGATCCGGGGGCCGAATAGACCGGCCTATCGGGGAAAGAAGGACTCTATTTCTCGAGGATTTTGAAATTCGCCAGTCTGGATTCCCCGATTTTTGCCTGCCCGGAATAGGCCGTGATCATCCAAAAATAGGATGATCCGGGCCTTATCCCCCGCTCCACCTTGTCCGGGAGCTGGACTTGTCGATCATGAAGGGGAGCGCTGACCCAAATCCGCAACAGCGCTTCATCAAAAAGCTCGAGAACATAATGCTGAGCGGAGGGAAACTCCTTCCATTGGAATAGGAGCTTTTTCGAAGCAGCCTGGGCGGCCACGGGAGACACGAGAACGACCCCGGGGCCTTCTGTCCTCTGGACTTCGACCAGCTCCCATTTCTGAAAGAATATCAGCAGGATCGAGGCGATCAGGCCAAACCCTATCGCGAGGCCGGCGTATCTCCACAGCGGAAAGCTATTCAGGCCCTCCGCTCGAGGGATATCCTCAGGAGATCCCAAGGCTTTGCGGCCAGCCGATGCTCGTTGTGTGTCCCGAGGGATCGTTTGGAGATGAAAAAAGAGATCGAACTCCTCTCGACAGTATGAGCACTCGGAAAGGTGGTCGATGATCCTCTTCCTTTTTCGCCTGGATGCGCCGGGATCAAAGGAGTTGGCGATCGCACTGACGGATGGACAGTGCTCTCGGCTGAGAGGTTTATGGGAGGCGGCATACGCCCGATAGATCGCCCTCAGATCGTCATTTTCGGATTTCATGTTGAAAATCCATATCTTTCAAGATTTTCCTGAGGTCGGCAAGACCGCGATAAAGCAGATTTCTTGTCTTATCTAAAGACCAATTCAGGTAGGATGAGATCTCTTGGATATTGAAGCTCAGAAGATAGAGCTTGACAACCTGTCGCCGCGAATCGATCAATCGCTCGACAGCCTGGCCAAGGGTGTTTTCGAAGATCCTCGCTGAAGCGGCGTCTTGGCTGTAGGATTGACGCAGTTCGGCTATATGTTTTTGTTTCTCGCGTCTGAACAGGCCATCTTCCCTTCGGAATTTTCGAAGGTGGTCAATGACCGAAGAGCTGATGATCTTCTTCATATATGACGCATGGCTGAATATAATCCTCTCATCATGCACGAGCTTCCAGATCTTGATCCTGACATCCTGCATGATGTCCTCAGGATCCAGGCCATATTTATGGAGATCGTATTTCTTGATATGGGAACTCAAGAATTCAGCATAATTTTCAAGGATCTCACTAAATTCCTCTTCCTTTTTTTTGTTTGGCGATTCCATGCGATCTTCCGGAACCCACCTCGTCTTTGCAGGGTATTGTATTAGTATAGATGTTAAAAGTGCATACTT
>Ga0209253_10001173_pt1 | contig 22884 bp, 20 predicted proteins | sample FrelakmetBRP12BR_FD_187145 | JGI IMG/M metagenome (GOLD analysis project Ga0209253, IMG submission 187145) | Freshwater lake sediment microbial communities from the University of Notre Dame, USA, for methane emissions studies - BRP12 BR (SPAdes)... | ecosystem: Environmental > Aquatic >...
GCGGTAAGCGGTGGCCCCGCCCGTTCGGTTCGCGCATGACTCGCGTGCATGACCGCTCGCGGTGCTGCTGCGTGAAGCAGTTTGTCAGCCGATGCGATGAGCGGCAATGCGCCGCGCTACCGAAGATTGGTGAGACGCTGTGGTATGTCGCGACCTGGCGCGAGCAGTGGGTGGCGCAGGTGAGTCTCTCGGCGGCGGCCCGGATCATCCCGATTGGCAAAAGAACGGCTACAGCCGAGGGAAGGAAGCAGGCCAGCGCAACCTAGCCTAGCCTGCTGATTTTCTTGGTAGGGCGTGCAGGGGTCGAACCTGCGACCAACGGATTAAAAGTCCGCTGCTCTACCAACTGAGCTAACGCCCCAACAAAGCTAATCTTTCATTTTATCGGCGACCTTGTAGGGGTGTCAACGAAACAGGGCGCTGCCGCAGCGCTGCCGCCCCAGCAGCGTGGTCTCTCGCGTGCGTCGCAAGAACGCGTACCGCGACCACCCCTTCACTACTCGCGCCTCGCCGTCGTCCTGTAGTCAAGCTTCGCGCAACATCCGCCAGTACTCGTACTTCATCGTTGCCGCGGCACCCGCGACGATCGCGAGGAAGGTGATGATCGAACCGAGCGCGAGCGTCGAGAAGCCGGTGATCCCCTGACCCACGGTGCAGCCGAGCGCGACCACGCCGCCGAAGCCCATGAGGATCCCGCCTGCGATGTGTCGCCGCAGGTCGCTCGCGTCGCGAAACGACTCCCAGCGGAAGGTCTTCGAGACGAGCGCGTAGGCGAGCGAACCGGCCATGACGCCGAGCACCGCCGCGATGCCAAAGGTGACGATGCGCGACTTGTCGGTCCAGAACATCAGCAACTCGAGCAGGAACGCCTGCGGCGCGACGAACGAGAGCGACTCCATGCGTCCGGTGTTCGTCGCGACGAACGCCTCCTGCAGAGTGTTCGGGTCCTCGGCGACGTACCCGACCTTGCCGGAGACGTACCAGCCCGCGACGATCACCAACCCCACGACGAAACCGCCGAGCAGACGGTCGAACTCCCGGAACTCCCGCTCGGCAAGCGCAAACAGCGCGAGCCCGCCGCCCAGGACGAGTGTTGCCACGATCTGCATCGAACGCCGGTCGGCGCCGAGCGCCCGTGCAGCGAGCGACGGCACATCCTGGCGTCCGGCGAGTTGCACCGATGCGGTCTCGAGCACCGACACGCGAAAGACGCCGAACAGGCCACGCAATGTCATGTACGCGGCGATCGCCATGAAAACGAGCACGACGAGCGACTTCAGGTTGCCACCGCCGATGCGGATCAACGTCTTCGCGCCGCAGCCGGACCCGAGCGTCATGCCGCCGCCAAACAGGAACCCGCCGACGAGGTACGAGAGCCAGGTGAAGTTGGGCGTCTGATAGATCGAGTTCGAGAGCTTGATAACGCCCGCGAGCTCGAGTGCGTTCGCGCCGAGGATCGCGACGCCGATGGCGAGCAGCCACATCCGCATGCGGTTCCAGTCGCCCATGTTGACGACATCGGACACCGCACCCATGGTGCAGAAGTTCGTTCGGTTGCCGACGAAGCCGAAGACGAAGGCAATGCCGAACCCACCCCACGCGACGAGCGGCGCAAGGCTCGCCGGATCGACGTCGTGCATGCTTCCCATCACCCTGTTGCGGCGCGTCCCGGAATTCTCCGCCAGAAACGGCCCCGTGCGCCGCGTGCGCCGCGACGGTTCACACCGGCGTCGCGTAGTAGACAGTCGGGTCGGCGAGGCCCGCGCCCGCGAAGCCCTCGCGCCGCAGCCGGCAAGCGTCGCACAGACCGCAGGCGCGGCCCTCGGCGTCGGCCTGGTAACACGAGATGGTAAGCGTGTAATCGACACCGAGCGCCCGGCCGCGCCGGATGATCTCGGCCTTGGTGAGCAGGATGATCGGCGTGTGAAGGCGCATGCTCCGGCCCTCGACGCCCGCCTTGGTGGCGAGATTCGCAAGCCGCTCGAAAGCTTGCACGAACTCGGGCCGGCAGTCAGGATAGCCCGAGTAATCGACCGCGTTCGCCCCGAAGAACACATCGTGCGCACCGAGCACTTCGGCGTAGGCGAGCGCGAGGGCGAGGAAGATGGTGTTGCGCGCGGGCACATAGGTCACCGGGATCTCGCCGGACTTGACGCCGCCGATGGGGACCGCGATCGACCTGTCCGTAAGCGCCGAGCCGCCGAGGGCCGAGAGATCGAGACGCATGACCCGATGCTCGGCCGCGTTCAACGCCTTTGCAACGCGCGAAGCCGCATCGAGCTCGATTGCGTGTCGCTGCCCGTAGTCCACGCTGAGCGCGTGGCACGCAAAGCCCTCCGCGCGCGCGATCGCCAGCACGGTCGCGGAGTCGAGCCCGCCCGAGAGCAGGACGACCGCCCGATTCATCCGAGATCGAGATCGAAGCGCTGCTCGGTTACGGGGGTGCCCCAGGTCTCGTGTGCGACTTCTTCGGTAAGGCGAAAACCGTTGAGCTGATAGAGCCGGATCGCCGCATCGAGATCGTTCAGCGTCCAGAGAAAGACCGATCGCGCTCCGCTGGCACGCGCGAACGCGAGGGACTCGGCAAGCATCCGCCGACCGACGCCCATGCTGCGGCAGTACGGATCCACGAGGAACCAGCGCAACTGCGGCGTTCCCGCCGCGTCGCCGACGATCGCGATCGACCCCACGACCTCGCCGCCGCGCTCCGCCACCCACAGACGCGAACGGTCCGGGTCCAACTCGAGCACGAACTTCGCGAGTCCTTCGGCGACGCTGGCCTCGAACCTGGCGTCGAATCCGTGTTCCTCTGCGTAGAGCACGCCGTGCAGCCGGATCACGGCGCCGAGGTCACCGGGTCGAAGATCGTCGCGCAGGCGGACGCCGTGGATCGCGAGGGAATCGTTCATTTGGGTCGAATCGCTATTTCACACCGGCGCGCGCGAGCCGCTGCTTGGCCTGCTCGGCCGCGCCGCTCGCCGGATACTTCGTGACGAGCGCCTTGAGCGTATTGCGCGAGGCGTTCACATCACCGAGTTCCGCCTGCGAGCTTGCAATCGAGAGCATCGCGTCTGCCGCCTTCGGGTCGGCAGGCCATGAGTCCACGACCTTCTGCTGCGCGGCGATGGATGACTTGTAGTCGCGCATCGCGTAGAGGGCATTGCCGACCCAGTACTGCGCCTGCGGAGCGAGCTTGGACTGGGGATACTGCGTCACGAAAGCCTGGAACCCCTGCACGGCCGAGCCGTAGTTGCCGGACTTGAACTGATTCAGCGGCGCCTCGTAGGCCTGCTGCTCGGCCGCCGACGCCTGGGTCACCTTGTCCCGCTCGCGGTCCACGTGCTCGAACTTGCGCAGGCGGGTATCGAGATCGACATAGAGATCTTTCTGGCGCTTGTCGACGTTTTCGATCTTGTAGCCGAGCTCCTCGATCTGGCCGCGTAGTCGCGCCATGTCCTGACGCAGCTGGTCGATCGTGGCAGCGAGATCCACCACCGCCTTGCGGTCGGCGGCCTGCTGCACCTGCTGCTCGAGGCGCGCCGCCTGCGCGCGCAGATCGGCGATCGACTTCCTGGCCTCGTCGTCGGAGAAGAGAGCGAAAGCCTGAGCGGCAGGCAGGAGCAACGACAGGGCGAGCGCGGCTCGCGCAAGACATTCGCGTACGGGAGAGGGTCGATCTGTCATCTGCGGCCCGTGGACAAGCAAGGTTCACACAAGCCAACGGCGGCAGGGCTGTCCCGCCGCCCCCGGCGGGTCGAAAACTTCACGCTTTCGCGAATGCGATCAGAATTCCCCGCTGTGCAGGATGTCCGCGCGCCGGTTCTGCGCATAGCACTCCTCGGTCCTTTCCGTGCAACGCGGCTTTTCCTCGCCGAGGCTCACCGACTCGATCTGAACCTCGACCACGCCGGAAAGCGCGAGATAGCGGCGCACAGCGTCGGCGCGCCGCTGGCCCAGGCCGAGGTTGTATTCGCGGCTGCCGCGCTCGTCGGCGTTGCCTTGGATGAGGACCTTCCCGCCGCGGTTGTCGCGCAGATAACGCGCGTGCGCGTCGAGAGTGACCTTGAACTCTTCGCGGATCGCGTCGGAGTCGAAGTCGAAGTAGACGCTCCTCTTCGACAGCGGGCTCGACGGATCCTTGAGCGGATCGACGCCGGTGCGGCCGGGTGGGATCGGTTGCGCGCCCGTGCCGCCGGGCGGCACCGGCTGCGTGGTCGCCCCCGCGCCACCCGGCGTGCGGTCTTCCACCGCCGCGCCTTCCGGGGTGGTACCGGTGCTCGCGCACCCGGCAAGCACGATCGCGGCCGCACACACGCCGCCCAAAAGGAATCTCTTCATCTTTGTTCTCCCTTGTGTTCACTGGTTCGCGAACGGTCCCCACGCGGGCTCGCGGACGTCGGCTGCTGGCACCGAAAGCCGCTGCTTCACGCGACCGTCGCTCGAGGTCGCCGCGAGCATGCCGCGGCCGTTCACCTCGGTCGCATAAAGGATCATCTTGCCGTTGGGTGCGAAGCTCGGCGACTCGTCGCGCTGGCCATCGGAAAGCACCTGGACCTGGCGCGTCGCAAGATCCATCACCGAGAGCTGGAAACGGCCGTTGTTGCGCGCGATGAACGCGAGCGTCTTGCCGTCCTGCGAGATCCGCGGCGAAACGTTGTAGCTGCCCTCGAACGTCACCCGCTGCGCATCGCCGCCCGACACGGGCACGCGGTAGATCTGTGCGCTCCCCCCCCGGTCCGACGTGAAGTACAAGTGCTGACCGTCGGGCGAGAACTGCGGCTCGGTGTCGATCGCGGAGGAGTTCGTAAGCCGGCGCACGTTCGAGCCGTCGGCGTTCATGACGAAGATCTGCGTACCGCCGTCGCGTGAGAGCACCACCGCGAGCTGCCTCCCGTCGGGCGACCATGCCGGCGCGCTATTCGAGCCCTTGAAGTTCGCCACCGCCTGCCGCTGGCCGGTGGCGAGCGAGTGCACGTACACCACCGGCTTCTTGGCCTCGAATGAGACGTAGGCAATACGGGTGCCGTTAGGCGACCACGCCGGGGAGATGATCGGCTCCCGCGACGCGAGCGCTGTTTGCGGGTTTTGGCCATCGGCGTCGGCGATCTGCAGCTCAAAGCGCGGGCCGCTCTTCACCACATAAGCGACGCGGGTGGAGAAGACGCCACGGTCGCCGGTGAGCTTCTCGTAGATGTAATCCGCGATGCGGTGCCCCGTGGCGCGCGCCTGCTGCGGGCTCATGCCGAGGGCGAGGCCGCCTAGCGCGACCTGCTTGGGCACGTCATAAAGCCGGAATCGGACCTCGTAGCGACTGCCGCCGACGGGATAGACACCGCCCACGACGAGCGCGTCCGCATTGCGGCTGCGCCAGCTGGCGAAGTCGATCGGCGAGGCCTCGTTGAGGCTCTGCGGCCCGGTGGGCAGCGTGCGAAAGCGCCCGCTCCGCGCGAGATCGGCCTCGACGACCTGGGTCACCGACTGCTGCAGGGCGGACTCACCCTGGAACGGCGCGATCGCGATGGGGATCTGGTTCGCACCACCCCCCGTGATCTCGATGGAGAGCTGGGCTCGGGCGGACGCGGCAACTAGCGCAAGGCCGATGAAGAATGCAAGGCGTAGGGTTCGAGTCACTCAGTTCAAACGTAAGAGCGTTGCTGGATTATAAGGGACTCGCCTTCCGCCCGGACCCTTCTTACCTGTAATCGGCGAAGGGAGGCGGAGTGAGAGACTTCGCTCTGGCAGGCGCGCGGCCGCCGGTCGTTGGTCTTCACTGCTCGCTCGGACGGAAGCGGAGCTCGAGGTTGCGCTCAAAGAACTCGGGCTTGTCGGGTCGCGGCAACGGCGAGGACTTCAGGATCGCTCGCTCCACCGCTTCGTCGTAGGGTTTCACGCCGCTCGATCTGCGCAGCTTCACCGAGAGCACTTCGCCCGTCGGCAGTTGTACGACGTCGAACACCGCCTCCGGGTTCCCCTGGATCTCGGCCGGAAGCACGACGTTGCCCTTGATCTTGGCGCGGATCTTGTCGACGTAACCCGCGCGCGCCGACGGATCCCCGGCAAGAGTGGTCGTGGCGCCGATGTTCGGCGCGGCCGCCTTCGGCGCAGCACCCACCTCACCGGCAGCCTCGCGGCGCATGCGCTCATGCTGGTCACGCTGCGTCGCGCGGCGATAAGCTTCGGCGTCCTCCTTCGCTTTCACCTCGGCCGCTTCCTTTTCCTTCTTCGCCTTCTCGGCCTTCTCCTTCTCCGCGCGCTCCTTCTCGAGGCGCAGCTTCTCTTCGCGCGCCTTCTCTTCGCGTTCTTTCTGCTCCTTCGCCTTGCGCTGCTTCTCCTGCTCGAGCGCGATGTCCGGCTTCTCGACCCTGGGCTCGGGTCTCGTGTCCGGCGGCTTAGGTTCCGGCTTCGGTTCGGGCCGGTGCTCCGGCTTCGTCTCGGCGCGTGGCGGCGACGACGTCGGCGCGGACGGCGTCGCAACCGGACTCCACAACTCGGCGAACACCGGCACGGGCGCCTTCGTCTGCCAGCGTATTCCGACGATCAGAAGCACGAGCAAGAGCGCGTGCATGGCAGCGGTGAGCGCTGCCGACAGTGCCTTGCCCGGCTCGGGCGGTGGCCGATATGGGGCGCCGGAGCCCTGTACTGCGTCCATGGATAGTGTGAGCGTTCCGGTGACTCGTTGTCTATGCCGATCCTACGCTCGGTCCGCGCGCGAAGCCGTCAAGAGGCGTGCGAGACGAGGGATCGCGAGCAGCGGGTTGGAGGCCCGGCGAGCACCGCAAACGCAGGATTGCGCGCATGGGCTTGAAGGAGCCCGGCGGTCCTTTCATCCGAATTCCCGGTACACCGCACGATCGCTACCCTTGCGCAGGCTTCACGAGCAGTCCCACACGCTTCACGTTCGCGCGCTGCAGCGCATCCATGACCTGCATGACGCGCTCGTAGCGCACGTCCTTGTCGGCGCCGATCACGACCGCCTGCTCGGGGCTTTTCGCCTGTCGCTCCTTGACTGCCGCCACCAACGTGTCCACGGTGACTGCGCGCTCCGCCCCGGCCCCCCTGCCGCGGTCACGGAACGTGATCGCGCCATCGGCTTTGATCGTGACCTCCATCGGCGCCTCGGGTGTGGCCGAGGACTTGGCGACGCTCGGCAGCGACACCGTGCCCGGATTCAGCAACGGGGCCGTGACCATGAAGATCACGAGCAAGACCAGCATCACGTCGATGTACGGCACGACATTGATCTGGTTCATCAGTCGGCGCTGGCGCATGACGGCTACGACTCCACGCTCACTGGATTACTTGACCGCCTGCCGCTGCAGGATGTTGGAGAACTCCTCGATGAAGCTCTCGAAGCGGATCGCGAGGCGGTCGATGTCGTGGGAGAAACGGTTGTAGGCGATCACGGCGGGAATCGCCGCAAAAAGGCCGATCGCGGTCGCGACGAGCGCCTCGGCGATGCCCGGCGCAACCGAGGCGAGCGTCGCCTGGCTCACGTTCGAGAGGCCCCGGAAAGCATGCATGATGCCCCATACCGTGCCGAAAAGGCCGACATAGGGGCTCACCGAGCCCGCCGAAGCGAGGAAGTTGAGGTGCGACTCGAGGTGGTCCATCTCGCGCTGGTAGGTGGCGCGCATCGCGCGGCGCGCGCCGTCGACGAGTTCGCTCGGGTCCGCGGCCCGTTGGCCCTTGAGCTTGACGAAGTCGCGGAACCCGGCCTCGAAAATGCGCTCCAGGCTCCCGGTCTCGTGGCGGGCGTTCACCGCGCTCTGGTAGAGCGCGGCGAGGTCGGGACGGCTCCAGAACGTCTTCTCGAACTCCTCCGTCTGGCGGCGCGCCTGCCGGATCGCGAACCACTTGCGGAAGATGTAGTACCAGGACATGAGCGAAACCGCGAGGAGCAGGACCATGACGACCTGCACCACGAAGCTCGCGTTGGCGACGAGCGAGAGGATCGAGAGATCGGAGGTCGCAGTCATGCGGGAGGCGGTTCTCGGGAGATGTCGCCGAGCTTCCCGCAGAGCGGGGCCGGCACGGCGATCGGCTTCAGTGTGCGCGGGTGCACGCACACGGCGAGCACTCTCGCCGTGACGAGCTCCTCTTCGTCGCGCAGCACGCGCTGGTCGAACTCCATGCGCACGCGGCCGATCTTCGCCACGTCCGCGGTTACGGTGAGGAGGTCGTTCACCAGCGCGGGCCTATGGTATTGGATGTTAATCGAATACACCATGAACAGCGCGGTCTCCTCGGCGGCGAGCTTGCGCACGTCGATGCCGAGCGCGGCGAGCAGCTCCATGCGCGCCGCCTCCATGAACGAGAGGTAGTTCGCGTGATACACGACGCCGCCGGCGTCGGTGTGCTGGTAGTAGACGCGCAGGCGGGTCGAGAACGGCGCGCGCAACGCTTCATGCTCCCTGCGGCCGCAGCCGGCGCTTTCGGCTTGAACGCACGAGCGCGGCAAATAGGGTTGCGCGAGAACGCAACGCCCGGCCAGCGCGCCCGGCACCGGCTCGGGAGTCGAGCGGCGAAGCCAGCGCCGGGTGCCAGCGGTCGCTACTCGCCGTCATTCCACAGATCGGGCGTCTCCGGGCGGCGCGGCGCGGCAAGCCCGAAATGCCGATAGGAAGCGACGGTCGCCATGCGGCCGCGCGGGGTGCGCTGCAGGTAGCCCTGCTGGATGAGATAAGGCTCGAGGACGTCCTCGATGGTGTCCCGCTCTTCGCCGATGGCGGCGGCGAGGCTGTCCACGCCGACCGGACCGCCGGCGAACCGTTCCATCACTGCGAGGAGGAGCCGGCGATCCATCAGATCGAGGCCCAGCGGATCGACGTCGAGCATGCGGAGCGCGGCATCGGCCACGTCGCGCGTGATCACACCCTGGGCCTTCACCTGCGCGAAGTCGCGCACCCGCCGCAGGAGACGGTTGGCGATGCGCGGCGTTCCGCGCGAGCGCTGCGCGATTTCGAGCGCACCCTCGGGGTGGACCTCCACCTCGAGCAGGGCCGCCGAGCGGACGATGATCCGGTCGAGTTCGGCCGCCGTGTAGAACTCGAGCCGCGCGACGATGCCGAAACGATCGCGCAGCGGGTTGGTGAGCATCCCCGCGCGCGTCGTCGCGCCCACCAGCGTGAAGGGCTGCAAGTCCAGCTTCACCGAGCGCGCGGCCGGCCCCTCACCGATCATGATGTCGATCTGGAAGTCCTCCAGCGCCGGATAGAGGATCTCCTCGACGACCGGCGAAAGCCGGTGGATCTCGTCGATGAAGAGCACGTCGTTCGACTCGAGGTTGGTGAGCAGCGCGGCGAGGTCGCCCGCGCGCTCGAGCACCGGACCCGAAGTCTGGCGCAGGTTCACCCCCATCTCGCGGGCGACGATGTGCGCGAGCGTGGTCTTGCCGAGGCCCGGCGGTCCGAAGAGGAGCACGTGATCGAGCGCCTCGCGTCGCCCGCGCGCCGCCTGGATGAAGATCTCGAGCTGGCCGCGGATCTTCTCTTGGCCGACATAGTCCGCGAGGAGCTTTGGCCGCAACGCCCGCTCGAGGGCCTCCTCCTGCGGGCTCGCCTTGTCGGGCGAGATGAGCCGGTCCGTCTCGATCACCATGCGCGAATGCTACCCTTTCGCGAGCAGCTTCAGCGCCTGCTTGATCCCGTCGGATACGGAAATGCCCTCGGCAAGCTGCTTCACCGCGCCCAGCGCTTCGCGCTCGTTGTACCCGAGCGCGAGCAGCGCGTTCACGACATCGGCAGTCGCGGGCGCAGGTCGGCTCGCGGCCATGGCGCCGCCCGCGAGCTCCATCCCGATCTTGTCCTTGAGCTCGAGGAGCAGCCGCTCCGCGGTCTTCTTGCCGATGCCGGGAATGCGGGTGAGGCGGCCGCTCTCCTGCCTCGTCACGGCATCGACGAGCTCCGCGACCGAGAGCCCCGAGAGCAACGCGAGCGCCGTGCGGGCGCCGATACCGCTGATCTTCAGAAGCTGACGGAATACGCGCCGTTCGCCTTCGGTGCCGAAACCATACAGCAGATGGGCGTCCTCGCGCACCACGAGATGCGTGAGGAGCGTCACGCGCTCGCCGTTGCCGGGCAGGTTGTAGAAGGTGCTCATCGGCACCTCGACCTCGTAGCCGACGCCGTGTGCCTCCACGAGGATCTGCGGCGGATTCTTCTCCAGAAGCAGCCCGCTGATCCGACCGATCATACGAGCCGGCCTCGCTTCATGCGGTAGCCGGCGGTCGCGAGCGCGCCGAGCCCCTGCCCGCCGTGCGCGTGGCAGATCGCGCATGCGAGCGCATCGGCCGCGTCCGCGCTCGGGCTTCCCGGGAGCCTGAGCAGCCGCATGACCATCGCCTGCACCTGCACCTTCTCGGCATGCCCGTTGCCGACCACGGCCTGCTTCACCTGCATCGCCGTGTATTCCGCGACCGGCAGGCCCGCGAGCACGGCGGCGCAGATCGCCGTCCCGCGCGCCTGGCCGAGAAGCAGCGTCGACTGCGGATTGACGTTCACGAATACTTCCTCAACGACCACCTGCGCGGGACGATGCACGCGGATGATTTCGGCGACCGCGTCGAGAATCAGGCGCAGGCGCTCGGGCATCGGCTTGGTCTCCGGCGTGCGGACGCAACCGCTCGTGACGTAGGTGAGCGCGCTTCCCGCTCTGTCGATCACGCCGAATCCGGTGATGCGCAGGCCCGGGTCGATGCCGAGGATGCGAAGGTCCGACATCAGCGATCAGCTACCGGCTCTCGGCTTGCCGCTCTTCCGAAGGAAGATTGCAGAAAGCTGCGGGACCGGCGTGAGCCAGTCACTCGATCGCCGCCGTCGTGTAGACATCCTGCACGTCGTCGAGGCTCTCCAGCGCGTCGAGGAGCCGTTGCATCTTCACCGCGTCGTCGCCCTTGAGCACGGTCTCCGTGCTCGCGCGCATGGTGAGCTCGGCGACGTCCGGCTTGAAGCCAGCCTTCTCGAGCCCGTCCTTCACTGCCGGGAAGTCCGTGGGAGCACAGAGGACTTCGATCGTCCCGTCGTCGTTCGCAATGACGTCCTCCGCGCCGGCCTCGAGCGCCGCTTCCATCACCTTCTCTTCGCTCGCCGTCCCCGGTGCGAACATGAACTCGCCGACATGCTTGAAGAGATAAGCCACCGAGCCGTCGGTGCCCAGGTTTCCGCCGTTCTTGCTGAACGCGTGGCGGATGTCGGCGACGGTACGGGTGCGGTTGTCGGTGAGGCAATCGAGCAGCACAGCTGCGCCACCGATGCCATAGCCCTCGTAGCGCACCTCCTCGTACGAGACGCCCTCGAGCTCGCCCGTGCCGCGCCTGATCGCGTTCTCGATGGTGTCCTTCGGCACGTTGGCTTCACGCGCCTTGTCGAGGGCGAGCCGCAGGCGCGCGTTCATCGCCGGGTCACCGCCGCCCGCCTTGGCGGCGACGAAGATCTCGCGAATCGCGCGCGTGAAGACCTTGCCTTTCTTGGCGTCGGCGGCCGCCTTCCGGTGCTTGATGTTCGCCCACTTGGAATGTCCGGCCATGGCTCGTGTTGTGGTGCTCGATGCGGGAAGCTGCTAATTTTAGCGAATCCCCCTCCTCGGAACGGAGTTTCCATGGTCGAACCCCTGCCCGTCGCCAAGAACGACGCGATCGAGCTCGCTCTCCTTCCCGCGCTCGCGAACCGCCACGGACTCATCGCCGGCGCCACCGGCACGGGCAAGACGGTCACGCTGCAGGTGCTCGCCGAGCGCTTCTCGAAGATCGGCGTGCCGGTGTTCATGGCCGACGTGAAGGGGGACATGTCGGGGATCGCCGCCGCCGGCGCGGCCAGCCCCAAGATGAAGGAGCGGCTTGCAGCCCTCAAGATCGACGAGCCGCAATGGGCCGGCTCCCCGGTCGTGTTCTGGGACGTCTTCGGAAAATCGGGCCACCCCGTCCGCGCCACCGTCTCCGACATGGGACCGCTCCTTCTCGGCCGGTTGCTCGGGCTGAACGACACCCAGCAGGGGGTGCTTACGCTGGTCTTCAAGGTCGCCGACGATCATGGCCTGCTGCTGCTCGACCTGAAGGATCTACGCGCGCTGCTCCAGTACGTCGGCGACAACGCGAAGCAGTTCACCACCGAGTACGGCAACATCTCGGCGGCCTCCGTCGGCGCGATCCAGCGCGGCCTGCTGGAGATCGAGCATCAAGGCGGCGAGCAATTCTTCGGCGAGCCGATGCTCGACATTGCCGACCTGATGCAGATCGACACTCAGGGCAGGGGCGTGGTCAACATCCTCGCCGCCGACCAGCTCATGAACTCGCCGAAGCTCTACGCGACGTTCCTGCTTTGGCTGCTCTCCGAGCTCTTCGAGCACCTTCCCGAGGTTGGCGACATCGAAAAGCCGAAGCTCGTCTTCTTCTTCGACGAAGCGCATCTGCTCTTCAACGATGCGCCCAAATCGTTGCTCGAGAAGATCGAACAAGTGGTGCGGCTGATCCGCTCGAAGGGGGTCGGCGTCTATTTCTGCTCGCAGAACCCGCTCGATATCCCCGAGAGCGTGCTCGGCCAACTCGGCAATCGCGTACAGCACGCGCTGCGGGCTTTCACGCCCAAGGACCAGAAGGCGGTGAAGACCGCCGCGGCGACCATGCGTCCGAATCCGAAGCTCGATACCGAGCAGGCGATCACCGAGCTCGGTGTCGGCGAGGCGCTGGTGTCGCTCCTCGATGAGAAGGGCCGACCCAGCGTGACCGAGCGCGCGTTCATCCTGCCGCCGGCCTCGCAGATTGGCCCGATCGGCGCCGGGGAGCGCGAGAAGATCACGAAGATGTCCACCATCTACGGGCATTACGAGCAGATGCAGGACCGCGAGTCGGCGTACGAGGTCCTGAAAAGTCGTACGGCGTCCAAGGAAGGCGGAACTGCCGTTCCCGGCAAACCGCAGCAGGAGGATACGGGCGGGGACCTGGCGACCTCGATGCTCGGCACGGTGAAGGACTTTCTTTTCGGAAGCACTGGTCCGCGCGGCGGCCGGCGGGAAGGCGTGGTCGAGCAGGTTGCGAAAAGCGAGGCGCGGAAGATCCTCCGCGGCGCGCTCGGCTCTATCCTCGGCGGCGGCAAGCGGCGCTGAGCGCGGCTGCGAGGGGACGGGTGCCCCGATTGGAGCGGGTCATTCGAGCGGATCGCTCCGGTGCCTCGGTGCCTCGGTGCGTCGGTGCTGGAATTGTCTTGACCGGAGGGCACGATGGACTTGGGAATCCGAAGCAGGAGCGCGATCGTCTGCGCGGCGAGCAAGGGATTGGGGAAAGGATGCGCGATGGCGCTCGCGCGCGAAGGCGTCGCAGTCACGATTTGTGCGCGCGGCGCCGAGGCGCTGGAGGCCACGGCGGAGGAGATCCGCCGTGAGGCCGGCGCGCTGGTCGAAACGGTCGCGTGCGACGTGACGACGGACGACGGACGGCGTGCGCTGCTCACCGCATGCCCACAGCCCGATATTCTCGTCAACAATGCCGGCGGACCGCCGGCCGGAGAATTCCGCAACTGGACACGCGGCGACTGGATCGCAGCGCTCGACGCCAACATGCTCACGCCGATCGAGCTCATCAAGGCGACCGTCGACGGCATGATCGCGCGCCGTTTCGGCCGCATCGTCAACATCACCTCGAGCACGGTGAAGGCACCCATCGACGCGCTCGGGCTCTCGAATGGAGCGCGCTCGGGCCTCACGGGATTTGTCGCCGGGCTCGCGCGGAAGACGGTCGCACACAACGTCACGATCAACAACCTGCTGCCCGGCGCCTTCGACACGGATCGCCTGCGCGCCACGATGTCCGCGCAGGCAAAGACCAGCGGCAAGACCCTCGACGAAGTCCTGCGGGCGCGCATGGCGACGATCCCCGCCGGGCGCTTCGGCACCGCCGAAGAGTTCGGGAACGCGTGCGCCTATCTCTGCAGCGCGCAGGCCGGATACGTGACCGGACAGAATTTCCTGATCGACGGCGGGACGTACCCCGGCACCTTCTGAGGGAACGAGAACCGGACGCGGCGGTGGTTTCGGCCGCGACGCGCGTCAAGCGCCCGATGCCCGTTCAGCAGCGGTGCGGCAAGACGCTACGCGGCGCCCTCGACGACGAGAACATCGTAGCGCGTGACGCGGTTCCGGCCGTTCTGTTTGGACGCGTAGAGCGCCTCGTCGGCCTGCTCGATGAGCACGTTGAGCTCGTCGGCGCCAAGACTGACCGAGGAGAGGCCGAAGCTCGAGGTGATTCGCAATCCCCTTGCGGTGGGCACGGCCGCGCCTGCCTGCGCCTCGATCTTCAGCCGGATCCGCTCGGCGACCACGAACGCCTGGATCAGGGTCATCCCGGGCAGCAGAATGCAGAACTCCTCGCCCCCGTAGCGGCAGAGCAGATCGTTCGGGCGAAGCGCGCTCTTGAGGAGCTTTGCGACCTGCTGGATGACGACGTCGCCGACCGCGTGGCCATGCATGTCGTTGATCGACTTGAACTTGTCTATGTCGCACATGAGTGCGCACAAGTCGGCCGACGCGGCATGCGCCTGCTCGAAGATCGGGTCGGCGGCCGCGAAGAACGAGCGGCGGTTCAAGCAGCCCGAGAGCGGATCGATCGACGCCAGCTGCTTCAGCTCGTCGTTCTGCTTCTCGATCTGGCGGCGCGACTCCTGGAGCTCCGTGAGCGCGGACCTCAGGCCGCTGTTGGCGCGCTCCAGCGCCGTCACGTCGTCGAAGGTGACCAGACAGCCACGCGGCGTGCCCTGCCCGTCGCGGATGGGCGATGCGTTCACTACGGCGATCCTTGGCGCCTCGTCGCCCTGGGGAATCGTGAGCGGCGTGCCGGTCACCGCCTGGCTCGCGGCGAGCGCCCGCGACCACGGGTGCTCGGAGGCCTCGGTGTCGAGCGACGCCTTGAGCCAGGGGAGATCCGAGGCGCGTCGCGCGAGGAACGTTTTCTCGCTCCCGGGGTGCAGTTTCCGGAAGCCACTGTTGGCGAGCACGATGCGCCCCTGCGGATCGAGGATCAGCACGCCTTCCGTCAGGCTGTCGAGCGCGGTGCGGACGCGATCCGGAATCACCGCCGTCGGATCGAGATGCTCGAGCACCCGCCGCATGTACCAGTAGTAGAGCAGGAAACCGCCGACCACCAACATCGACATCAAGATCACGAGCGGATGGCGCAACCAGCCAAGGAGTGTGTGCGGCGCCACCGGCCGGTACGCGATTTCGATCTGCCCCCACGGCTCCCTGCCCGAGTAGATCGGAACGAGGACGTGCGTGAGCGTCGAGTGACCGCCTGCCGGCGCGACCCAGTGCTGGACATGTGCACCCGACTGCGCCGCCACTCTGCCGTCGGTGGCGCGCACGGCCATCGAGAGGATCTCGCCTTGGCGCGCGGCGACACCGTCGACGGTACGCTGCAAGGTGTCGTGATCGCCCTTCTGGACGAGCGCCGTGAGCTGTATCGCAGCCGCCTCGGAGACCCGCTTTCGAACTGCACGCGCGAGTTCCACGTCGTCCGGGAAGACATGGAACGCGAGATCGGCAACCAGCAGCAGGAACGCGGTGAGCGACACCAGTCCCAGGCTGATGCGGGCGAGCGGGCTCAGGCGCATCGTGGCGCTTTCTTTGGTCTCATCGACGCTGAATTCTGCCCGGACGTCGACATCGTCCGCCCGGTCCTTTTCCTCACTGCGACGTGCTGCGCGACCGGTTTTCACGGGTCCCTGCGTGTTGTTCCACCGGCACCGGGCGCGAACCCACTCTCGCGGGGGCGGCCCGGCGCTGTCCAGGACGCCCGACCGCCCACGGCGCTAGCCGTCGCGGTCGAGCAGGGAGGCGACCGCGTGCTCTTCGCGCTCTGCCTCCTCGTCCTCGGCCTGCGCCCACGCAACGCGGCGATCGCGCGCGTCGTGCACGAGCACGGGTAGGGGATCGAGGTGTCGCCAGGCGGGGGCGGAGGCGAGCAAGCTGGCGAGCAGGCCGCTGGCGCGGGCGGCCCACCAGACGAAGCCCACCGACAGCACCATGCCGGTAAGCCGCATGGCATCGAGGTTGACGCCCCACCCCTGACCCGGGTCGATGTCGACGCCTCGCGTCGAGATGACCTCGACCGACATGGACGAGTGTTCGAGCTCCGAGAGCACGGGCGGATCGAATGCGATTGCGGCGTCGCCGACGGTCGTCTTGGAACTGTCGAGCGGGGCCGCCTCCCCGCTGCGGGCGGCCACGCCGTCGCGCATGGGCCCGTCGCTCACGGCCGGAGTGGCGGGTACGGTCGGATGACGGATGAAGGTCGCTAGCGTGGGATCGACGAGGCTGAAGAAGGTGGATAGCAGAGCCGGCCCGTCGATGCGCACGACTCCCCGGTCTTGCTCGGCGACTGCGGGGGGATTGAACAACGTGAATCCCGTCCCGCCGCTGCTGGTGTCGGGCGTAAACAGGACGTTGGCGGCGCGCGGACCGACTGTGATCGAGCCGTCACTCACGTAGACCTCGAAGCTCGGCGCGATCGCACGGCTCGTGCTCACGAACCGAACGAGACCGGCATCGATCTCGCCCTGGGTGAAGCTGGATATTGCCACGCCCGGCGCATCGACGCGTTCGAAGCGCCCGTCGCGGACGTTCGCCACCGTGAACACGAGGCTCGAGGCGGGATTGTCCGGGTCGGTGGCAGCGAGCTCGGCCCGCAGCACCTGCGTCTGTCCGGCTTCGACCGCGAGCGTCGCCGAGACGAGCACCGGCGGGTCGTTCACCGGGGCGACGGCGATGGCAAGCGTCCCGCCCGCGGCGGTTGCGCCGCTTGCGTCGGCGAGGTCGAAGCCAAAGGCGTCGCCGGTCGTTTCCGAGCCGTCGTGCACATACTGGAGGCGGCCGGCGTCGACGTCGGCCTGCGTGAACGTGTCGCCCACGGCGAGCGCGCGGCCCGCGAGCAGAAGCGGACCGTGCGTCGGCACGGCCGTGAGTGTGTAGACCAGATCTGCGGGGCCGTCGTCTATGTCGCTCGCGTGGAGGTTCGCGCTCGTGATCATCGTCGCGCCGCCCTCCGCGACGCGCAACCCCGGCGCCGCAAGCACCGGCGCGTCGTTCAGCGGAGTCACGACGACGGCGAGCGACGCTGCGCTCGTGGCGCTAGCGCCCCCTGCGGACTCGGTGGCGGTAGCGCTCACCGAAAGCGAGAACGGAGCGAAGCTGTTCGGCGGCGGCGTGATCGAAAGGGACCCGAGCGACCATCCGGCCAGGCTCACCCTCTGGTGGCCTGACGTGGCCGTGAACGTGTTTGTTCCGTCACTCAGCGTCGCGCCTACGGGGATATCATCGATCGCGACCACGAGCGATTCGGAGCCGTCGGTATCCGTGAGCGCCGCGGCGACGGAGAGTGCAATCGCGCTGTCCTCGTTGCCACGCGCGGGCGCGATCGTCAGGACCGGCGCGTCGGCGACGGGCAGGAGGACGAGCGGGACGTTGGCGCTCGCGCCGAGCGCGCCGTCGCTCACGGCGACGGCGAGGTCCGCGCTACCGCTCGCATTCGGCGTCGGCGTGAACACCAGGCCGTCGAGCGCCGCGTTGATCGCAGGTGCGCTGCCCGTGAAGGTCATCGCGGCGTCGCCGCTTCCCGTCCCCAGCGAAAAAGTGAGTCCACCCACGCTCGAGAGCGTGACCGTTCCATTGCTTGCACCGAGGGTCACGGTGAGTGCGGCGCTATCGATGTCGCCGACGACGATGCCGTTGCCTGTCGATGGCGAGAAGGCGATCGGCGAGTCCTCGCTCGTAATCCGCGCTGCGGGGGCCGCGACCGTCGGGGCCCTGTTCACCGCGGCCACGGTAATGGTGCTGGCGACCCCGGCGGAGTTGGCGTTGCCGTCGTTCACCACCCAGGTGATGGCGCGGTTGCCGGTGTTGGGGTTATCGGTGTTCGTATTCGCGTACGTGACGCTTTCGAGCGCCGCCTCATAGTTGGCGAGCGTGTCGGTGCCGCTCAGGGTCAGCACGCCGTTGAGGTAGCTGCCGGTGATGTTGGCGGTGTTGACAAACGCGAGCACGTCCTCGGTGTTCACGAACCCGCCGCTGATGGCAACCGTGGCCGACTCGATCTGGGTGTCGTCCACGTCGGTGAGGCTGAGGGTCGCGTCGATCACCTGCGCCCCGTTGCCCTCGGTGTAGGCGAGCGTGCCGCCGGCGGCGCCGAGCACCGGGGGGTCGTTCACGCTCGCGACGTCGATCGTCATTGTGTAATCCGCCGCGCTTAGGCTCGCGCCGTCGCCGACCCTGAAGCGGAAGCTCGTGTACGGAGCGCCGTTCGCGTTCGCGGCTGGCTGGAAGGTCAGCTTGTTCCCCGTAATGTCCGCAGCGCTGATGTCCTGCCCGGTCGCAACGGCCAAGCCGTTCCGCAGGAGCGTGCCGGCCCCTGGGAGCTGAGTGATGCGCACGGTCTGGAGCGTGTCGCCGTCGACGTCCGAGAAGCCGAAGTCCGCGAGCTTGAACGTATAGGCGATGTCTTCGTCGGCGGTGACCGTTTGGTTGGAGGCGCCCGGCGTGGGATCGAACGTGATGTCGTGCAGGCTGATGTGTTGCGGCGACTGGGCGCCCACATTCGAGTACACGATCGTGATGCGCGTGATCCCGCTCTGGGTGAAGACAAACAACGCGTCGCCGTTCGACGCGCCCGTCGGCGAGTTCGCCTTGCTCACTGCATCGCCGGTGACGACGTGCGAGTCATGGAAGACGTTCGCAGGCGTTCCGAACTGGCCTACCGCCTCGGGCCCCAGCGTGACGGAGGAAGGGTTGACCGTTCCGCTTGCGGTCGTGGCAGTGATCTCGACGTTGTCGACGAACCCGCCGCCGCCGTATGTGTCGATGTCGGCCAGCAGGAACCGGACATTCGAGACACCGGCATTCGAGAGACCGTTCAGATACGCGAAGTCGAGGGTGATCGTCGCCGACTGGTTCGTGATGGGGTCGAAGCCGCCGCTCGGAGGCACCCGCAGCGAGTTCACGGACGGCCCGAGTCCGCCGTTCTCCTGGGTGTCGACCGCGGTGTTCAGGGTCGGCCCGTTAGTCGGCGTGATGTTGATCGACACCGTGCCGGGTCCCACCGTGTAGCTGCCGGAGAGCGAGCCCAACGGCCAGGTACCCGCGATGTCATTCCACTTGAGCGTCTGAGTGGACAGCGACCCCTGCCAGCCGAGAGCAACGACCGGGACCGCGTCGATGCTGCCCGTCCTGTACTCGAGATCCCAATCACCGCCCAGCACCGAGGCACCGGTGAGGTCGGCGCTCGCCGCGACGTCGGCGCCGGTGAGATCGGCGAGGCCCGCAACGAGCGCACCGCCCTCGACCGTCGCGGCGACGTCACAGCCGTAGACGAGCAGATCGCCATCGACGGCAATGGCATTCGACCACGCCCTGATCTCGTCGGTGCGGGCGGCGAGGGTCGCGAGGTCGAGCGTGGAGGCGCCGAGTCGGATCGCACCCGGCTCGCCGTGGGAAAGAATATGGATGGCGCGGAGATCGCGACGGTCGGCGAGCAGCGCACTCACCTGCGCGACCCCGTCGCGATCGCCTGCGAGCTTCACCACCTCGATCGCATCCGGATCGCTCTTCGCGGCAACGAAGTCTGCGATCAGGCGGTCGGCATCGGGCGCAGCGGCGTCGACGAGAAGCAGCTCGCGCCCGGCAGGAGCGACTTGGACATTCATCGACACCCGCGGTGCGTCGGCCGCGAAGTCGAACGCGCGAACCGCTGGCAGGCGCGGCGAGGTGAGCAGGACCTCCGAAACCGGCAAAGGGAGCAGGTCTGCCGAAAGGAGTTTGCGCTCCTCCAGCGCCTCGAAGATGGGCCTCAGCGGCGAAGACAGTCGGCTCATGCTCCGCTACCCGCCGCCGGCCGGGGCATGGCGCCACGCGTCAATGGCGACAGGCGCGAGAGATGCCTGTCGAAACGCTCACAGAATTGTCGGGGATCGGACACCGCGCCTTCGTTCTTTCGCTTTTCGGCCGTTCGCGTCGCGGGAGGGCCGCGCGGTCGCGAAACCGTGCAAGTGCGCGGGTGAGGGTAGCGAAGCCTGCGGCGGGGGGAAGCGAGCAGTTCACGTCGCGCGCGCAAACCTCGCGCCGGAAAGTTCCAAACGAGAGGAAAGTCGCGGGGGCGACGGACCCGGCGCGCGTTCGATGACCGCACGTGGCTACCGTCAACGTCAACTCGCGGCGCCGAGTCCGGGTGGGTGTGAAGTCGATATCCAGCGTGAGATGCACCGGTGACGTTCACCTATACTCTGCGCACGCCACACTCAATACAAAGTCGGCGCTATCCGGCGGCGACTTCCAGTGATCGGGGAGCACAAGGAGGGTCTTCCCTCTCGTAGCACTGCCGACCCAGGAGTAAGACATGCGATTCGTTGCGTGCCTCGCCGCCATCGCCGCGGGCACATTCGTCGCCGCGGTGGCCGTCGCCCAGGACAAGATCGAGCTCAAGCTGTCGCACTACCTGCCGCCGGTCCACGGTCTGCATGTCGACTTCATGGAGCCGTGGGCCAGGGAGCTGGAGCGGTGCACGAACGGGAAGGTCACGGTACGGCTCTTGCCCGGGACTTCGCCGTTCGGGAACGCCGCCAACCAGCTCGACCAAGTTCAGTCCGGCGTTGTCGACATCGCGTTCGGACTCGCCGGCAACCCGCGCGGTCGGCTGCCGCGCACCGGGATCATCGAGCTGCCGTTCATGGCGGAGACGGCCGACGTCGGGTCGAAGACGCTCTGGGCGCTGTATCCCAAGTACCTCAAGGACGAGTACAAGGGCCTCAAGGTGCTCGCGCTTATGACGCACAATGGCGGGCTCATCCACACACGCGACAAGAAAGTGGAGAACATCGAGGACTTGAAGGGCTTGCGCCTGCGCACGCCCTCGCCGCAGGTGAGCGCGGCGCTCGAGATGCTCGGCGCGAAGCCGGTCGGCATGCCGCCCGGCCAGACCTACGAGAGCCTGCAGAAGGGCTTGATCGACGGGGCCGCCTTTCCCTGGGATCCGGTAAAGGCGTTCAAGCTCGATGAGGTGACCAAGTACCACCTCGACGCGCGCTTCTACGTCGCCTCCTTCTGGTTCGCCATGAACCGGAAGAAATACGACGCGATCCCCGCCAACGTGAAGAAGTGCATCGACGCCCAGTCGGGTGACGCGCTCATCGCCAGGTTCGACGGGTGGTGGGCGAAGTGGGACCAGGCCGGCATGGACGCTGCGAAGGCGCGCGACGCGACCGTCGTGACGCTCTCCGCCGCGGAGCGCGATCGCTGGCGCGAGCAACTCGGACAGCTCTACAACAAACAAATGCTCGAGCTCGAGAACGCCGGCATCAAGAATGCACGTGACATTCTCTTCGAAATGCAGAAGATGACCGGCGTCAAGAAGTAACCCGGAAAGGTTGGTCGGTGCTGCGCACGGCCCACGGCGCCGCCGGGCGCGTCGTGCGCTGCTGCGCATACTCATGCGCACGCCGCCGAGACTAGATCCCTCTCTCGATCCTGAACCGTGAATCCCGGAATCGGAGCCATGACAAACCTCTACGACAAATATCAGCGCCTCCAGATCAACCGCCATGCGGACGGCATCGTCGAGCTGGTGATGGGCGCGCCCGGAAAGCTCTCGACGGCCGACCATGTCATGCACGCAGAGCTCGCGGAGATCTGGAAGACGGTGGACGCCGACCCGGACGCGCGCGTCGCGATTCTGCGCGGTGAGGGTAAGGGGTTCTCGGCCGGAGGCGACCTGGCGCTCGTCGAGGACATCGCGAACGACTTCCAGACACGCGCGCGCGTGTGGCGCGAGGCGCGCGACCTGGTCTACAACGTCATCAACTGCGGAAAGCCGGTGGTGTCGGCGATGCACGGCCCGGCGGTCGGCGCTGGGCTCGTGGCCGGCCTGCTCGCCGACATCTCGATCGCGGCAAAGACCGCGCGCATCATCGACGGCCACACGCGCCTCGGCGTCGCCGCGGGCGATCACGCCGCGATGGTCTGGCCGCTCCTGTGCGGCCTAGCGAAGGCGAAGTATTACCTCCTGCTCTGTGACCCGGTGAGCGGGGAGGAAGCCGAGCGCATCGGGCTCGTCTCGCTTGCGGTCGAAGAGGCCGATCTCGTGCCGAAAGCGTTCGAGGTCGCGCGCCGGCTCGCCAGCGGCTCGCAGAGCGCCATCCGCTGGACCAAGTACAGCCTCAATAACTGGCTCCGCATGGCCGGCCCGAGCTTTGACGCCTCACTCGCACTCGAATGCCTCGGCTTCACTGGGCCCGACGTGCGCGAAGGAATCGCCTCGTTGCGCGCCAAGCGGGCCCCGAACTTCGACCCGAAGTGTCCGTTCTGACACGAGGTTCCGACGTTCGATTCACCAGGAGAGGGACGAAGCGCACGAAGTCAATGCCGATGAGGCGAATGCCGGGCGCGCGTCGAAGCGCATCCCCGCTGCCTTGCCGGACCGTGGGCGGCGTGGCGATCGCTCATCCGCCCCGGTTACGCTATCTAGCAGCGTCGCCGGCCGACGGTGCCAAGGAAACGGTGAGCAACGGCCCTCCCCGGAGGGGACCACCGAGCGCGGCGCCGCCTTCGCCTGCATACCACACCGTCCAAGGAGCATATGGTCCGCGGCTGAGGGTGTCCGGGTGTGCTAGGAGAAGCCAAATCCCTGGCGCCAAACGCTAGTATCCCCGACTACTGTATAGATTTACCCATTTAAGGTGCAGAATAGGGCACCTTTGGTAGTGTCCACATCTCGTTGGGCTCATCAGGTTGCTCCGTCGATCTCCCCGTCCGATAATGACGACTTACCCACACCACGAGGGATGCCATGACGTACTACGCTGCGGTAATTGAGCGCGATCCAAGTACGGGGTTGTTCGTTGGTTTTGTACCTGGCTT
>Ga0209253_10001174_pt1 | contig 22875 bp, 20 predicted proteins | sample FrelakmetBRP12BR_FD_187145 | JGI IMG/M metagenome (GOLD analysis project Ga0209253, IMG submission 187145) | Freshwater lake sediment microbial communities from the University of Notre Dame, USA, for methane emissions studies - BRP12 BR (SPAdes)... | ecosystem: Environmental > Aquatic >...
CGTTCCTGCTTGCGGTGTTTTTTCTGGCGACCCGGGGCCTCAACTTCGGCGTGGATTTCACCGGCGGCACGGTGATGGAGGTCAGCTACCCGCAGGCAGCCGAGATACCGAAGATCCGCACGCTGCTGGAGCAGAGCGGCTACATCGATGCCACCGTGCAGAATTTCGGCGGTTCGCGCGATGTGCTGATTCGCCTGCAGGGCAAGGCCAACGTGGCCAGCGCCACACTCTCCGATACGGTGATGGAGGTGCTGCATCGCGATGACCCCGGGGCACAGTTGCGGCGCACCGAATTTGTCGGGCCGCAGGTCGGGCGCGAGCTATATGAGAAAGGCGGTCTGGCACTGTTGTTCGTCTCGATCGGCATTGTGGTGTATCTGTGGTTCCGGTTCGAGTGGAAGTTCGGTGTGGCGGCGATCATCGCCAACCTGCACGATGTGGTCATTATTCTCGGTTTCTTCGCTTTCTTTCAGTGGGACTTCTCGCTCACCGTGCTGGCGGCGGTACTCGCTATCCTCGGCTATTCGGTGAACGAATCGGTGGTGGTGTTCGACCGCATCCGGGAGAACTTCCGCAAAATGCGTAACGCCACCACGCCGCAGATCATCGACAATGCGATCACCCGCACCATGTCGCGTACCATTATCACGCACGGCTCCACCCAACTCGCGGTGCTGTCCATGCTGATGTTCGGTGGTGAGACCTTGCACTACTTCGCAGTGGCCCTGACCATCGGTATCCTGTTTGGCATCTATTCCTCGGTGCTGGTGGCGAGCCCGATCGTCATGTGGCTCGGACTCTCGCGCGAGGACATGCTGCCGGCCAAGAAAGAGGCGGGTGAGGTCGATACTCGACCGTAATTTCCAGGTTCTTTGCCACAACCCCTGACTTCCGCTCCTGAAGTGCCGCAGGTCTGTCCGTCCCTGCCGGCGATCCCGTAATTCCCTGCCTTCATCTGCTCATCTGGTCAATCCCACGGTATGGGGGCAGTTAGGCCTCATACTGGTGGAAGCTTGGAACCTTTCACTTCAGCAGTCTCCGAAAAAGGAGAAAACTCATGCTCAGCGGGACCGTGTGGATGATCTGGCCGGGGAATCCGGCGCTGTCTGCGGTGGTATTGTTTCTCATCGCCTTGCCGTTCCTGTACGCCGCGCGCCGGCCGATGCAGGGGCTGTTCCGATCGCTCACGCGTGCTATCAGCAATCCGCTGCGCCTTGGCGCCCGCTGGCTGGCGTCCAGTGCCGTGCTGTTGCGCCAGCGCAATCGCCTGGTGCTGCTCGCGCATGGCCGTGAGGAGGCGATGAAATCCATTGAGCGCGAGTTCGAGCGCGTTACCGCGGTGGTACAGCGCGACCTGCAGGGTTATCCGGCACTGCAGCGTAAACTCATGGACGAGATAACACGCATCGAGGAGGACTACCAGAAGTGCGGCGAAGTGCCGCCACCGCCCCCGGAGTGGACCAAGGCAGTGGGTGCGATTGCCAAGATCAAGCCGTCCGGCGACGGCCTGGTGGAGCGGATACTGGCCGATATCAGCCAGTCGATTGACGAGATCTACGACAAGGTGGTCGCCGAGTACCGCCGCTCCTATCAGGACCGGCACAAGATCCTCAAGGGCTTCCAGCCATTCTGGCGCTCGCTGCAGCAGACCTTGAGTAAGGTCGACAAAAATATCACCGGTTTGCAGGGCAGCGCCGCCAAGATCGACGCGCAGGTGGAGAAGGTCCAGCAAATCAATGCCAATCTGGACAAGGCCGAGCATGCGCTCGGCGCGTCGGCTTCGATCCAGTTCGCGATCTCCGGGCTGGTGATGCTGATCGCGATCGGCGGGGCATTCGTCAACTACAAACTCATCTCCCTGCCGATGTCGGCGATGGTCGGTGGTGGCGACTACATCACCGACAACCTGCAGGCCTCGGAGGTGGCAGCACTGGTGATCATCCTGTTTGAGACCCTGATGGGCCTGTTCCTCATGGAGTCGTTGCGCTTCACGCACCTGTTTCCGCTGTCGAATGTGAATGAAAAGATGCGCCGCAGCATGATGTGGATGTCACTTACCATCCTGCTGGTGCTGGCCGGCGTGGAAGTGGCGTTGGCAGTGATGCGCGACTTGATCGTGTCGGCCGATGTGGCGCTCAAGCAATCGCTTGGCAATGCCGCTGTGGTTGCCCCGGTGGATGCCTCGTGGATGATGAAAATCCCGACCGCCGGGCAGATGATCCTGGGCTTTACCCTGCCGTTTGCGCTGGCGTTCGTGGCGATTCCGCTCGAGTACTTCATCCAGTCGTCGCGCACCGTGTTTGGCAACGGTATGGTGTTCGGCCTGCGCGGACTGTCGTTGCTGCTGCGGGTCGTAGGTGTCATTGTGAAACAGGTCGGCAATGCGCTGTGCATGTTGTATGACGCGGTGATCTTTGTGCCGCTGCTGATCGAGCGGATGGTGCAGGGCGCGAATGCCGGGCGCGGAGTTGCGTCGGAGTCTGCAGCCGGGGAAACCGTGCCGTTTCCGAAACGTCTGAGCGATAACGAACGCCGTGCCACCGGGGAGCAGGGATGATGCGCAAAATCCTGAATGTGGTGGCCGTGCTGGCCGTCTGTCTGGTCATCAGTGCCTGTGCCGACAAAAAGAGTCATGCCAAGTCGGTCTACATGCTGGTCGACACCTCTGGCACCTACACCCAGGAGTTGGGACGGGCGCAGGCACTGACCGGCTATATCCTTGGCACGCTAAACCCGGGCGATTCATTTGCCGTGGCACGCGTGAAGAGCCGCTCGTTCAGCGAGAAGGATATTATTGCCAAGGTGACATTTGATAAAGACCCGCTTCAGGCCAATGCCCAGAAACGCGCCTTCCGCGACAAGGTTGCGGATTTCACCAAGGGTGTCACGAAGGGCAGCGCCTACACGGATATCACCGGTGGCATTATCCAGGCAGCCGAATTTCTGAACGAAACCGGCGCTGGGCGCAAGACCATTCTGATCTTCTCCGACATGCAGGAGGAGCTGGATTATCAAACCATGCGTGATTTTCCGATCAACCTGAAAGGGATCAGTATTGTCGCGCTCAACGTCACCAAGCTCACCACCGACAATATTGACCCGCGCCGCTATCTGGATCGTATGGAATGGTGGGAAAAGCGCGTGCGCGCTGCGGGCGCGGAAGACTGGCGCAGGGTCAACGATCTCGAACACCCTGAGCGCATCTTCGACGCGCGCCGCTAGACACGCGCGGCAGATATGTCGGGATGTTCGTGGCAGCAGCCTTACACGTCAAGCCTCTGGCGCTAACACTGCACTGGCGACAGTACCGCACATGATCGGTGCGCTGCCTTGGCAGTGGGGTCGGCCAGGTACGTGTAATATACGTTCAGAGTATCCCGGATTTCCGGGTGCGATCCAGCATGGAATAATGCAGCACGCTGTTGCGCCCCCGCTGCTTGCAGGCGCGCAGCGCCTCATCCGCGCATTGGAAGAATTCCTCAGCTGTGTTGATTGCCTGCACGCCCGGAATAGTAGCGACCCCGATACTTACAGTGATGTCTATATTCTGAACGCCTGGACGGAATGAATCCACGACCAGCGCATCCAGGAGGTCGTCGGCAAACCCAACGGCATTTGAAATCGTTGCATTCCTGCAGAAGATGAAGAATTCATCACCACCATAACGGCAGGCGACATCACTGTGGCGTACGTGTTCGGTGATGACGCGCCCCACGTTGCGCAGCACGGCGTCGCCACCGCTGTGCCCATACTGCTCGTTGATGGCCTTGAAATTATCGATATCGAGCAGAATGATGCTGATGGTCTCATCGTTACGAATGGACAGCGCCATCTCGCTCTCCATCAACCTCTCGAAGTAACGGCGGTTGTAGAGGCCGGTGAGCGGATCGGTCACGCTCAGCAATTCCAGTTCCTTGTTCAGATTGCGCAGTTCATTTGCCTGGATCGTGAGCTGCTGGTAGGCGTTCTGCAACTCCTGGTTCGCATGGTTGACGCGTGATTCGAGTTTCTGGCGCGCGTCGTCGAGATGCTCCTGTAATGCGTTGAATCCCCGCGCCAGATCGCCGAACTCGTCCGTCGAATTGAGCGGTATGCGTTGCAGTGTGTCGCCATCAGACTTCAGGTTGCTGCTGATGATCCGCGCGGTAACGGAGAGCGGTCGGATGATGATGGCGGAGATCGCCAGGAAACCCGCCAGCATCACAACCACGACAGCCAGCAGCTGGCCGAGCAGCGCTTCGCGCTGCCGGGACGCGAGGGTCTGGATGATGCGTTCGGTGGACAAGCCAAGATGCAGTTGCCCCAGGGTATCGCCGTTCAGGCGGATGTCCGCCTGAAAGTGCTGCACGTTCTGCGAAACACTGGGCGGTGTACCGGCCATGGCCATGACATTGCCACGTGTATTGTCCACGCGCGCGAATACGATGTCTTCGCTCCGTATGATATTTTGGAGCAGAAGCTCAAGGGTGTGGTAGTCATAGCTCACCACGCTGTACGCGAGGTGCTGAGCGATAAAATGCACCGCTTCGTGGCCGCGCCGGTTGGTTTCTTCGAGAATGTCCTGTTTGTGCGCGCGCAAGGCGAGCAGGCTGCTGACGCTGAGCGTGACCAGCAGGGTGGCGAGCAGGATCAGCGCGATTTTTTCGCGCACGCCGAAACGAAATCGTCCTGGCTGCTTTGACGAAGGTACAGAATTGCTCATGTGCCGGATGCCGCCATCTTGAAGATTTCCGGCCGCCCTTCTTTGAATGCCCGTCTGACTTGCTGTCGTGCCCAAAGTCCGCCGGCGGCTCTGTTTCCTAAATTATATTAGCAATATCTATGCCATTGAATTTGTGGATTTCTGTGCACCGTGAGGCACTGCGGTCAATGGCCACAAGCAGGCTAAACACGGCAATTTGCAATGAATATCATGCATTTGGGGTGTGGATTGGCTATCCTATGCCTGTTTCAGGGCAGACCCTGTCATCACGGGCAGGCCCCGTCATCACGCCGTCCGGCGGGATGTGACGTTCAGCGACACAGGAGGCGAAAAAATCCGGATGTTTAGCAAGAACATGACCATTTCCGGCTTTGACGAGGTGCTCTGGCAAGCCATGCAGAATGAGGTCCGCCGCCAGGAGGACCATATCGAGCTGATCGCTTCGGAAAACTACGCCTCGCCGCGGGTGCTGGCCGCCCAAGGATCAGTCTTGACCAACAAGTATGCGGAGGGTTATCCCGGCAAGCGCTATTACGGCGGTTGTGAGTATGTGGACGTAGCTGAGAGCCTGGCCATTGATCGCGCCAAGCAGCTGTTCGGCGCGGCCTATGCCAACGTCCAGCCGCACTCCGGTTCGCAGGCGAATGCGGCCGTGTACCTGGCGCTGCTCAGCCCCGGCGATACCATCCTCGGCATGAGTCTCGCGCATGGCGGGCATCTCACGCATGGTGCCAAGGTCAATTTTTCCGGCAAACTTTTTAATGCCGTGCAGTACGGTCTGAACGAGAAGACCGGCGAGATCGACTATGATCAGGTCGCGCGCTTGGCGCTGGAACACAAACCGAAGATGGTTGTGGCCGGTTTCTCCGCCTACTCGCGCATCGTTGACTGGGCGCGCTTCCGCCAAATCGCCGATAGCGTCAGCGCTTATCTGTTTGTAGACATGGCGCATGTCGCCGGTCTCGTGGCGGCCGGGCTCTATCCCAATCCGGTGCCCCTGGCAGATATCGTGACGTCCACCACGCACAAAACCCTGCGCGGACCGCGTGGCGGCATCATTCTGGCGCGCGCCAATCCGGACATCGAGAAGAAACTCAGTTCGATGATATTTCCCGGCACCCAGGGCGGCCCGCTGATGCATGTGATCGCCGCCAAGGCGGTGGCATTCCTCGAGGCGTTACAGCCGGAGTTCAAGACCTATCAGGAACAGGTGGTGAAGAATGCGCGCGCCATGGCGGCGGTGATGATGAAGCGTGGTTACAGGATTGTCTCCGGCGGCACCGACGATCACTTGTTTCTGGTCGATTTGATCGACAAGAAAATCACCGGCAAGGATGCAGAGGCAGCGCTCGGCGAGGCGCACATTACGGTCAACAAGAACGCCGTGCCGAATGATCCGCAGTCGCCATTCGTCACCAGCGGCATCCGCATCGGCACCCCGGCCAGCACCACGCGCGGTTTCAAGGAACCGGAGGTCGAAGCGTTGACCGGCTGGATCTGCGACATTCTGGACAATCTGGGCGATGTCTCGGTGCGGGCAACAGTGCGTGCCAAGGTCGAAGAATTGTGCCGCAAGTTCCCGGTTTATGAGCAATAGGCAGACACAAGATACAAGGTACAAGATACAAGGATCCGTTTTTCCTTGTATCTTGTATCTTTCTCCTTGTATCTGACGTTATGCGCTGTCCGTTCTGTTCCGCCGATGAAACCCGGGTGATCGATTCGCGTCTGAGCGAAGACGGCAGCTCGGTGCGTCGCCGCCGGGAGTGCGAAGTGTGCAGCGAGCGATTCACCACCTTTGAGCGAGCCGAGCTGCGACTTCCGCAAGTCGTCAAATCGGATGGCCGGCGGGAGGCATTCAGCGAGGAAAAGTTGCGTGCTGGCATGACCCGGGCACTTGAGAAACGACCAGTGGACGCGGCCGCTGTGGAGAAGGCCATCGGCCGTATCCGTCAGAAGCTGCTCACGAGCGGCGAACGCGAGGTAAATTCGCGCGCGATCGGCGATTGGGTGATGGAGGAGCTGAAGGAGCTCGACCCAGTTGCGTATGTGCGTTATGCCTCGGTGTACCGGAGCTTTCAGGATCTGGATGCATTCCGCGACGAGGTGCAGCGACTGCAGAACGAGCCGGCAGCGGACGTGCGCGACAAGCAGCTCAAACTTATCCCGGATAGCGACAACGGCACGTCATGAACAATCCGTCTCCGGATGACGTACGTCACATGGCGCGCGCTCTGCAGTTGGCCAAACGCGGTCTCTACACTACCGATCCCAATCCACGTGTTGGCTGCGTGATTGTGCGGGACGGTCAGGTGGTGGGCGAAGGTTGGCACAAACGTGCCGGCGAACCGCATGCCGAGGTGCATGCGCTTGCCGCAGCTGGCCAGCAGGCGCGCGGCGCGACGGCCTATGTGTCACTGGAGCCCTGTTGCCATCACGGCCGTACACCGCCCTGCAGCGAGGCGCTTGTCAAGGCCGGCATTGCGCGTGTGGTGGCCGCTATGCCCGATCCCAACCCACGCGTGGCGAGTCAGGGCATCGCCGCTCTCGAAAAAGCCGGTATCCGTGTAGACATCGGCCTGCTACAGGCCGAGTCCGAGCGCCTGAATCCCGGTTTCATTTCGCGCATGACACGTGCTCGGCCATACCTGCGCGTGAAGCTGGCCGCGAGTCTGGATGGACGCACGGCGCTCGCGAAGGGTGAGAGCAAGTGGATCACGGGCGAGTCCGCGCGTGCCGATGTGCAGCGCCTGCGCGCGCGCAGCTCCGCAATACTCACGGGTATCGGTACAGTGCTTGCGGACGATCCATCGCTCACCGTGCGCGACCTCGATATTGATCGCCAACCGTTACGTGTCGTGGTGGACCCGCATCTGCGCATGCGCCCAACGGCACGCATGCTGACCCTGCCGGGCGCGACACTGGTCGTCACCAGCGAGGAACATGCGAACGATGCGGCGGCGCTGCGCGCAGCCGGGGCCGACGTGTTCTGCCTACCGGTCGTGTCGGAACGCATGAACCTCAAGCTGCTCCTTGAACATCTTGCCACGCGCGACGTGAATGAAGTGCTGGTCGAGGCTGGCGCGACGCTCTGCGGAGAACTGTTACGCGCCGGACTGGTGGACGAATTGGTGCTGTATCTTGCCCCGCATTTACTCGGCAGTGACGCACGCGGCCTGTTCAATATCCCAGGTCTCGAGGACATGGGTAAACGCGTTGCCATGGATATCCAGGACGTGCGCGCCATCGGGAAAGATTGGCGCATTACCGCGAAACTTAAAATCTCATCGTAACCACTGGGTACACGGGGTATATTCGCATGTATTCCTTGGCTACTTTCAATCGGCTCTTCGTGGTTTAAGTGAAATCATGTTTACCGGGATCATTCAGGCAATAGGCAGTATTGCACTTATCGAAAGGAAGGGTGGTGATGCGTGCTTGCGCATCCATACCGGTGCACTCGATATGAGCGACGTGCAACTCGGCGACAGTATTGCCGTGAGTGGAGTATGCCTAACAGCGATCGAACACAGCGCGAACGGGTTTACCGCAGATGTCTCGGGTGAGACACTGGCGTGTACCACGCTCGGCAACCTGAGCACTGGCAGCCGCGTCAATCTGGAAAAGGCACTCACGCCATCAAGCCGCCTGGGTGGGCACTTGGTGAGCGGTCATGTGGACGGTATGGGTGAGGTGGTTGAGCGGAGTGCCGAGGCGCGATCCGTGCGATTTCGTATCCAGGCACCCGCAGCACTGGCACGCTACATTGCCGGTAAGGGCTCGATCTGCCTGGATGGTGTGAGCCTCACCGTGAATGCCGTCGAAGGCGCTCTGTTTGATTTCAATGTTGTGCCGCACACACTGCAGTCCACGACGCTCAGCGAGGTTCAGCCGGGTTGTCGAGTGAATCTGGAGGTCGATCTGATTGCGCGTTATCTCGAACGTCTGATGCTTGGAGAGCGCGCGGCCGATACATCCTCGGCAATCACGCACGCGTTTCTTGCGGAACACGGATTTCTCAGATAGAGACGATACGCGGCGCAACGGGTTGCGCGATGGGTGATGCTATCCGCCCCAGGCCTTCTTCAAGGCGTCGTACTTCTGATCATCAGCTTTATTCGTTTGATCGGTCTTGACGTTATTTTGATTTTGGCGAGACTGGCTGATCGTTTGTTTCCTGGATGATTCTGTTTTGTCGGGTGCTGCGCCTGGTGTCGGACTGTTTTTGACGACCGGAGTCTTGATAGGAGCAGACGTGCTGGCCGATACGGCGAGCGTAGCAACAGATGTCGTAGCAGGGTCGGTGGGAGCGGACGGCACTACGGGCGTGACGACCTCCAACTGCGGGACAACAAGTTGTGCTACGTGTGTTGGCAATTCTTTCGCGGGCCGCAGCCACAATGTTGTTGCCAGGCTGAGCATGGCAATACCCGCGACAACGGCGGTCAGGATAGGCTTCTTTTTTCCGAAGAATCCGAAGAATCCTTCAAGGCGTGAACCTAATTGCTCTGCAAAGGTAAGCACCTCTTCTTCTTCACGCCGCCAAGTCGGTGAAATTGACAGGGCGGCCTTGTCTTTCTCGCGCCGGATTGCCTTGAGGCGCCGGTAGGCGCGCACATGCACCATGCCGACCTTTAACAGGGCTTTGCGGAACTCGTGCGCGCTCTGGAAGCGTTTGTCCGGGTCCTTGTCCATGGCCTTGAGGATGATGTCCTCGAGTTCCTGCGGAATGGCCGGCTGCAGCGCGGTGGGCGGCAGCGGCTGTTCATGCAGGTGCGCATTCATGTATTCGTAGTCGGTCTTCTTCTCGAATGGCAACACGCCGGTCACGGCCTGATAGAGCGTGATACCGAGGGTATAGATGTCTGAGCGGAAATCGGCATCATGGCCGGTGATCTGTTCGGGCGAGATATACATGAGCGTGCCGATCATCGATCCGGCCTGGGTGCTTTCCTTGCTGTCCAGAATCTTGGCCACACCGAAATCCATGAGCTTGATCTCATGGGTATTGGTGATGAAGATGTTGGACGGCTTGAGATCGCGGTGCACGATGCCCATGCGGTGCGCGCGCTCCACGCCGAGCAGTGCCTGTTCGAAGACCCAGACCGTGGTCGCAACAGACAGCCGTCCTTCGTTGTGCAGGCGCTGGTCGAGTGTGTGTCCCTCCACGTGCTCCATGACCAGCACCAGGCTACCGGGAATCTCGAACATCGAGTGCAGGGTGACAATGTTTGGGCCGTTGAGGCGCGCCTGCGCCTGCGCCTCAACACGGAAGCGCTGCAGGAATTCCAGATTGCGGAACAGATGCGGCGACAGCACCTTGAGTGCCACCGTGCGGTCGAGGGTGGTGTCGTGCGCCTTGTACACCATGCCCATGCCGCCTTCGCCAAGCTTGCTGACGACCAGGTAGCTGCCGATGGTGCTGCCAGGCTCGAACGTAGGTGTGTCCATGCTCACGGTGATGCTGGCCGGATCCTTGATGATACGGGTGTGGCTCATGTCCGCCGTCTTTTCAGGCTTCGGAGCAGGCTCGGCATTGTCGTAAACAAGACGAAGATCGGACACGTCATGCACCCCTGAAACAGCTGTATGTTCTTAAATACTATATGACTTTGTTCCGGATCGGCATGTGCAGAAGGACCCGGTGAGACAAGTGGGGCGGTTAGCCGGACAGACGGCCGACATTGTAGTGATTTCTGTCGGTCTTCCCCATTTACTGGGACGGAATGATATAGAAGAACCCTTCCGTGCGCGCAATCTGGACAGGCGGCCGGCGGTCGCCGCGCCGTTCGAACAGGAGCTTGCTGACCACTTTGTATTTCCCCGGAGGAGCAGTTCTCGGGATGGGTAAAGGGGTGGTAGCGAGATAGTGACCGCTCTTTCTGACCTGTTCAGTGATGTCCTGGCTGGCTGGAATGATCAGAGTGCCGTCCTCGGCGTACATCTCGCGCACCTCGGTGATCACGACATCCGGGTCATCACTGCGCAGCAGCACGACATCCTTGTTCAGTGTGAGCGTGCTACACGGCTTGGTGAAGCCGGGTTTGAAGTTCATGGAATAGGTTGTTGCCTGGGCGACGCTGCCGGACGGCAGGGCACGGGGAACAGACTGGTCAGGTTTTGGCTCGACGACCTGATAGGTGGTCTGCGGTTTTACGCCGCGCATGCTGGTCTCGTGCATGTCACAGCTGAATTGATCCATGCTCGCGCAGCCACCCAACAAGGCGGTCAGCATGATTACACACAGGGTAGAACGGCGGAATGTTACGTTGTCCTTCATGGTGTTCAATCTTCCTTACCTTCGTGATCGTGGAGCCCGGCGGATACTTTACCGTGATCGCTGTGGTGTGTCAGCCGCCCCAAGCCTTGCGTAGTGAGTCGTAACGGTCGCGCGCCGGGGGTAGTGCCTTGTCTTGCCGGGGTGTCTTGTGCGCCGGGGGCGTGGCCAGCGCCGCCTGGTTTTTCTTCGCCAAGCGGGTTACAGGCTCCACTTCGTCTTGGGGCCGTTGCTGCGTGGGGTAGAGACCAAGGGTTAGCGCCAGAAAGGCGACGGCAGCAATCAGGAAGACATCGAAACCGATCCCGCCCAGCACGCGATTGCGTGACGCCAGGCGTTCGCCAAGCTGCCGCGGCTGTGTCGAGGCGAGATCGCCATCGGCCTCCGGCAATACCAGCCCGAAGCGCTGACTTTGCCGAAGCAATGCTTCGCGAAACTCGGAGGCGCTCTGGAAACGTTTGCCGGGCTCTTTTTCGATCGCCGTGAGGATCACTTTTTCCAGCGCCTTTGGCAGATCGCGCTTGAGCTGGCGCGGCCGTGGTGGTTCTTCCAGAATATGTGCGTGCATGAGGCCGTAGTCGGTCCTGCGCTCAAACGGCAGGCGACCGGTGACGGTTTCAAACAGGCTGATGCCAATGGTGTAGATGTCCGAACGAACATCCGCGTCCCGGCCATTGATTTGTTCCGGAGAGATGTAGAGCAGAGTGCCGACCATGGAGCGCGAGCGCGTCGGCTCCTTGTTGTCGAGGATTTTGGCGACGCCGAAATCCATGATTTTCACTTCATTCTTGTGGGTGATGAAAATATTGTCCGGCTTCAGGTCGCGGTGCACGATGCCCATGTGATGGGCGAAGGTCACGCCGCTCAGCGCCTGCTCGAAGATCCGCAGCGCTTGGTCTGGTGCGAGCGGCCCTTCACTACGAATGCGCTCATGCAGGGTCCGACCCTCCACGTATTCCATGACCAGCACGAACCCGGCCGGGATTTCCAGCATCGAGTAGAGGGTGACGATGTTCGGGTGATGCAGGCGCGCCTGCGCATAGGCCTCGGTGCGAAAGCGGTGCAGGAAGTCCGGGTTCTGCAGGAGATGCGGCGGCAGGATCTTGAGCGCCACGGTGCGATTGAGAACCGTGTCCGTGGCCTTGTACACCACACCCATGCCGCCCTCGCCGATCTGGCTGACTATAAGGTAGTTGCCCAGCATGCTGCCCGGCCCGAGCGTGGACTGGCTGGTAGCCGGAGGCGGTGCCGCGCTGTCCGCACGCCGTTGCTGCAGGCGTTCATCCAGGCGGATGGTTTTGGCGTGATTTTCAGCCTTATTGGGTTCCACGGTCGTGCCTTCGCAGGGAGCGGCATGCCGTCGCATCCGGTGACGGGCAAACGGTTTTTAAATGAGTAGGGAGCGCTGGCATCCGCATGCACCCCGTGAGTAACTACTATAGACCATAGGAACTGAGGTCGTGTCGGGATGGGAGCGCTGAGACGACGGAAGGGTGGGTCGGCTGGTGGCGGTGTTAAGGAATAATATCCAGAGTTTTGCTAAATCCTCGCTGGCAATGATATTTTTGCGGCACCACCCATAAAAATCCGCCATAATCGGCGTTTTTTTCAGGCACAGAGCATGGCAATCAGTCCCACCAGCGAAATCATCGAGGAGCTGAAACGCGGCCGTATGGTCGTGATCATGGATGATGAGGACCGCGAAAATGAAGGTGATCTGCTGATGGCGGCCGAGAAGGTGCGCCCGGAAGACATCAACTTCATGGCCAAGCACGGCCGTGGGCTCATTTGCCTGACGCTCACCCCTGAGCGTTGTCGCCAGCTCAGCCTGCCGCTCATGGTGAACGATAACATGACGCCGTTTACCACCAACTTCACCGTTTCCATCGAGGCCGCCGAGGGTGTGACCACCGGCATCTCGGCCGCCGATCGCGCCACCACCGTGCAGGCCGCCATCCGACCGGATGCCAAGTCCGCAGACATTATTATGCCGGGCCATATCTTTCCGCTCATGGCGCGCAAGGGCGGGGTGCTGGCGCGCGCCGGCCATACCGAGGCGGGCGTGGACCTGGCGCGCATGGCCGGACTCATGCCGGCGAGCGTGATTTGCGAGATCCTGAGCGAGGACGGCAGCATGGCGCGCCAGCCGGAGCTCGAGAAGTTCGCGCAGCAACATGGCCTCAAGATCGGCACCATTGCCGACCTGATCCACTACCGCATGCAGAACGAGGCCACGGTGCAGCGTGTCGCCGAGTGCCACCTGCCCACCGAGTTCGGCGAGTTTCGGGTGATCGCCTATCACGACGACATCGAGGACACCGCACATCTCGCGCTAGTGAAAGGCGAAATCCGGCGCGACCAGCCGACACTGGTGCGCGTGCACGTGCAAGGCAGCCTGCTGGATTTGCTCGGGGTCGCGCATCGCGGCGGCTCGTGGAGCCTGCGCGATGCCATGGCGCGCGTGGCGCAGGACGGTGGCGTTGTGGTGATCCTGCAGCAGGACGAGCCGGCCGAGGAACTGATCCGGCACGTCCAGCATTTCCATCGGCAAGAACAGGGCATAGAATTACCGTCCAGGCGTCCGCAGCAGGCGCTGCGCACCTACGGCCTCGGCAGCCAGATTCTCGCCGACCTGGGTGTGGGAAAAATGCGCATACTGAGCCATCCGGTGAAGGCGCCGGGGCTTTCCGGTTTCGGGCTTGAAATTGTTGAATACATTAACCCGCCCGGCCATGAACAATAACTACATTCGGAAATCGTCAACATGCAGAACGTGAAGTCTATCGAAGGGGAGCTCATTGCACGCGGTGCGCGCTTTGGCATTGTGCTGGCACGTTTCAACGGGTTCATCGGCGAGCGTCTGTTGGACGGTGCTATCGATACACTCGTGCGCCACGGCGTCGAGGCCAATCAAATTGAAGTGGTGCGCGTGCCCGGTGCGTTCGAAGTACCGCTGACGCTCAAGACGCTCGCCGCCACGAAGAAATACGATGCGCTGATTGCGCTCGGCGCGGTGATCCGCGGTGCGACGCCGCACTTTGATTTTGTTGCCGGCGAGTGCGCCAAGGGCATCGCGCAGGTGATGATGCAGCATGACATCCCGGTGGCGTTTGGCGTGCTTACTGTCGATACCATCGAGCAGGCCATCGAGCGCGCCGGCACCAAGGCTGGCAACAAGGGCGTGGACGCCGCGCTTAGCGTCATCGAGATGGTCAATCTCCTCAAGAAGCTAAAGCACTGAGCCATGGCCAAACCCTCCCGCCACATGGCACGTCTGGCCGCGGTACAGGCACTGTACCAGTGGCAACTGACGGAGCAAGCGCCGGCGGATATCGAAACGCACTTCATTAGCGACCACGAGCTCAAGGGCGTGGACATTGAGTACTTCCATCACCTGGTGCGCGAAGTGCCGCTGCATCAGCATGAGCTCGATGACCATCTGACGCCGCATCTCGGCCGTACCATCGAAGAGGTGGACCCGGTGGAGCGGGCGATCCTGCGTATTGGCGCTTTCGAGCTCGAGTTCCAGCTCGAGATCCCCTACAAGGCGGTGATCAACGAGGCCGTGGAGCTCGCCAAAACCTTCGGCGCCGAGCACGGCCACAAGTACGTCAATGCCATCCTCGACAAGGTGGCCGGCAAGCTGCGCGCCGCCGAAATAGGTCGCAAGGCGTCTTGAAAGATTTCAGCCACAAATGAATACAGATGAACATGATCAATAATGATTTTGATCTGAATTTATCTGTGTTCATCTGTGGCTAAAAATAATTTGAACGAGTTCGAACTCATCACTCAATACTTCGCGCGCCAGCCGGTCGCCCGTCCGGATGTGGCGCTCGGCATCGGTGATGATGCCGCGGTACTCGATGTACCGCCCGGCCAGCAGCTGGTGGTGTCTACCGACATGCTGGTTGCCGGAGTGCACTTTCCCGAAAATGCCGACGCCGTTTCCATCGGGCACAAATCACTGGCGGTGAACCTGAGTGACCTCGCAGCCATGGGCGCGACACCTGCGTGGTACACGTTGAACTTGAGCCTCCCGCAGGCCGACCCGGCATGGCTTGAGGGTTTCTGCCAAGGGATGTATGCGTTGGCACTTAAGCACAACGTGGCGCTTGTCGGCGGGGATACGACGCGCGGCCCGCTCACCATCGGCATCCAGATTATGGGTCTCGTGCCGCACGGCCAGGCCTTGAAGCGCGCCGGCGCCCGGCCCGGGGATCGCATCTATGTCACGGGTCTCCTGGGTGAAGCGGCGCTCGGGCTGCGCGTGACGCAGGGCCAGCTCAAACTGCCGGATGAATATCTCGCCAATGTGCTCACCCAGTTCAATCGTCCGATGCCGCGCGTGCCGGTCGGACTCAGGCTGCGCGGTCTGGCCTCGGCGTGCATCGACATCTCCGACGGGCTTGCGGCCGATCTCGGCCACATCCTCGCAGCGAGCAATGTCGGTGCGCGCATCCATCTCAAACGCCTGCCGCTGTCACCCGCCTACGACGCGGCATTCGAGCAGGTCGGTTGGCAGGCGGCCCTCGCCGGCGGCGACGATTACGAATTGTGTTTCACCATTCCATCCGCGCAGGAAACGGCGTTCCGGATTGCCTCTGCGCAATTCGGTGTGGCGTGCAGCTACATCGGCGACATCGAGACGGAAGCGGGTTTGCGCATTGTGGATGAACAAGGCGGGCTCTATCGATCCGGACAGGCCGGGTTTGACCATTTCCGCACTGATCGAGGCGAAGCGTGGTGAAACCGAATTTCACTACACTGCTGCGCCACCCGGCCTACCTGCTCGCCTTCGGCGGCGGTGCGGGCTTGGCACCGAAGGCACCGGGAACAGTCGGCAGCCTTGTGGCCCTGCCAATTTATCTACTTCTGTTACCGCTCGCGCCGCTTGCCTACGGCTTACTCGTGGCCGCGTTGTTCCTGCTGGGTGTGTGGGCCTGTGCGCGCACCGAGCGCGATCTCGGCGTGCACGATCATCCGGGCATCGTTTGGGACGAAATCGTTGGCATGCTAATCACGTTGTTTCTTGCGCCGGCGGGCTGGGCCTGGTTGCTCATCGGTTTCGGGCTGTTCCGCCTGTTCGATATCTGGAAGCCGTACCCGATCAGTTGGCTGAATGACCACGTGAAGGGCGGCTGGGGTATCATGCTGGATGATCTGGCCGCCGGTATCGTCGCAGCCGCTTGTTTCCAGTTACTCGTATGGATTTATGGACACTGAACTCGTAACGCTCGCCGACCACCTTGGACACGACCTCAAGCAGGCCGGGCGGTCTGTGGCGACGGCCGAATCCTGCACCGGCGGCTGGCTGGGCGCGGTGCTGACGTCCATTCCGGGCAGCTCGCTGTGGTACGAGCGCGGCTTCGTCAGTTACAGCAATATGGCCAAGCGCGAGATGCTTGGCGTCAAAACCGAAACCCTGACGCGCCATGGCGCGGTGAGCGAGCCGACTGCGCGCGCCATGGCCGAGGGCGCGCTCGCCCACAGCCATGCCGACCTGACGGTCGCTATCACCGGCATCGCCGGGCCCGCCGGCGGCACTCCGGAAAAGCCGGTCGGCACGGTGTGCTTTGCCTGGGCGGCACGCAAACAGCAGACCCAGAGCCGTACTCAGCGTTTTGCCGGAGACCGCGAAGCGGTGCGTCGGCAGGCGATCAAGACCGCCCTTGAGGGCCTGAGCGCGCTTCTGAGCGGTCTTCCACAGAAAGGCTAGGACGCACCCGGCCGGGTGTGGAATAATTCTCATAATTAAACCCCGGCCAGGATGGCCACCACCACGCGATTGAACCGCAGGAGCAGACAATGGAAACCAACAAGACCAAGGCACTTAGTGCAGCACTGAGCCAGATCGAAAAGCAGTTCGGCAAGGGCTCGGTGATGCGTCTCGGCGACGGCGGCACGGTGCCGAATATCCAGGTCATCCCGACCGGCTCGCTCGGCCTCGACCTGGCGCTCGGCATCGGCGGCGTACCGCGCGGACGTGTGGTCGAGATTTACGGTCCGGAATCGTCCGGCAAGACCACGCTCACCCTGCAGGTGATCGCCGAGTGCCAGAAGATCGGTGGCACGGCGGCGTTTATCGACGCCGAGCACGCGCTCGACCCGGGTTATGCCAAGAAGCTCGGCGTGAACATCGATGACCTGCTGGTGTCGCAGCCGGACTCCGGTGAGCAGGCCCTGGAAATCTGCGACATGCTGGTGCGCTCCGGCGCGGTGGACGTGGTGGTGGTCGACTCGGTGGCGGCGCTGACGCCGAAGGCCGAAATCGAGGGCGAAATGGGCGATTCGCACATGGGCCTGCAGGCGCGTCTCATGAGCCAAGCGTTGCGCAAGCTCACCGCCAATATCAAGCGCTCGAACACGCTGGTCATATTCATTAACCAGATCCGCATGAAGATCGGCGTGATGTTCGGTAATCCCGAGACCACGACCGGCGGCAACGCGCTCAAGTTCTATGCCTCGGTGCGCATGGACATCCGCCGCATCGGTGCCATCAAGAAAGGCGACGAGGTGATCGGCAATCAGACGCGCGTCAAAGTAGTCAAGAACAAGCTGGCACCGCCGTTCCGGCAGTGCGAGTTCGATATCCTTTATAACGAAGGCATCTCCAAGGAAGGCGAGCTCGTCGACATGGGCGTGGAGCGCAACATCGTCGAGAAGTCAGGTGCCTGGTACAGCTACAACAAGGAGCGCATCGGTCAGGGCAAGGACAATGCCCGCCAGTTCCTGAAAGAGAATCCGGCGATCGCCGCCGACATCGAGAAAAAGATTCGCGCCACCATGGCGGCCCCGGTTGCGGCGACCGGCGCCGATGCGGACGAGGCGCTGCCGGAAGAGGCTGAGGCCTGAGCGAAGACAAGCCCGGTCTCGACGCAAAAGAGGCGCGCAACCGGGCGCTGTCGTGGCTGGCGCGCCGTGAGTACGGGCGTGCGGAGTTGATCGACAAGCTGGTGCATCGTGGTTGTGAAGAAAATGCCGCCGCCCGGGTTGTAGAGGCGCTCACAGCTGAAGGATTGGTTTCGGACGAGCGTTTTATCGAGGCACTGTTACATGTGCGCCGGGTGCGCGGCTATGGGCCGCTCTACATCCGCCGCGAGCTGGAAGAGAAGGGTATCGACCGCAGCACGATCGAACGCTGGCTGGACGTCGGCAGCCGCGACTGGGTCGAAGACGTGAAGCGGGTGAATACAAAGAAATTCGGGGGGAAACAGCCGGCGAGTCTTGCGGAGCGCGCCAAGCAGACGCGCTTTCTGCAGTATCGCGGTTTTACCCATGAGCAGATACGACGGGCATTGGGCAGTGACGACGTCGATGATTAATGCATTCGATTTATGAAAACCACTGAAATTCGCGATCATTTCCTCAAGTTCTTCGAGCGTCACGGGCACAGCATTGTGCCGTCAAGCTCGCTCGTGCCGGGCAACGACCCGACGCTGCTGTTTACCAATGCCGGTATGGTGCAATTCAAGGAAGTGTTCCTCGGGCAGGAGAAGCGTCCGTACGCGCGTGCCGTGAGCAGCCAGCGCTGCGTGCGCGCCGGCGGCAAGCACAACGATCTCGAGAACGTCGGTTATACCGCGCGCCACCACACGTTCTTCGAGATGCTCGGCAACTTCAGCTTCGGCGACTACTTCAAACGCGAGGCGATCCGCTTGGCCTGGGATTTTCTCACCCAGGACATGAAGCTGCCGCCCGAGCGTCTCTGGGTCACCATTTATAAGGATGATGAGGAAGCCGCCGACATCTGGCTCAAGGAGATGAAAGTCGACCCGCAGCGCTTTGCGCGCCTCGGTGAGAGTTCCAACTTCTGGCAGATGGGTGACACCGGGCCGTGCGGCCCGTGCTCGGAAATTTTTTACGACCACGGCCCGGCTGTGGCCGGCGGCCCGCCGGGTTCGCCGGATGAAGACGGCGATCGCTACATCGAAATCTGGAACCTGGTATTCATGCAGTACAACCGCGATGCCGAGGGAACGTTGCATGCCTTACCCAAGCCGTCGGTCGATACTGGCATGGGGCTGGAGCGCATCGCGGCAGTGCAGCAGGGCGTACACAGCAATTACGAGATCGACATCTTCCGCAACCTCATCAATGCAGTCGCGGACATTCTCGGAACCAAGGATCACCAGAACAAATCACTCAATGTGATTGCCGACCATATTCGTTCGTGCGCTTTCCTGATTGTCGATGGCGTGCTGCCGTCGAACGAAGGCCGCGGCTACGTGCTGCGCCGCATTATCCGCCGCGCCGCGCGCCACGGGCATTTGCTCGGCGCACAGGAGCCGTTCTTCTGGCGGCTGGTCGCGCCGCTGGTGAAGGAAATGGGTGACGCCTATCCGGAACTCGCCAAGGCCAGGACCCAGACCGAGCGTGTGCTGCGTCAGGAAGAAGAGCGTTTTGCCGAGACGCTGACCAAGGGTATGAAAATCCTGGATGACGATATCGCGCAAATGCGCGGCAAGGTCATTCCAGGCGAAACCGTATTCAAACTGTATGACACCTACGGATTTCCAGCCGATTTGACCAACGACATTGCGCGCGAGCGCGGCCTGAGTCTCGACATGATCGGCTTCGAGCGCGCCATGGAAGGGCAGCGCGATCTGGCGCGTGCCGCCTCCGGTTTCAAGACCGCCAGCATCGTCAGCCTCGACGAAATGCGCATCCAGCCGGCTGAGTTCACCGGCTACGAAACGACTCGCGGCGATGCGCGCATCACGGCCATCCGCGTCGGCGACGCCGAGGCAAAGGAAATCAAGGCCGGGCAGGAAGGCGTTGTGTATCTCGAGCGCACACCGTTCTATGCCGAAAGTGGCGGTCAGGCGGGGGATCAAGGAATTCTCGCAACGGCGGGTGCACGCTTTGCCGTGCGCGATACGCAAAAGGGCCATGCCCACATCGGCAAACTCGAATCCGGGACGCTCAAGGTCGGCGAGCGCGTGACCTGTGAAGTCGATGCGACCCGGCGCCGCAGCACTGCCGGCAATCACTCGGCCACGCACCTGCTGCATGCTGCGCTTAAAAAAGTGCTGGGTTCGCATGTACAACAAAAGGGCTCGCTGGTTGATGCCGAGCGTCTGCGATTTGACTTTGCACACTTCGAGCCGATAACGCGCACACAGCTGGACGAGATCGAGCGCTTGGTGAATGACGAGATTCGTTTGAATGACACCGTCGAGACGCGCATCATGCCGGTTCAGGCCGCCATGGCCTCGGGTGCCATGGCGCTGTTCGGGGAGAAATACGGCAATGAGGTGCGCGTCGTCGGCATGGGTGATTTCTCCACCGAGCTGTGCGGCGGCACGCATGTGCTGCGCACCGGCGATATTGGCCTCTTCAAGATCGTCTCCGAAGGCGGTGTCGCGGCAGGGGTACGACGCATCGAGGCCGTGACCGGCGCCGGCGCGCTGGCCTACGTGCGCCAGACCGAGGACCGGCTGCAGCTGGTGGCGGAACTGGTGCGCGGCAGCCGCGATGACGTCGCGCGCAAGGTAGAGCAGTTGCAGGCGCGTGTGAAAGGCCTGGAGAAAGAACTCGAACAGACCCGTGCACGCCTCGCGAGCGGACAGGGTGGCGATCTCAGCGCCCAGGCAAAGGACATCAAGGGCGTGAAGGTGTTGGCGGCGCGCGTCGATGGTGCCGATAGCAAGACGTTGCGCGATACCCTCGACAAGCTCAAGGACAAGCTCGGCAACGCCGCGATCGTGCTGGCGGCCGTGCAGGACGGCAAGGTACTGCTCATTGCCGGTGTGACCAAAGAGCTGACGGCCAAGGTGCCGGCCGGTGAGCTCGTCAACCAGGTGGCGCTGCGCGTCGGCGGCAAAGGCGGCGGTCGCCCGGACATGGCGCAGGCCGGTGGCACCGACCCCACGCATCTCGATGCTGCGCTGGCGGACGTGCCAGGCTGGGTGGAGGGCAAGCTTTAGTCTGTACCCGGCAGAAAAATTTTCCTGATACGCCTATCATCAGAACCGAATCGGATTCTGTTTACTCCCGCGAATAAAGCGGGTTAAATTCGCGCTTTTTTTGAAGCCCAGCCCCATGGCACTGATCGTCCAGAAGTACGGCGGCACATCGGTCGGCAGCCCGGAGCGCATCCAGGCGGTTGCTGAGCGTGTCAAGCGATTCCGTGACCAGGGCGACGATGTCGTTGTCGTCGTCTCGGCCATGAGCGGCGAGACCGACCGACTCATCAAGCTCGCCAAGGGCGTCAATCCCGAGCCGCCGGCACGCGAGATGGACGTGCTGCTCGCCACCGGAGAGCAGGTCACGATCGCGCTGCTGGCCATGATGCTCGAGAAGCTTGGCTGTCCGGCGCGCTCCTACACCGGCTACCAGGTGCACATCCGCACCGACAACGTCTTCGGCAAGGCGCGCATTCTCGATATTGACGAGTCGCGTGTACGCAGCGATCTGAAGCTGGGCCGCGTGGTCGTGGTGGCCGGCTTTCAGGGCGTGGATGAGGATGGCAACATCACCACCCTCGGACGCGGTGGCTCGGACACCACGGGCGTCGCGCTGGCCGCGGCGCTCAAGGCCGATGAATGCCAGATCTACACCGACGTAGACGGCGTCTATACCACCGATCCGCGCGTCGTACCGCAGGCGCGGCGTCTGGACCGCATCACCTTCGAGGAGATGCTGGAGATGGCCAGCCTCGGTTCCAAGGTGTTGCAGATTCGTTCGGTCGAGTTTGCCGGCAAGTACAAGGTTCCGTTGCGCGTGCTGTCCTCCTTCGCGGAAGGACTGGGTACGCTCATTACCTACGAGGAAAACGAAATGGAAGCGCCACTCATTTCCGGTATTGCGTTCAACCGTGACGAGGCCAAACTCACGGTGCGCGGGGTGCCGGACAAGCCGGGTATTGCCTACCGTATTCTTGGCGACATTGCCGCCGCAAATGTCAACGTGGACATGATCGTCCAGAACGTCGGCGCCGACGGCAGCACCGATTTTACCTTCACCGTTCATCGCGGCGATTACAAAAAGGCGCTGGAAACACTCCGGAATACCGCCGGACAATTAGCGGCACGTGAAGTGACGGGGGACGACAAGATTGCCAAAATTTCGGTCGTCGGGGTGGGCATGCGCTCGCATGCCGGCATCGCCAGCCAGATGTTCAAGACCTTGGCGGACGAGGGCATCAATATTCAGATGATTTCGACATCCGAGATCAAAATATCGGTAGTTGTAGAGGAAAAGTACCTAGAATTGGCGGTACGTACCCTGCACAGCTCCTTCGGCCTGGACAAGCCGACCACACCAGCACGCTGATCAGCCGCTACTGGCACGGAAGCTGCATAATCCGGGAGCAGGGACGGGTGGTGCAGCTTCTACGCACCGGCGACAGGTTGCCGGACAGCGAGCCACCTTTCCAGATCCGTCACACGGTGATGCACCGGATGCCGGGTCAGAGTTCACCGAAGAAAAAAAAGCTGCAGGATCGTCCGGGATGGCCGATCTGTGACGCGCTTGTGCGCAGGGGTCAGGGATTGCGAGAGATTCAAAACAGGAGAGTGCGATGCTAATTCTAACGCGCCGTATCGGCGAGACGCTGAATATCGGGGACAATGTACAGGTAACGGTGCTTGGGGTGAAAGGTAACCAGGTGCGTATCGGTGTGAACGCGCCCAAGGATGTTCCGGTGCACCGCGAGGAAATCTATCAGCGTATACAGAAGGAAAAAGAAGCCGGCATCACCGGTGTTAACGGCAATGCCGCACATCGAGACGTTGCAGAAGGCTGATCCTTTCTTTACGCCATCCGGCCTCCCATGTATGCTTGCAGCCGCATACATGGAGAGATGGCCGAGCTGGTCGAAGGCGCTCCCCTGCTAAGGGAGTATACGGGCTTAAACCTGTATCGAGGGTTCGAATCCCTCTCTCTCCGCCAT
>Ga0209253_10001175_pt1 | contig 22869 bp, 17 predicted proteins | sample FrelakmetBRP12BR_FD_187145 | JGI IMG/M metagenome (GOLD analysis project Ga0209253, IMG submission 187145) | Freshwater lake sediment microbial communities from the University of Notre Dame, USA, for methane emissions studies - BRP12 BR (SPAdes)... | ecosystem: Environmental > Aquatic >...
CCGAAGAAAAAGGCGATCAGGATGCCCAGGCCGTAGAGGGCCAGCATCGGAACAGCGAGGATGCTCTGAGTGATCATGTCCGGCGTCGGCGTGATCACGGCGGCGATGACAAAAACGGCCAGCACGGCGTACTTGAAGTTGCGGATCATCCAGCGGGACGTGACGAGGCCGATCTTGGAGAGGAAGTAGACGAGAGTCGGCAGCTCGAAGATAAGGGCGATCCCGAGGAGGAGCTTGAGGGCGAAGCTGAAGTAGGTATCGACAGTGATGACCGGAGTGAAATCCGACCCCAGCTGCAGGAAGAACCGGCAGGCCCAGGGAAACATGACGAAATAGCCGAAGGCCGCCCCGGCCAGGAAGAAGACGGTGGTGAAAGTCACAAAGGGAACGACGTATTTCTTTTCTTTCTGATAGAGACCCGGGGCGACGAAATACCAGAGCTGGAGAAAGATGAAGGGAGAAGTGACGAACAGGGCGGTGAGGAAGGCGACCTTGAGGTAGAGCATGAAGGGAGCGGTCAGGCTGGTGAAGGCCATTTTCGTCCCTTCCGGCAGGTACTGGGTTACCGGCCTGGAGAGGATCTTGAAGACCTCCTGGCTGAAGATCCAGGATGGAATGACGACGACGAAGATGACGACGAACGAATACCAGAGCCTTTTCCGCAGGTCTTCGAGATGTTCGAGGAAGGTCATCTCGTCAGGTGACTTTGGGGCCTTCCTCATCCGCTTTTTCCTCTTTTTTTTCCTCGATGGCTTCCTTATATATATCCTGGCTGAGGTCCTTTTTCAGGTCGTCTTTGATCTCTTTGAATTCGCTCGCCTGGATCTCCTGCTCAATCTTGCCCCTGATCTCATCTGACGTCCGGCGGAACTCCCGGACGGCCCTCCCGATGGACTTGCTGATCTCGGGTAGTTTCTTGGGGCCGAAGATGAGCAGGGCGATGGCCAGGATGATGAGGAGCTCGGGGAAGCCGATGTTGCCGAACATTTTGTTCTGCTTTAAGTGAACCCAACTATATCCCCCCACCGGCCTCAAGTCAAGGCTGGGCCGGCTTTACAAGGGAAACCCGGTTTGCTAAGATATAAATTCTTAAAGCGCATGAAAAAGAAGGCCTTCTTCGTATTTTTTTCCCTCCTCCTCCTGGTCAGCCTGTCGGCCCGGGATGAGGACATCTGGAACCGCTCGATCGACAAGTTTTCGACCATCCTCTCCCTGATCGAGAAGAACTATTACCGGGATGTGGAGACCGATAAGCTCATCTATTCCTCCATCCGGGGAATGCTGGAGACTCTCGACCCTCACTCCTATTTTCTCGAGCCCGACAGCCTCTTCCGGATGCGCGAAGATTACACGGGGAAATACTACGGCCTCGGCATTCAGATCCAGAAGCACGAGGATAATCTGGTCATTATCGCCCCGATCGAGGGCACACCGGCCAGCCGCCTGGGCCTGCAGCCGGGCGACATCATCTCGACCATCGACGGGGAGAGCACCAAGCCGATGACGAGCTTTGATGCCATGCAGAAGCTCCGCGGCCCCAAGGGAACCAAGGTCACCATCACCATCATCCGGGATGGGCTGGAGAAGCCTCTCGAGTTGACGATCGAGAGAGAGGAGATTCCCCTGCACAGCGTCGCCTATGCGTTCATGATCGATGAGACGACGGGGTATATCTTCGTCCGGAACTTCGCCGAGACGACGACCGAGGAGTTCGAGCAAAAAATGGTCGAGTTGTCCGGCTATGGATTGAAGCAGCTGATCCTCGACCTGCGGGGGAACACGGGCGGCCCCTTTTTCCAGTCGATTGCGCTCTCTGACGAATTCCTCCCCAAGGGCGATGTCATCGTCTCGATCAAGGGCCGCAACAAGGTCTACAACCGGGAATTCCGGGCGCAAAAGGACGGCCAGTTTGAAGGTATCCCTCTTGTCATCCTGATCAACAGGGGAAGCGCGAGCGCCTCGGAAATCGTCTCCGGCGCGGTCATGGACAACGACCGGGGCTATATCGTTGGTGAGGACTCCTGGGGAAAAGGGCTTGTTCAGACCGTCTTCCCGCTCGGGGAGAACCTGGCCGTCGCCCTGACCACGGCCAAATATTTCACTCCCAGCGGCCGGTCCATCCAGAGGGATTACGAGCACATCGAGGATTACATGCTCTACAAGCGGGCGCCCGAAGACCAGCGCGAGGTCCGCTACACGGCCAAAGGCCGGAAGGTCCTCGGCCAAGGGGGGATCGCACCCGACTATGAAGTCGCCTCATCCCTCAAGATTTTTACCCTTGAGCTGATGACCAAGGGAGCGTTCTTCGGCTATGCCCGCAAGTTTTCCGCCCACGAGACCGCCCTCTCCAAGGGCTTCGTCTTTCCCCGCGAGCAAGGGAATTCGGGCGTCTCCGGAAAGATTGCGGTAGGCCGGGATTTTGTCGTCGGGACTCCGGTTCTCGAGGACTTCAAGTTTTACCTCCGGGCCGGCAAGATTGCCTTCGATGAGGAGAGATTCAAGGAGTCCGAGGCGGAGATCAAGAGGGAGCTGGAGCGGGAGATAGTCTCCTCCCTTTGGGGCATCGAGGAAGGCGTGAGGGCCTACCGGAAGACCGATGCCGTTGTGCTCAAAGCCCTGGAGGTCATGCCCGAGGCCTCCAAATTCGCTGCCGACATCAATTCTCGTTGAATAGAGATATTCCCTATTTGCTATTCCCGTGAGACTGGAACGGAGGGTAGAGGAATGAAGGTCGCCATCGCGTCCGACCACGCCGGTTTTGAACTCAAAACAGGGATTCTGGCCTTCCTCGAGGAGAAGGGGATCGCCTTCAAAGATTTCGGATCCGGGCCCGGCGAATCCGTGGACTATGTCGATTATGGCGCCCTCGCCATGGACAGCGTCGTCTCGGGGGAGTGTGACCGGGCCATTTTGTTCTGTGGCACCGGGATCGGAATGTCGATCGTCGCCAATAAATATAAAGGTATCCGGGCGACAGTCTGTTGGGACCCGTTCACTGCCCGGGTGAGCCGCAGCCACAACGATTCCAACTGCCTGGCCCTGGGGGGGCGAACTCTTTCTTTAGAGCAAGCCCGCGAGATCGTCCGGGTCTGGCTGGAAACGCCCTTCGAGGGAGGCCGGCACCAGCTCCGCGTGGCCAAGATCCTCGAGATAGAGAGAAAAAACTTCAAACCCTGAGAAAGGAGACAGCGATATGCCTTCCCTGCGTGACAAGATAGTTTCCCTAGCCGGGAGGGTTGAGCAGAACAGCCGCTGGCGTCAGGCGGAGTCGTTCAACTTGATACCTTCGGAGACCACTCCCTCACTGCTCGTCAAGATGTGCGAGATCGCCGACCCGTCGGGCCGGTACGCAGAGCACCGGACGATGAAGGGAGAGGAAGTCTACTTCTACCAAGGCACGGACTTTATCCGGGACGTGGAGCATGAGACTCAGAGAGAGCTGGGACAGTACTTCGGCTGCTCCGATGTCGAGCTCCGGCCGATCAGCGGCCAGATGGCCAACGAGGTTGTCTTCAAGGGAATGGTCCGCTACATCAACCGGAACCGGCCGGAAGGTCAGCCGACGCGCAAGATGCGCCTGGTGATGAATAACGACCTCACCAAGGGCGGCCATCTCAGCTCCCAGCCTATGGGTGGCCTGTTTAACTTTGTATCCGAAGACCCCAAGACCGGGAAGGAGAACGTCTTGAACTTTCCGGTCTCCAGCGAGAACCAGTATAAACCGGACCTCAGGAAGCTGGCCGATCTGCTGGCTGAGCACCGGCCGGAGCTCATCATCTTCGGCAAGAGCATGTTCCTCTATCCCGAGCCGGTGGAGTTTGTGGCCCGGATCGTCAGGGAATGGCCGGAGCCGCCGGTGATCATGTACGACATGGCCCATGTCCTGGGACTTTATGGAGCCTTCCAGGAACCTCTCAAGGAAGGAGCGGACGTCGTCACCGGCAGCACGCACAAGACCTTCTTCGGGCCGCAGAGAGGGGTCATCGCCGGCAGCTTCCCCAAGGACAGCCCGCTCCGCAACTTCTGGGCCGATGTCAAGAGCCGGGCCTTCCCGGGGTCGACGAGCAACCACCACTTGGGGACCCTCGTCGGCCTCCTGCTTGCTGCCTACGAGATGAATGCCTTCAAGGCGGACTACCAGAAGCAGGTCCGGGCGAATGCCAAAGCTTTTGCCAAGGCGCTGAAAAAGCACGGGGTCGCAGTTGAAGGCGAAGAGAAAGACGGTTTCACTGAAACCCACCAGGTCCTGGTCCGGGTGCGCAGTCACGGCCCGGCCCAGGAGATCGCCCGCCGACTGGAGGAAAACAACATCGTCACCAACTATCAGGCGCTTCCGGACGACGAAACCTTCCTCCAGTCAAGCGGACTCCGGATGGGGGTCCAGGAAATGACCCGGTTCGGCATGCTGGAGAAGGATTTCGATGTCCTTGCCGGGTACATCGCCGACGTGATCATCCGCAATCAGCCGGTCCGGGATGACGTGCGAAAGCTGCGGCAGGGCTATCTCGAGATGAAGTACTGCCTCCCGGCCAAGGAGGCCGTGCCGCTGGCGGCCCGGATCCTGAAGAGCGTTTTTCCGCGGCCGGGGTTCATTGAGAGCCTGGTTGAGGAACTGGCAAAAGGAACCTGACTATGAAAATCCTGGTTGTCGGCTCGGGCGGGAGAGAGCATGCCTTGGCCTGGAAGATCTCTCAGAGTCCTCTCCTGACTAAGCTCTACTGTGCTCCGGGAAATCCGGGCACCATGAGCCTCGCCGAGAATGTCCCCGTCTCAGACTCCGACATCCAGGGTCTGGCGGACTTCGCCGTCGGGCGCGCTATCGACCTCACTGTGGTCGGACCGGAAGTCCCTCTGACCCTGGGCATCGTCGATGAATTCGAGCTGCGGGGGCTGCGCATTTTCGGACCCAGCCGAAAGGCCGCCGAGCTCGAGGGCAGCAAGGTTTTTGCCAAGCAGTTCATGGCTAGGCACCGCATCCCCACGGCCCGCTTCAAGGTGGCCGAGACGCCGACCCAGGCTATGCGCATCCTGAAATCCGGTGAGTTTTTCTTCCCCCTCGTGATCAAGGCCGACGGTCTGGCCGCCGGCAAGGGCGCGATCGTCTGTCCCAGCCTGCGCAAGGCTGAGGAGGCGGTGGAGGCGGTCATGGTTGAGCGCCAGTTCGGAGAGGCTGGGAAAAGGGTCCTCATCGAGGAGTTTCTCAAGGGCAAGGAGGTTTCGTTCATCGTCCTCTCCGACGGCGCCAAGGTGCAGCCCCTGGTCACCACCATGGACCACAAGGCCGCTTTCGAGGGGGACCGCGGGCCGAACACGGGCGGAATGGGAGCGATCTCGCCGTCGCCGTTCATCACGCCCGAGCTTTTCTCCGAGGTCATCAACACCATTGTTTTCCCGACCATCAACCGGCTCCACGAGGAAGGCCGAAAGATCAAAGGCGTTCTCTATGTCGGGCTGATGCTGACCGAAGAGGGACCAAAGGTGCTGGAGTACAACTGCCGGTTCGGCGACCCCGAGACCCAGGTCCAGATGGTCCGGATGGAGTCCGACCTGGTCGAAGTCCTGCTCAACGCTGTCTCAGAAAATATCCTGAAGTCGGAGATCCGCTGGAACGACAAGGCCTCGGGCTGCGTTGTCCTGGCTTCGGGCGGCTACCCGGTCTCCTACGAGAAGGGAAAATTGATCAGCGGGCTCAAGGAGGTGTCGGCCATCCCCGGGATTCGGGTCTTTCATGCCGGGACGAAATTCGAGGGCGGGGAATATCTCACCAACGGCGGGCGTGTTCTCAACGTCTGCGCTTCCGAGAAGACCTTGGCCGGTACCATGGAGAATATCTACAGCGCCATCAGCGGCATCTCCTTCGAAGGGATGCATTTCCGGCGGGATATCGGAGCCCTGCGCTAATCATGCATCTCTATTGGACACCAGGAGGAAGACATGGACGTGGTCATTTTCATCGGCAGTGAATCGGACCATGAGGTCGTCAAAGACGCCCTCCACATCCTCGAAGACTTTGGCGTTTCCCATCGTCTCGAGGTGACCTCGGCCCACCGCTCGCCCGAGCGGACGAGTGCGCTCATCGCCGATAGTGAAAAAAAGGGAGCGAAAGTCTTCATTGCCGTCGCCGGCAAGGCCGCGCATCTGGCCGGGTTCGTGGCCGGCAAGACAAGCCTGCCTGTCATCGGTGTTCCCGTGGAGAGCGCCGGGCTGGGCGGGCTGGACGCGCTGCTTTCCACTGTCCAGATGCCCAAAGGAGTGCCTGTGGCGACCATGGGGCTGGGCAAGGCCGGGGCTTCCAACGCGGCCATCCTGGCTGTCCAGATCCTGAGCCTGAGAAATCCCCGTCTCAAAAAGAAGCTGGAGGAGCACAAGAAGGCGATGGCCGCCCAGGTGGAGATCGCCTCAAAGAGTATCAAGAAGTCCTGATGCCCTCTTTCTCCATTCAGAATTTCGGCTGCCGGGTGAACCAGGCCGAGGCCTTTTCCTGGGCTGAGGAGTTTGAGCTCGGGGGGATGCGCCCGGAAGAGGACCCGACCAGGGCCGACCTGGTGGTCGTCAACACCTGCACTCTCACGGCCGGGGCGGACCGGGATGTTCGCAAGTTCATCCGCCGGATCTCCCGGCTGAACTCAGGCGCCCGGCTGATCATCGCCGGCTGCTCGGTCGACGGCGGCACCCTCAGGAACGAAAAGTTCGCCCCGGAAACTCTGTTGCTGCCGAATGCCGCCAAGACGCAGCTTCCGGCCCGTTTCCTATCCCGGCTTAAGACCCGGGAAGCTCCGGCGGCAAAGCCCCTCCGCTCCCGCGCCCTGCTCAAAGTCCAGGACGGCTGTGACCTCCGCTGCACGTTCTGTATTATTCCCTCGGTCAGAGGTCGGAGCCGGAGCGTCGCTCGAGATGTGATCCTGGCCCGGGCGCGCCGGTTGATCGGCCGGGGATTCCGGGAGATCGTCCTCTGCGGCATCCATCTTTCCTCCTATGGCTTTGACCTCGAACCGAAGGACTCGCTCGCGGGGCTCATCAGGGGCCTGCTGGAACTCGAAGGATTGGGGAGGCTCAGGCTGAGCTCGCTCGACCCCCGCTCTCTGGATGACGAGCTCATCGACCTGATCACCCGAAGCCCCGGGGTCTGCCCTCATTTCCATCTTTCACTCCAGCATGCTTCCGACCGCATCCTCAGGCTCATGGGCCGCAAATCAAATGCCGCCGGCTACCGGCGAATTTTGCATCGGCTGCGGGAGAGTTCGCCCGAGGCGGCGCTGGGCGCCGATATGATTGTCGGGTTTCCCGGGGAGGAGGATGAAGATTTCGAGCGGCTGCTCGGTTTTATGGACAAGTCGCCCCTCGACTATCTCCATGTCTTCACCTACTCTCCCCGTCCTGGGACGCCGGCGGCGGCCTGGACCCAAACAGCGGAGCCGGAGAAGCGCCGGCGGTCCGCCGTTCTCAGGGCGGTCGCCGAAGACAGGCGCAGTGCCTTCCGGCAGAGGTTCATCGGGCGCAAGCTGGAGGGGATCGTCATTAAGATGGGCGTTTCGGGTACGGAAGTCCTGACCTCCAACTATATTGATGTCCTCGTTCCGTCATGTTCCCGAAGGCCCGGAGACGAAGTTGGGGTGAGAATTACACGCGTCGAAGCGCAGCTGACGGGCGGAGAAGAAGCCGTCTGAAGAGAGGAAAACCGCCATGGCCAGGATCAAGCGTCTCTCGCTCGAAGTCTCCCAGAAGATTGCCGCGGGCGAAGTCATCGAGAGGCCCTTCTCCGTAGTCAAGGAGCTGGTCGAGAACTCGCTCGACGCCGGCGCTTCGGAGATCCGGGTGGAACTCCTGGCCGGCGGGAAAAAGCTCATCCGGGTCCAGGACGACGGTGCCGGCATGAGCCGCGAGGATGCGGAGGTCTGTTTTGAGCGGCACACGACGAGCAAGCTCACGAGCGAGGAAGACCTCGAGCACATCTCGACGCTGGGCTTCCGCGGCGAGGCCCTGGCCTCAATCTCCGCCGTCTCCGAGATTGTCCTTCAGACATCGGACGGACAAGCTGAGCAGGGGAGCCGGGTCGAGCGAAAGGCGGTCGAAACGGCTGCCATAACGGATATTGCTTTCCCCCGCGGGACGGCTGTCGAAGTCCGGGACATTTTCTTTAACCTGCCGGCCCGGCGGAAGTTCCTGCGCTCCGAACAGTCGGAGCTGGGCCATGTCGTCCGCTTTCTGAGCGGAGTCGCTCTGGCCCATCCCGAGGTCCGCTTCTCTCTCCTTCACGGCCGGCGGGAGATCCTGAACTGCCCGCGGGTGGGAAGCCATAGGGAGCGGCTCTTCCAGCTGTATGGCAAAGATATCCTGGACCGTCTCCTGGAGGTCGGTTTCAAGGAGGGCAGCGGGAGTGTTTCCGGGTATTCCTCGCGGCCCCCCCGCGGCCGTCCGGACAGGGCCCATCAGTTGTTCTTCGTCAACAAGCGCCTGGTCAGGGACCGCGTCCTCCAGGCCGCCCTGAATCAGGCTTACCGGGGCTTTCTGGAAAAGGACCGGTTCCCGGAGGCCTTTCTCTTCCTGACCCTGCCCTACGATGAAGTGGACGTCAATGTCCATCCGACCAAGGCCGAAGTCCGGTTCCGCGAGTCGCAGCTTGTCTTTTCCCTCGTTCTCAGGAGCATCGAAACGGCCCTGCTCAAGGAGCGGGGAGTCAAGGAGATCTACCCGAAGGCGGACGAAGCCGCGGGGGGGAGGGGGGTGATGGAAGCGGCGGGAGCCCGCTTGACCGGCGCACTCTATATGGATCGTGCTGAACAAATGACCCTCCCCAAACCCGTATCGGCCGCCGAAGTTAAGGCCGGGCCCCGGGTCCTGGGGCAGTATCTCGACATGTATATCGTGGCCGAGGACAGCGAAGGTCTCCTGGTCATTGACCAGCACAACGCCCACGAACGGGTCCTGTTTGAAAAATACAGGGAGATCGACGCGCAGAAAAAGTGGCCGCGGGCAACCCCGCTGATTCCGGTGCTGATCGAGCTATCACCCGCCCAGGCCGTGAGCCTCGAGAAAAACCAGCCGCTCCTGGAGGAGGCCGGATTCCGGGCCGAGGCCATGGGGGGAAAGACCTATGCCCTGAACGGGTTTCCCGATATCTTCGAGGCCGAAGAAGCCAGGGATGTCCTGCTTCAGCTTCTCGATGAGATCGGGGAGGAGGAGCCGGTCCGGAAGCGGGAAAAGATGCTTGCCACCATGGCCTGCAAGACTGCGGTCAAGGCCCATGAGCCTCTGGCCCGCGACAAGATGGAATTCCTCGTGGAGGAGCTTTTCCGCACCTCGAACCCGGCGCTGTGTCCCCACGGCCGGCCGGTCATCGTCAAGATCGGGAAGGCGGAAATCGAAAAGGGCTTGAGGCGCAACCCCTGAGGAGTACGGCTCCATCTTTGTTGTGAACTGGCGCGCCTGGAGAGACTCGAACTCCCGACCCGCTGCTTAGAAGGCAGCTGCTCTGTCCACCTGAGCTACAGGCGCGTCTTTATGCTTCCTGCCCTGTAAGAAAATCGGGGAGAGCGGATTTGAACCGCCGACCTCCTGCTCCCAAGGCAGGCGCGCTAACCAGGCTGCGCCACTCCCCGCTCGCCCTTTTCGCGCTATTTTATCCTTCTCCGCGTGTCGAAATGGGATGAATCGTACGCTTTGATCCTGCTCATCTTAACAAAACGGTCCAGGGTTGTCAATTTGGGTTCCGGAGAAGGGGGAGCCTTTTCCGGCGAGCGTTCTCACCCCCGACGATGAGAACTCGAGGAGGAAATTCACCTTTCAAATCCTCTCGGAAGGTGATTGACCGTCCAGGGGAGGCCCTGCCATCATATGGGCCGTTCAATACAAGGACCCTTACCGTGAGAATTCACACCTCGGCAGAGAGAAGATTCGGCCGGGAAAATCGTCAAAGTTTCGGAATATGTCAATGTTGACACAAATTGTCCATGGGTTGTTGACAAAATTTGACAGCCTAAATATTTTGGAGGCTTTTTTTGACAATGGGCTCTAACCTCGGCGAACTCCTGCTCCGCGAGAAGGTCATAACTCCTGACCAGCTCAAGTCTGCCCTCGAAGTCCAGAAAGAGAAAAACGTCCCCTTGCAGACGGCCGTCATCTCCCTTGGACTTGTTACCGAAGAGGACATGGCTCAGGCCCTGAGCCGGCAGCTGGGCTACCCCTACATCGACCTCGACCAGTTCGAGGTCTATCCGGACGTGGTCAGCCTCATCCCCGTGGAGATTGTCAAGAAGTACATGATCATGCCGATCCACCGCATCCGGTCCTTCCTGACGCTGTCCATGGTCGACCCGACAGACCTGGAGGTGATCGAGGATATCCGCTTCCGCACGGGGCTGAGCATCCAGCCGGTCATCGCCTCCGAATCCGGCATCCTGAACGCCATCAATAAATACTATGGCACCTCAAGTTCACTACGGGTCAAGAAGATCATCGAGGACATCGCCCTGGCGGACGACACCCGGGTCAACATCATCGAAGAAGAGAAGGACGATTATAACGTCCAGGAACTGGTCCAGGCGACCGAAGAGGCACCCATCATCAAGCTGGTCAACGAGATCTTTGTCGATGCCATCAAGAAGGGCGCCAGCGACGTCCATTTCGAGCCCTACGAGGAGACCTTCCGCATTCGCCTCCGGATGGACGGCGTCCTCCACGAGCAGATGAGCCTGCCTCTCAAGTTCAGGGCCCCGGTCATCTCCCGCGTCAAGATTCTCTCCAATATGGACATCGCCGAGAAGCGGCTGCCCCAGGACGGCCGGATCAAGATGAAGGTCAAGCTCGAGAACGGAGGCCGCAAGGAAGTGGACATGCGCATCTCGGCCCTGCCGACTATCTTCGGCGAGAAGATCGTCTCCCGTATCCTCGACCGCCAGATGCTCAAACTCGACTTGACCGAGCTCGGGTTCGAGGAGGAGTCCCTGGAAAAGTTCCAGCAGGCCATCTTCCGGCCGTGGGGGATCATCCTGGTCACGGGACCGACGGGAAGCGGCAAGACCAACACACTGTACTCGGCCGTGGCCACTTTGAACTCCCTGGAGAAGAACATCATGACGGCCGAGGACCCGGTCGAGTTCAACATCTCCGGCCTCAACCAGGTCCACATCAAGGCCGATATCGGGCTGGACTTCCCGCGCGTCCTGCGGTCGTTCCTGCGCCAGGACCCGGACATCATGCTGATCGGAGAGATGCGTGACTTCGAGACGGCCGACATCGCCATCAAAGCCGCCTTGACCGGCCACCTGGTCTTTTCCACGATCCACACCAACGACGCGGCCAGCAGCGTCGTCCGTCTGGTCAATATGAATGTCGAACCCTTCCTGATCGCCGATTCGGTGATCCTGGTCGCGGCCCAGCGGCTGGTCCGCCGGCTCTGCCAGAAGTGCAAGGTTTCCCACAGGCTCCCGGAGAAGGCGCTCATCGATATCGGCTACCTGCCGGAAGAAGTGAAATCGGTCCAGGCCTGGAAGGCAGGAGGCTGCGAATCCTGCAACAGCACCGGCTATAAGGGCCGGATCGCCCTCTACGAGGTGATGCCCATCGACGACGAGATCCGGGAACAGATCTTGATGCGGGCCCAATCCCGCGAGATCAAGAAAAAAGCGATCGAGAAGGGCATGGTCACACTCCGGCGGAGCGGCCTGATCAAGATCAAGAACGGGGTCACCTCGATTGAAGAGGTGCTCCGCGAGAGCGTCAAAGACTGAGTCAGAGAAGATAAGGAGAACGAATAATGGCCAAAACCATCCAGGAGCTCCTGGAGATCGCGGTTAAAGAGGACGCCAGCGATCTGCACATCACGACCTATATTCCGCCGCGGGTCCGCGTCCACGGCGTCTTGAAGTCGGTCGACCAGCCTCCGCTGACACCGTCGGAGACAAAGCAGCTCATCTACAGCGTGCTCAACGACCGCCAGAAGAGGCAGTTCGAAGAAAAGCTCGAGCTCGACTTCTCCTTCGGGATCAAGGACCTGGGCCGCTTTCGTGCCAACGTCTTCATGCAGAAGGGCGCAGTGGCCGGGGCCTTCCGGCGGTTCCTGCCGACGATGTGGACCTTCGCCCAGCTCGGCATCCCCCAGCGCATCACCCAGCTCTGCTACCTGCCCCGCGGTCTTGTCCTCGTGACCGGGCCGACCGGCTGCGGCAAGTCGACGAGCATCGCCTGCATGATCGACCACATCAACGTCGAGCGGGGCGTCCATATCGTCACCATCGAAGACCCGATCGAGTATTACTTTGTCCCCAAGAAGTCGATCATCAACCAGCGGGAGCTGTTCGTCGACACGCTCTCCTACTCCAACGCCCTGAGGTCGGTCCTGCGGGAAGACCCGGATGTCGTCTTCGTCGGCGAGATGCGCGACTACGAGACTGTGGAGGCCTGCCTGCGCGTGGCCGAGACGGGCCATCTCACTTTTTCGACTCTTCACACCAATTCGGCCGCCGAATCCATTTCCCGAATCATCGACATCTTCCCTTCCCAGTACCAGTCCCAGATTCGGATCATGCTCTCCATGTCCCTCGAGGCCGTGCTGACGCAGTCCCTCCTGCCTCGGGCCGACGGAAAAGGGCGGGTGCTGGCCCTGGAGATTCTCATCCCCAACCCGGCCATCCGCAACCTGATCCGGGAGAACAAGATCCATCAGATCTATTCATCCATGCAGATGGGCCAGGAGAAGTTCGGAATGCTGACCTTCAACCAGTCCCTGGCCAGCTTGTATTTCAAGAAATTGATCACGCTGGACACGGCGATGAGCGTGACCTCTTTCCCTGAGGAGCTGACGGAAATCATCCAGAGAAAAGAAGGCCTCAAGACGGCGTCCGTCAACGCCTCCCAGGCTAATAATCGGAGATAAGGGGTATAGCACATGGCAGTCTATGTTTGGAAAGGCAAGAACCGTTACGGAGACACGGTCGGCGGAGAGCGCGTGGCGAGCTCCGTCGAGGAAGTAAACCGGATCCTGCAGAGAGAGCAGATCCAGGTCATGAACGTCGCACCCAAGAGGACGGGACTCGTAATCCCGTTCCTCAAGCGGGAGAAAGTCAGGCTCAAGGAACTGGCCGTCTACAGCCGGCAGCTCTCGGTCTTGATCGATGCCGAGCTGCCCCTCATCCAAAGCCTTAACATCCTCTCCATGGGGACCAAGAACAAATATTTTAAACGAGTTATCGACACAGTCCGGGCGGACGTCGAGGCCGGTTCGACGCTCAACCAGGCGAAGCGGAAGTTCCCCAAGGCCTTCGACGACCTCTACTGCAACCTGATCGCTTCGGGCGAGCAGAGCGGCTCGCTGGACATCATGCTGCGCCGGCTGGCCGAATACATCGAGAAGGTCGTCCGGCTGCGGTCCAAGGTCAAACAGGCCATGATCTATCCTGTCGCCATCGTCGTCTTCGCGGTCCTGGTGGCCATCTTCCTGCTCTGGAAGGTCATCCCCGTGTTCGCCTCCATCTTCATGGAATTGGGGGCGCAGTTGCCCGGCCTGACGGCGTTCATCATCGGCCTCAGCCGTTTTGTCGAAAAATACATCCTGGTTATGTTCATCGGGATCATCGGCCTCGTCATCGGGTTCCGGTATTTCCGGAGGACTCAGCAAGGGCGGTGGATGACCGACCGCTGGATCCTGAAGTTCCCCCTGTTCGGGGAGCTCTTCCGTAAGGTCGCCATCTCCCGGATCACCCGGACCTTGAGCACCCTCGTCTCCGGCGGCGTGCCCATGCTGGAGGCCCTGAAGATCACCTCGTCCACAGCGAACAACGTGCTTCTCGAAACGGCCGTCCTGGACGCGAGGCAGAAGGTGTCCGAGGGGAAGAGCTTGACCGATTCCTTGAAAGAGACGGGCCATTTCCCGTTCATGCTGACCCAGATGGTCAGCGTCGGCGAGGCGACGGGGACGCTGGACGAGATGCTGACCAAGCTGGCTGACTTTTATGATGAAGAGGTCGATGCCTCGGTGGCCGCGCTCCTCTCCATCATGGAGCCGATTCTCCTCGTCGCCGTGGGCGGCATGGTCGGGTCGCTGGTCATATCCATGTACCTGCCGATTTTCAGCCTGATGCAGCAGTTCTGAGGACGGATGAAAACTCAAAAGCGGCATATTTTCTGGTTCATCCTCATCCGGACGATTGCCGTTACCTCCATCATGGTGGCGGTCGTGATCATCCAGTCCTCGACGAGCGCTTTCCTCCCGGTTGTTCCATTTTATTTCATTGTCTTTCTGGCCTACCTCCTCTCGCTGGTCTACCTCGGGTTCTATTCGTGGTGGGAGCATTATTCGGCCCAGGCCTATCTCCAGACCGTCATGGACCTCCTTCTCATCACCGGCCTGGTCTACATTTCGGGCGGGCTGTCGGGCTCCATGTACCTGCTTTACATTTTTTCCGTCGTCGGGGCCAGCGTCATCATCAGCAACCGCGCCGCCTACATCACGGCCGGCCTGTCCGCCATCCTCTTCGGCCTTCTTGTGGACGGGTTGTACTTCGGGATCATCCCCTATTTCAGCCCGGATCAATACCGGGAGCGTTCTTTGGGCCTCGTTCTTTTCACGATCTTCTTGGCCTGGAGCCTGATCTTCCTGATCGCCTTCCTGGCCAACTATCTCACGAACAACCTGCGGAAGGCCCGCGAGGAGCTCCTCCTGGCCCAGAAAGAGCTGGAGATCAAAGAGCGGCTGGCCACTGCCGGCCGGTTTTCCGCCCAGCTCGCCCATGAGGTCCGCAATCCCTTGGCCGCCATTTCCGGCGCCGTCCAGGTGCTCCGGGGAGAGCTCAGCCTGGACGCGGAACAGCGCAGCCTGATGGATATCGTCGTCAAAGAATCGGAGCGTGTGTCCCAGTCCATCGAGCAGTTTTTGGAGCTGGCCTCGCCGGGCCCGCAAGTCTTTTCCTGGGTCAGCCTGCCGGAAATACTGGAGGAAACACTGACTCTCCTCCGGGCCAGCGGAGAGCTGAATGGACGGCATACCCTGGCCGGGAATTATCCTACGGCCAAAGTGGATTACTATGGCAACCCGAACCAATTCAAGCAGGCCTTCTGGAATCTGGCGAAAAATGCGGCCAAAGCCATGCCGGAGGGCGGTACCCTGACGGTCGATTTCTTCCAGGACAAGAAAAAGAGCCTCCGGATCCGGTTTGCCGATACGGGCCGGGGCTTGACGGAAGAGGAGAAACAGCACCTGTTCGAGCCGTTCTTCTCGCGTTTTGAGAACGGCCACGGGCTGGGCCTGGTCGTTGTCCGCGGTATCGTAGACGATTATGACGGCCGGATTGAGGTCCGGTCAGAGCCCCGGAAGGGCACGGAAATCAGCCTGATCTTTCCTCTGAAGGAACTGCGGCCCAGGGCCGCTTCTCTGGAGTCGGCGCCGTATTGAAGGAGAAGGCAAGAGCGTTTGGAGGATGAGCACGAGCGATGGAAAACATTCTGATCATCGATGACGAGAAAAGCCTCCTTGACCTTCTCAGCGTGGTCCTGAAGAAGGAGGGCTACCGGGTCAAGACCTGCCTGGCGCCGGCCAAGGTCTTCGACATCCTGCAGGACGAAGAGCTGGACCTCCTCATCTGCGACATCAAGCTACCCCAGATCAGCGGGATGGAAATCCTCAAGTACGTCCGGGAGAACAGGCCCGAGATCCCGGTGATCATGATCACCGCCTACGGGAGTTTGAAACAGGCGGTCGAAGCCCTCAAGGCCGGGGCCATCGATTACATCCTCAAGCCTTTTGATGTCGATGAGCTCAAAATCATCATCGCCCAGGAGCTTGAGAAGAGGCGCCTCAAGGAGGAGAACATCCTTCTCAAGCGGAACCTCCAAGAGAAATACTCCTTCGAAAATATGATCGGCAAGAGCAAGGCGATGCAGGAGGTCTACGCTCTGATCGAGAAATCGGCCGGAACGGACTCGACCGTTCTTATCACCGGCGAGAGCGGGACGGGGAAGGAGATGGCCGCCCGGGCGCTCCATCTCCTCAGCCGCCGCGGCGACAACCCCTTTGTTTCGATCAACTGCGCCGCTCTGCCCGAGAACCTGCTGGAGAGCGAGCTCTTCGGACATGCCAGGGGGTCGTTCACAGGCGCAGTGGCCGACAAGAAAGGGATGTTTGAGATGGCGACGCGCGGGACGCTCTTCCTGGATGAGGTCGGTGAGACTTCGCCCTGGACCCAGGTGAAGCTGCTCCGGGCGCTCCAGGAGAGGAGGGTCCGGCGAGTGGGCGGCACGGAGGAGATCCCGGTGGATGTGAGGATCATCGCCGCGACGAACCTGGACCTCAAGCAGAGGATTGAAGAGGGGAAATTCCGCGAAGAGCTCTTTTATCGACTGAACGTGATCGCCTTCGAGATGCCTCCGCTGCGCAAAAGGACGGAGGATATCCCCCTCTTGATCAACCATTTCCTCCAGAAGTACTGCCAGCAGATGGGAAAGAAGATGAAGAGGGTCGCCCCTGAGGTGATCAACTATTTCGAGATGTATGCCTGGCCGGGCAACGTCCGGGAGCTGGAGAACGTCATCGAGCGCGTGGTGGCCATCGAAGACCGCGAAACCGTCACCGGCGCCAGCCTGCCGCGGGAAATCGTGTTTCCTCCCAAGAAGGAGGCCAGGCAGATCCTCATCCCGCCGAACTTCAACCTGATCACCCATCTTGATGATGTCTCCAAAAAATACATCAGCGAGGCCAGGATGCTGGCGGGGGGAAACCTCAGGAAGACGGCTTCGCTCCTGGGTGTCAGCTACCGGTCTTTGCGGCACTTGATCGAAAAGCACGGGCTGAGAGAGGCCGAGAGGATACAGAGAGAAGAGCCAAGGCCGGAGTATAAGCCCCAGCTCTGATGTTGCCAATTTTTGACATAAAATGACAAAAAGTGTTAACCTGGAAACGAAATCATCCCTCAATGCTGATTTATATTATTTATTTTCAATAACTTATATTCTCTTTTTCTGGCACGTTTATTGCTAAAGCAGTATCGCCCAAATAAATTGGGTAAAAAATCTTAGAAGGAGGTTTTTTTAATGCTTAAAAGAATGAGAGGTTTCACGCTGATCGAGCTGCTCATCGTCGTCGCCATCATCGGCATCCTGGCCGCCTTGCTCATCCCCAATGCACTCTCCGCCATCCAGAAGGCCAAGCAGAAGGGCACGATGAAGGACATCAACTCGATCGCCACCGCCATGACGGACTTCATCACGGACAACGGCACAGCTCCTGTCCATGACGGGGAAATCGTGGCCGGCGACTCGCTCTACACCGACCTGAGCGGGTTTTATCTCAAGGTGCTTCCTACGAACGACCAGTGGGGAAGTCCTTTCCTGGTCTACGGTCAATCGGGCGCTGTCATGGGGACGGGCTACGGCATCACGGAATCTGCCGATGACGAGTTTATCGTCGCTTCCCGCGGTCGCGACAAGACAGACACCACCTTCACCTTCAATCCCATGGACCCGACCACCGTTTATTTCCCGATCACCGGCTTGACCAGCTTCAACCAGGACCTGGTCAACTGGAGCGGCTCGTGGATCCATTGTCCAAAGTCGGCCCAGCTCAGCAACACCTGATGTTGCCTGACTGAGAGAGAATCACAGCAAGCAGTAAGTAGGCAACCTCAATGGGCGGCAAGGATTCCCTTGCCGCCCATTTTTGTCTCGGTTGTGATGCCCAGGTTGGGCAGGAAGACGAGGTTTGAACGATGTTCAGGAAAAAAGACGGCTTCACCCTGATCGAGATGCTGGTGGTCGTTTCCATTGTCGGAATCCTGGCCGCCCTGCTTATTCCCGTGTTCCTGACGTCCGTCCAAAAGGCGAAGCAGAAGGGGACCATGCAGGACATGAACGGCCTCGCCAAATCGCTGATCGATTATATAACCGATAGGGGTTTTGTTCCCGAACAGAGCGGACCCTTGATTCCTGGCTCCATCTTCACGGAAGAGATAACCCCTTTTTATGCGAAGGCGCTGCCCATGATCGACCAGTGGGGGACGGCCTTTCAGATTTATTGCGGGACCGCCATCGAATCGGCAGGCGTGGGGGGCGTGACGGAGGCCGGAACCGATGATTTCATCATCATCTCTTACGGGAGAGATAGACTGCAGACTCCCTTTTCTTTTAATCCTATGGACCCGACCACCGTCTATTTCCCGATAACGACTCTTCCGAGCTTCAACGAGGACCTGATCAACTGGAACGGATCCTGGATTCATGTCCCGAAAACGGGACAGCTTGGCCAGACATAGGCATCTCTGCCGGCCGGGCGATTTGACAGTTCCCGCGTCTTTTGCTAAGAAAGGCGCGTCGAGGAACGTCTTTTGACCGGCCCTTCTCCCCAAAGCCCAACCCATCCCCGGCACTTTCTTCTGATCCTCATCCTTGTCCTTTTAGCGCTCAACCTGTTCATTTACCTTCCCTCCATGAAGGGAGGTTTTCTCTGGGACGATAAGTATTTCATCAGCGAGAATCCGAATATCCTGAGCCAGGGATTCTTGGAGCGCTTCCTGTTCAGCCCCTTCGGCGGGGCGGAGGCGTTCGACGAAAACAGCCCCAAAGCGGGCCAGAACCGCCAGTTTTACCGCCCCCTGACGTCTTTCTCCTACTGGCTGGACTTCAAGGCCTGGGGTTTGAACCCGGCTGGCTTCCATCTGACCAACATCCTCCTTCACGTCCTCAATTCCATCCTTCTTTTTGGCCTTCTTTTGAGGCTCGGGTTTGGCTGGCCGGCGTCGTTTTCAGGCGCGCTGCTCTTTTCCGTTTTCCCGGCCCATTTTGAGAACGTCTCCTGGATTTCCGGCCGCACCGACCTCCTATCTTTCTTTTTCGCCGCGCTTTCCCTGCTGTTTTTCCTGGGATTCCTGAAAAAAAGGGGCGTTTTTCGCCTGCTTGTCTCCTCCCTCTTTTACCTGGTCGCGCTTCTTTCAAAAGAAAATATCATCCTTCTTCCCGTCCTGATCTTTCTCATTCTTTACGAAAAAAGGCGGGCCGTGAAGGATATCCTTTCTGCCCTCCTTCCTTTCGGGTTCGCCGGGTTGGCTTGGGCCGCCCTCCGTTTCAATGCTTTTGGCTCTTCCGAATTTCATTATTCCGGGCAGGATTTTTTCGATTTCCTGGGAACGTTGGGTTTTTATGCCTGGAAGATGTTTTTTCCCGTCGACCTGAGTGTGACGATCAGCCCCTTTCCGGTTTTCGGGCAGGCGGCCTACCGGGCCTTCGGCCTCATCCTGCTTCTTTTCCTGGCGCTGTCTCTCTTTGTTATTGCCAAGAGAGCAAAGGCCGAAGCCAGGGGCCTCCTCCTGATCCCGGCTTATTTCGTTTTTATCCTCCCCTCGGTGGGTGTCATCTTTTCCTCGGCCACGCTCTCTCTCCTGGCCTGGCGGTTTCTGTACCTGCCTTCGGCCGTTTTCGTCGCGGCGCTCGCTTGTGGGCTTTTTTCCATAGCCCGACGCCGAGCGGTTGCCGCGGCTGTTTTAGTCCTATTAATGATCGCCTATGCCGTCGAGATTGTCCCCAAGAACAGGCTTTATGGCCGTGACGACACGAATTTTTGGCTGGGAATCACCGACTTCGGCCGGGAAGACCTCAGCGCCAAATTCAATGCCGGAATCAAGTATCTTCCCGTCGATGAAGGAAAAGCTCTTGGCCTGTTCGACGACATCATCGGAGAGAAGGGCCATCCCCTTTACGAATTCTGGAAAACGCGGGTCCATGAGGAGCTGGCCATCTATTTTGCCTTTCAGAAGGATTTCCCCAAGGCCGAACACTATTTTCAGGAATTGAGAAAAACTCCAGCGGGCCTGTCCCTGCACTCGACCTTTAATTATGCCTACTATTTCGCTTTTTCAGGAAGAGCGCAGGAGGGAGAGGAGATCATCCTGGAGAAAGTCCGGGCCTTTCCCCGGAATCACTTTGTCCTGACCCGGGCGGCCAAGTTTTATCTCATTACCAGGGACTATGAAAAGGCCGCAGCGCTCTACGCCCAGGACTACGAGATCTTCCCGACTCGACAGACTCTGAAGCTCATCGAAGAGCTCCGGGACTTACGGCCGAAGACGGATTAAGAGCCGCCCTATTTCCAGGGATCTTTGAGCGTGGCCAGATAATTGTTTTTTAGCTGGTCGACCGTGTAGCCGATTTCCGCCTGCGCCGGATTGAGACTGAGCGACTTCTCGAAATAGGGAAGGGCTTCTTGAACGCGGATGAGGTTGCTCAAGTAGAAGTATCCAACCCTGGCCAGGATTTCCGGGTTATCGGGATTGCCTTCCAGGATCGCTCCGATGATCTTTGCCCCGGCCTCCGGATTCCCCTGATAATAGAACAGCTTGGCAAGCAGGAGCTGATGGTCGAGGTCCAGGGCGGGTTTGGTGTTGACGAGGGCGATGGCCGCCGAGAAGTTGCGGTTTTGGATGAAGAGACTCATCTTTTTCTCAAACGGAAGGCTCTGGTATTCCGCCTTCAGGCCGGCCGTGTCGATCCGGGCGAAATAATTCGGGAAGATCTCCTTCATGGTCTTTTCAAGGCGGGCCGCTTTTTCCCATTGCTCGGTGCTTGTGTACAGGCCGTAAAGCGCGGAGTAGGCATCTTTGAGCGTGCTGTAGGCGGCGATATTTTCGGTCAGCAGCTTCTCTGCCGCGGCCTGGTCCCCCCGGGAAAGATAGACCTGGGCTTTCTTGACGTTGAGTTGATACTTGACGAAGGGCGCGACCCGGACCTGGGGATCGCGCTCGAATTCTTCGATGCTTTTGAGCCAGCGGAGGAGCTTCTCATAATCGGCCCGGGCGAGCTCAATATCCGCATAGAGCAGCGACACCATGATGGCGGTCTCTCTCTTCATGCTCAAGGACAGGGATTTATTAAGGGCCAGCTCCGCTGAAAGATAGTCATTGTTTTCGTAGCTTGTCTTGGCGGATTGCATCAGCACGTAGGGGTCGTTCGGCGAGGATTTCAAGGCCCTTTGCCAGAAAGCCGTCTTGCTTTTATAGGAACTCGCACTGATGATCAGGGACGGGATGAAAGCGAGAAGCAGAAGCAGGACGATAGAGAGCCGCGTCTTTTCCTCGACCCGGGCGAGAAGCCGGGCCACGATCCAGACAAACCCGAGAGCCGCGATCATCATATAGCGGGAATAAATCTGGTAGGGATAGATGGTGGTGAAGATCAGCGGGACATGCCCGGCCAGAAAGACGCCGAAAAGCGCCCCCGGCAGCCAGAGGCATCGGTCTTTTTTGGCCAGGAAAAAGATGAAGAGGATGAAGAGCAGGGCTAAAAGGCCAAACCCCAGATAAAAAATGCCCGTCGTCCTGTCGAGAGGAAGAAACATATCATAGGCAAAAGGAAAAACGATGGTCCGGAAATAGTAGCCGGCCGTCCCGATCATTTGCTTGATGCTTTGCGACGAAAAGGCGCTGTCTGAGAGGGCCAAGCTCTTTATGCCCAGGACGGCGTTCTTGATGAAAAAGACGAACAGGGTGAGGCCCAAATTGCCCAGATGATAAATCCAGGTGATCTTTTTGCGCCGGCTCAACTCATAAAGGATGAGAAGCGGGAAAAAGAGCAAGAAGGTTTCCTTGGAGAGCATCCCGAGCAGATAGAAAAAGAGCGACCCGGCGAGGAACAGCGGATTTCTTTTCTTGAGGTAGACCTCCAGACACAGAAAGGTCAGGGCCGCCCAGAGAAGAAGCAGGAGGTCACCCCTCCCCACGACCCAGACGACGTTGTCGATGTTCAAGGGAAAGAGAGCAAAAAGAAGGGTGGCGATCTCCGGGAAAAAGCCTTTGTCACTCTGGGTTTTTAGGAAAGCATAGAGGAAAGCCAGGGAGAGGATGAAGATCATCAGGTTCGCCAGTCTCAGCGTGGTGGCATGGATGCCCCACAGCTTGTTCTCCAGAAGGAACGAGGCGGTCAACAGCGGTCGGTAGTAGTGGTCCTGATTTTGGATGCCGAGCTGCTCGCTGAAGTAGCCGAATTTGAAGGCCGATCTCAGGGGATGATTTTCGATGAACAGCAGGTTGTACTTGAAGAAGACCTCATCATCCCATATCAGCTCGTAGTCAAAAGTCTTCCAGTAGAGCCCGAACAGGATGACGACCAGGAATATCAGGAAAACGACATCTTTCTTGCGCATGGAGGTATGTTAAGGTCTGAGAGGGTTTTTTTCAAGGGCGGAGGCCCCCTGGGCCAAGCCGGAAGAGCAAAGAATTTTCAATCCCTTAGATTGAGCATTATGAAGTATGATAAGGATATGAAGAAGAACATAGTGCGGCTCTTGAATCTAGTCCTGTCGGGCATCGTCGGAATCGTCGCCGTTCCAGGAACGGCCGCAGAAAAGCCACAGTCTCGCGAAAAACTCATAGCCGAATTCACCAAGCTCTATTATGCCTCCAATGTTCATTACCGGACGAAGTGGCTCGGAGTTCAAAGCCTGCAGAATCCTTGCGACATGTGGATTTTGCAGGAGATAATCTCGGAGGTCAAGCCGGATTTTATCGTGGAGACCGGCACGTTTAAAGGAGGGGGGACGCTCTTCTTGGCAACAGTGCTTCGTCTTGTCAATGAAACCGGCAAGATCCTCACCGTGGACATAAAACCTCAACTCGAGCAGGCCTCCCGCTATGCTATTTTCGCCGATGCCGTGGAGGTGTTTACAGGGAGCTCTGTTTCAGAGGATATCGTCAAGGCGATTGCCGATAAGGTGAAGGGAACGCGGGTGGTGGTCACGCTGGATTCCGACCATGCCAAATCCCATGTCCTGAGGGAGCTCGAAATCTATTCCCAATTTGTGTCCGTCGGTAGTTACCTCATCGTCCAGGATACGGCCCATAACGGTCATCCTCTTCCGACGGATTATGAGGGAGGGGGACCGATGGAAGCAGTCCG
>Ga0209253_10001177_pt1 | contig 22843 bp, 22 predicted proteins | sample FrelakmetBRP12BR_FD_187145 | JGI IMG/M metagenome (GOLD analysis project Ga0209253, IMG submission 187145) | Freshwater lake sediment microbial communities from the University of Notre Dame, USA, for methane emissions studies - BRP12 BR (SPAdes)... | ecosystem: Environmental > Aquatic >...
AAAGAAAGGTATGCGATAGAGATCAATACAGTTGGATTTGATCAAAATCATGTGCATATTCTGTGTCGATTTTTACCGAAGTATTCTGGAGGGCAGGTGATTAAGGTAATAAAGAGTATAAGTGGAAAAAGAATATTCGAAGAGGCACCTGAGGTAAAAAAGGAACTTTGGGGCGGTGAGTTCTGGACAGATGGATATTACATAGCAACGATCAGCGGCAAAGGTAATAAAGGAGTGATTGAGAAATACATAAAGAACCAAGGCAGAGAGAATGATATTGGGCAGTTAAGGCTTTTTGACTTCTGACGCCCTGCGGTCTCTGCCGCAGGGTTCTTCACTTATATCTCTCCTGTTGCCTTTTATTTATCATCTTGCCCTAACATTTTGAAATTCTTTAAAGAAACCAAATTTTTTTAATAAATCACATTCAGCCAAGTTATACTTTCTTAATGGTATTGATTTACGGTTGTTATATGCACAATTATATCAGGTTTAAAATGCGTTGAATACAGGAAGGAGGTGAAAATCTGCCTCAACCCATCACAGATGTTTAGTTTGAGTGATATTCATCATTTTTTGTTGTGAACCGAACCTCTCTCTTAGCAGGTGTTAGAAACGTTTTTGCCTTTTGGGTAGACCAGAAACAAAGAAGTAGAGGACTGTTTTTTTGACATAAGAGATAAGAGAGTGTTTTTTTTGATTATGGCATGTCCATTGCGAATTAATACCCGGCGCTGTCTGCCATATAACGAGCAGGGGAAACGAAAAGAAAGCAGTGTTTATAGATGAGACTGATCGAGTCAGACCAACAAGAGCATCAACATCCTTGACAAAGAAGAAAAACCTATGATAATAAATGTGAGTCGATAAATTGATAATCTCAAAAGTTTTATGAAAAAAGAGAGGAAAATATGAAACCACAGAGTGCACAGAGGGGAGGAAACAAACTCTCTTATAAAATATTGAGAGTTAATGCTTTTTCTGTGATCTCTGTGGTTAAGGACAATACGGATAAATTTAAAAATGGAGGTATAAATGAATCCAGATGATCTGAGATATCATAAAGAACACACCTGGGTAAAGGCATCGGGAAAGAAGGCGACAATTGGCATTACTGATTATGCGCAGGAAGCGCTCGGAGATATTGTTTATATTGATCTGCCGGAAGTCGACACGGATATTGAACTGAACAGCGAGATCGGTGAAATAGAATCCACAAAAGCCACTTCATCCATTATTTCGCCTATCAGCGGAAGGGTTATCGAGGTGAACGAAGACCTTTCAGAATCTCCTGAGACAATAAATGAAGACCCATATGGCAAAGGCTGGATAGCAGTTATCGAGATCGACGATGCGTCCGAAATTGATGACCTGATGGATTCATCTGAGTATGCAAAATACGTCGAAGAAGAAGCAAAATGAAATTAGCGATACTCGGTGCAGGCCCCGGCGGATATGTTGCCGCGATTAAGGCTGCCCAATTAGGCGCACAGGTAACGGTTATCGAAGAAAATGAAGTTGGCGGGGTATGTCTTAACTGGGGATGCATACCAACAAAGGTTCTTGTTGCCTCTGCTGACTTTTTAGCCAGGGCCAGGAAATCAGAGGAATTCGGCATTGAGCTTAAGGGTGATATAACGCCGAACTTTGCCAAAATAATCGAAAGAAAAAATAAGATTGTCAACACCCAGATAAAGGGAATCAGAAACCTTCTGAAGAAGTGGGGGATAACCCTGCAACAGGGCCGCGGCGTATTAACCTCACCCCGCGAAATAACAGTTACTTCACGTGATGGCTCTATAAAGAAAACAGAATCGGATAATATTATCATAGCAACAGGCTCAAGACCATTTCAGTTACCGAACCTGCCGTTTGACGGCAAAAGGATCCTCTCGAGTGATGATGCGATTGCCCTGAAAGAGATACCCAAAAGCATCATTATCGTGGGAGCAGGTGTTATAGGCTGCGAGTTTGCGTGTATCTTCAGTAACCTCGGTTCTGAAGTCACCCTCATTGAGATGCTTCCGAAAGCAGTTGCAACAGAAGATTTTGAGATATCCGATATCCTTGAAAGAGAGCTCAGGAAGAAAAAAATACGGCTTCTTGTAAATGTGAAGGCTGAAAAAGCAGATATCAGAGATGAAGAGGTCCATGTCTTTCTGAATGACGGAAAAGAGATTGCTGCAAATAAGGTACTTGTGTCTGTCGGCAGAATATTCAACAGCAATGGAATCGGTATCGAAGAAACCGGTATACAGAAAGGTGTTTCCGGTGAAATTTCTGTCAATGAGAAGATGGAAACAAATATCCCCGGCATATACGCAATAGGTGACGTTGCCGGTGGTTTAATGCTTGCACATGTTGCATCAACTGAAGGAATTACAGCAGCAACAAACTTAATGGGTGGGAACGAAAGAATTGATTATGATTCTGTACCGTCTGCAATCTTTACATCTCCTGAAATTGCCTCTGTAGGACTAAGGGAACAACAGGCAGCAGAAAAGGGAATAAAGGTCAGGACAGGCCACTTCCAGTTCAGAATGCTGGCCAAAGCCCATGCAATAGGAGAGATCGAAGGCCTTTTAAAAATAGTATCTGATGAACAATCCGACCGGGTGCTTGGGGTGCATATCATTGGGCCGCATGCTTCAGACCTTATCCATGAGGGGGCCCTTGCTGTCAGGCTCGGATTGAAAACAAAGGATATTGCCGGAACAATACACGCCCATCCGACACTTGCGGAAGGTCTCATGGAAGCAGCAGAAGATGTCCATAATGAAGCTATCCATGTTCCCAGGAAATGATTCCAGCTGAAAAAACAGACAACTGGTTCCTGATTTCAAGAGAGGCAAATAAAGAATTATTTTCTGAACTTGACGTACTCCTCAGATCTCTGGACAGATTCTTTTATTTAGAAAACCTGCCTCTCTCAAAGGAAGACCCCACACAGAGGAATTTTTATGCTGAACTTGCTGCTGTGAGAGATGTAATATTCAGGATACTTGGAATACTCGAAGTCATTATGCCGGAAAGCAGGAAAAACGCATACTGGTTCCAGAAATTCACCGAATCGAAATTCCTCACCAGCCACTCAAGAGATATTTACAGAGAGACACTTTACAAACAGGATTCTCCTGAACAGGGGGTAAATATCCTATATGATTCGTTCATAAACCTCAAAGGGCTTGTAACAGACCTTCTCATGACCGGCGGGATATCGTTCCTTAGTTATACAAATATAGGACATCTTATAAGCAAGGAGATACGGGAAAATATCTTCTTCAACCCTTTCAGAAAAGATATAAATCCGGAGTTCGATACAATCCAGAACCCATTGATATCGGAAATCGTAAGGTCAATAAAAGAGAGAGAAGTGAAAAAAAACATTTCCCTGCTTTATCTGTATCTTTTCAGATTTTTGCGTTATCTCAGCCATATAGACATTGCATCCCAGCATTCAATTGCCCTCAATACTTCATTGCTGATCCTCATTATGCTGAGGTCGGAAATGAGTATGCTGCATATCTATATGAAAAATACAGGCGACACCAATAAAGAGACAACGCTTTCATTTCTACTGAAAGCGATTTCATATCAATTTTCAATGGAAACAAAAAGGGTATATCTTCAGGAATTGAAGGAGATAATGAGGGAAAAAGCTCCACAGCAATTCAGGGGAAAAATAGAGAACAGCCTCGGCATTTTGAAAAATTTGATCGAACAGAGCATTGTCCAGCTCTCACAGTTCTACAGGCCCGATATTCAGGGAAAAGATATTTTCGTTAGTTTTACAACAAAACTTTTTCAATCAATGAAATTACAGGAAGACGTATTTATACTCCACAGGTTTCTCACGCTACTGGAAGAAAAGGCAGGTCTTCAGGAAGAAGGCTCTGATATTTTTGCATCCATGAAAACATATATGCGTTATTTTGAAAACTCCACTTTTAAATTATTGCGCTCTGATGATTATAACGGGTTTGCCTCTTTTTTCAATGGGATATCTTCTATGAAAGAATTTGAACTGAATAAAATCCTTGAAAAGATTCACAACTTCAAGATATTTTTAGATACAACACTTCGGCATATTGCTAACCGGGATGAACTCAAAGGCAAGCCGATAGATACTGACAAGGCAGAAGAACTTTTAAAACAATATTTATAACAAGAGAGATTTGTGATTTTATACTGTATACAAAGGAAAGGAAGTGTTTTATAATTTAAAATAATGGATAACTCTGGCAACCGACTAAGAAAACAGGTAGCATCCGAGGTCAAAAAGAGACGCCTGATATTTCTTACCATCATGCTGCTGAGTTTCATTTACCTCCTCATAAATGTAATGTTCGGAGACATGGGTATGCTCAGGTATAAAGAACTCAACAGTAAAAAGGCCCGCCTGGAATCACAGATTAAAGAGATAGAGGATGATAACAAACAACTCAGGTCGCAGATAACATCGATACAACAGGACCCTTATTTTAAGGAGAAACATGCGAGAGAGAATTACGGATTAGCAAAGCCTGACGAAATTATCATCCAGTATGACAGATAGGCCTCTGTATATCTTCTTCCTCTGGCATATGCACCAGCCGCCTTACAAAGATCCTGCATCTAAACAGTAAACAAGCTATAATGAGAGCCTTAATACAGCGTGTTTCAGAAGCAAAAGTTGTTATAGAGGGAAAGACCTTTGGACAAATCGGCAAAGGCATGCTCATCTTCCTCGGCGTTGAAAAAGGCGACACCTCAGCAGACCTTGAATATCTTATTAAAAAAGTTTCTAACCTGAGGATATTCGAAGATGATCACAAAAAGATGAACCTCTCCGTCTTAAATATTATTGGTGAAGTTCTTGTCGTTTCTCAGTTTACCCTTTCTGCTGATTGCAGGAAAGGCAACCGCCCCTCATTTGACAATGCTGAAGAGCCGTCCAGGGCTGAAGAGATGTATATGAAATTTATTGAAGGATTAAAGGAAAATGGTCTCAGAGTCGCCACAGGATATTTCGGTGCAATGATGCAGGTTCACCTTGTCAATGATGGACCGGTGACAATAATGCTGGACTCGAAAAAATAAATATCTATTACAGGCGTTCTGTCTTTCCGATGAGCACAGAACAGTCAGCGGCGCTGAGGATGTATCTGGATAAACTCTCTACAATACCCCTGAAACCACCCATGCCTTTGCTGCCGACTACAATCATATCTGCATTCAATTCATTTGCAGTCTGCAATATCTCATCTGAAGGGTCGCCTGTTCTTGTCATCGTCCGTATGTTTGAGAATCCCTTCATGAGATATTCAACGATTTGGACAATAATCTTCTGAGATTCCCTCAGTTCCTGAGAACTGAAATTCTTTAGATCTTCCCTGTCGTTTTGATCTATCTTTGTCATAAATCTGTCAGGGATGTCATAAAAAGCAGGGGTGATAACATGCAGGACTGTTATCTCCGTATTATCATGAAATGGGATTATGGATAAAGTCTCTCCTGCCTTCTGTGCATAATCAGAACCATCGGTTGCAAATAGTATTTTCATTTTATCTGATGAATCTGCCTTAGAAGGTTTAACGACAAGTACAGGCTTTGGAGAATTAATAGACACGGATTTTGTCACACTTCCAATAATGCGCGATTTTATACCTTTCAGTCTTTTCGGACCCATAACGATTATATCTGCATTAGAATTGACCGCTGCATCAAGAATACATTTATCAGGATATCCGTTCATCAATGCTGTCTTAATTTTTGCAGGAACAGATTTCAGAATATTCATGGACGAGTCGAGTATTTTAGGCGCTATTCCCTGTTTGATCTCCTTAATCCTTGCGTAATAATAATCCTCCTTATCCTGAAAAGGATCTTCGCTTATGACGTGAAGAATGGTAATTTCATCGTTCTCTGATAAATTCAGTCTTTTGAGAAATTTTGCTGCTGTCTCAGAATATTCCGAGCCGTCTGTCGGAAGCATTATTTTCATAGTATTATCCTGTTGTATATGGGATTTTAAAACAATAAGTCAATGAATACTATAATAGCAATTTTTATGTGTATTTCTCTAAATTATATTTTTATGATTTGCATTAGAGGCAAACTAATATATAATTATTATGAAAGTTTCATTAAGACAGGACTGATAAATCTATCTAACTTAACAGGACAGAATACATAACATGTTAAAAGACTCCTTAAAAGACCAGATAAAGTTCATTGTGAACGCCAATCACTGGGATCCTTTTCAGGTTCTCGGCAATCATATCATCGTGAAAGAACGCAGCAAGGCAGTTGCTGTTCGGGCATTCCTGCCCGAGGCAGAAGAGACATGGGTAGTTGAGACAAAGACAAAAAAGTTATTCCCAATGCAAAGAATTCACAAGGCCGGATTTTTTGAAGTGATCATCACTGAAAAGAAAGATGTTTTTCCATACCGGATCAGAATAAAGTCTTATAATGGAGCAATCTCTGAGTTCTATGACCCTTATGCTTTTCTGCCGGTTCTTACCGATTTCGACCTTCATCTCATCGGCGAAGGAAGCCACTATAAAACATATGAAAAACTCGGCACTCATATCATGGAGATTAACGGCATAAAAGGTGTACATTTTGCCGTCTGGGCTCCGAATGCAAAGCGTGTCAGCGTTATCGGTGATTTTAATCGCTGGGATGGCAGAAGGCATCCTATGCGCATTCTTGGCGCTTCGGGCATCTGGGAAATATTCATTCCGGGACTGAATGAAGGTGAATTGTATAAATTTGAGATCAAATCAAGACATAAAAAACAGATTTTTGAAAAGTCTGACCCTTATGCCTTTTATTCTGAAATAAGACCAAAGACTGCATCAATTATCTACGATATAAATAAATTTCAGTGGAATGATACTGAATGGATGAAGATGCGTTCAAAAAAGAACTGGCACGAATCACCGGTCTCTATATACGAAGTCCATTTAGGTTCATGGATGAGGGTTCCTGAGGAAAACAACCGCTATCTCACTTACAGGGAGCTCGCAGAAAGGCTCATCAGATATACAAAAAAAATGGGCTATACACATTTGGAACTTCTTCCCGTAACAGAACATCCTCTTGATGCATCCTGGGGTTATCAGACCATAGGTTATTTTTCTGCAACAAGCAGACACGGGAAACCTGAAGACTTTATGTACTTCGTAGATGCATGTCATAAGAACCATATAGGAGTTATCCTTGACTGGGTTCCTGCACATTTTCCGACTGACGGGCATGGTCTCGGTTTTTTTGACGGCACATGCCTTTATGAGCATCAGGACCCAAGAAAAGGTTTCCATCCTGACTGGGGCACAAAGATATTTAATTATGGCAGGAAAGAGGTAAAGAATTATCTCATATCTAATGCCCTTTTCTGGTGCGAGAAGTATCATATAGACGGTTTTCGTGTCGATGCAGTCGCATCTATGCTCTATCTCGATTATTCACGAAAAGAAGGTGAATGGGTGCCGAATATCTTCGGCGGCAGGGAAAACCTTGAGGCGATAGACTTTATTAAACGTTTCAATGAAATCATACATCAATACCATCCAGGCATACTAACAATAGCCGAGGAGTCAACAGCATGGGGCGGTGTATCAAAACCAGTTTATTTGGGCGGCCTTGGTTTCGATCTGAAATGGAATATGGGCTGGATGAATGATACCCTTGAGTATTTTTCAAAAGACCCTATCCACAGAAAATTTCACCATAATCACCTTACATTCAGCCTGCTCTATGCGTTTTCCGAAAACTTCATCCTTGTTCTCTCTCATGATGAGGTTGTACATGGAAAACGTTCCCTGCTGAACAAGATGCCGGGGGATATGTGGCAGAAATTTGCAAATTTAAGACTCCTTTACGGGTTTATGTACAGCCATCCAGGGAAAAACCTGTTATTTATGGGTGGAGAATTAGGTCAGTGGGATGAATGGAATCATGACAAGAGCATTGACTGGCATCTCATTCAGTTTGCTCCGCACAGATGCCTTCAAAAATTCGTTGTAGATTTGAACCGTATCTATCAATCTGAGCCAGCCCTTTATGAGGGAGATTTCCACTATGGGGGTTTTGAATGGATAGATTTTCATGACTCTGATAACAGTATTATCTCGTTCATGAGAAAGGCTAAAGACCCTGATGATTTACTGATAATCGTTTGCAATTTTACCCCTCTTCCAAGACCTGACTATCGAATCGGAGTTGCAAAGAATTCCCATTACAAAGAGATCCTTAATAGCGATTCACAGATATACTGGGGCAGCAATATGGGAAATGCAGGAGGAGTAAATGCAGATAAGGTCCCCTGGCATGCAAAGCCATATTCTATTAAGATCACCATACCCCCTCTGTCTATTGTGATTTTTAAACCGGTGAGAACTCAGCCTCATTAATATGTTGCTGCACACCTACCTTACAGTTGTTAATTTAGAAGAAATTTCTTAAAATTAATGCTAATGAAGATTAAGTTGTCACCTCCCCAGATCCTCGTGCTCGGTTTCCTGTGTGTAATACTTATAGGAGCAATCCTTCTTACTCTCCCGATTTCGAATACGAAAGGCTGTAGTTTTATCGATGCGCTTTTCACATCCACATCTGCCGTATGTGTAACAGGGCTTAATATAAAAGATACACCCAATGATTTTACCTTCTTCGGACAGATAATCATTCTGCTGCTTATTCAGATTGGCGGGCTCGGTTATATGACATCAGCCACAATAATTGCATTACTTATAGGGAAAAAGATCGGGATTACAGAACGTCTTACAATAAAAGAGGGACTTAATGTTGAAACCCTTGAGGGAATAGTGAGGTTTACAAAGGGTGTCCTGCTTTTTACGTGCATCTTCGAACTTAGCGGCGCACTGATGTTAAGCATACGTTTTCTCCCGGATTATCCTTTCCAGGATGCTTTCTGGTATGGTTTATTCCATGCTGTTTCGGCCTTTAACAATGCCGGTTTCAGTCTTTTTTCAGATAACCTTATGCGCTACAGAGGAGATATAACCGTAAACGTGATTATAACGACACTTATAATTGTCGGAGGAATTGGTTTTATCGTTGTAAGAGATATTTATCATTTTCAGAGAAAAGAAGTAATAAAGCTTTCACAGCACACAAAAATAGTGCTGACAACAACAACCGTTCTTATCATAGTTGGCGCTGTCTCCATATACTTATTGGAGGCAACAAACCCAAAGACTTTCATGAACATGCCATTCCATGAGAAAATACTTGTTTCATATTTCTCTTCGGTTACACCGAGGACAGCAGGTTTTAATACAGTAGATTATTCTTTGCTCAGGCCAGAAACCTTATTCTTAACCATAATCCTCATGTTCATAGGGGCTTCGCCAGGCAGTACAGGCGGCGGAGTAAAAACGTCTACATTTGCAGTTGTCATAGCAAACCTCTATGCAACTATCAGGGGATTAAGTAATACAGTTCTATTTAAAAGAAGGGTGCCGGCAGATACCGTTTCAAAATCTTTTTTGATCGTAACACTCGCTGCTATCCTCTGTACTATAATTACACATTTTATTATTACGACTCAAAATACACAATATCTTTCTGCCATGTTTGAAGTAACCTCTGCCTTTGGCACAGTGGGACTTTCCGTTGGAGACGGCGGGGTGAAGAGCCTTTCAGCTCTTTTTTCCCCTATCGGGAAGCTTGCCATTAGTTTTACAATGTTTGTCGGAAGGCTCGGTCCGCTTACACTTGCTATAGCGCTTACAAAAAAGGCAGAAGAAAGGTTTAAATACCCTGAAGGGAGGGTGATTATAGGATGAAAAAACATTTCGCAGTAATAGGATTGGGACGTTTTGGCTTTTCGGTCGCAAAAACTTTAGCGAAATATGGTTCAGAGGTAATAGCCATAGACAATCATGAAGAAAGGGTTAAGAAAGTATCTGATTTTGTTACGTTTGCAGTTCAGCTTGATGCAATGGATGAGAAAGCTCTTCGCTCAGTTGGCGTGCAGAACGTTGATACTGCCATCGTAAGCATAGGAGAAAATATCGAGGCAAGCATCCTTGTTGTTATGATACTGAAAGAAATGGGCATAAATAATATCATTGCGAAAGCTGTCACAACACTTCACGGAAAAGTTCTCGAAAACCTCGGGGTTAAAAGAATTATTTTTCCTGAACGGGATATGGCAATCCGTGTTGCTCACAGTCTCATCCGTCCGAAGGTTCTCGAACAACTTGAGCTCTCTGAGGAATACAGCATTGTCGAACTTTCAACACCAGCAAATCTTATCGGAAAAACCATTAATGAGAGTCAGCTCAGGAATAAATATGGGGTTAACCTGATTGCTATCAAAAGAAAGGTTACGACTGAAAAAGGGGTAATTAAAGAGGCTTGGAATGTTAACCCTCTCCCGACAGATACCATGCAGGAAGCTGACATCCTTGTGCTCATTGGTTTGAATGATGATCTTGATAAATTAGGTATGAAATAATTTCCTGACCCATTATGAAAGTAATCACTTATTTGCAACTTTAGTATTTTTAAAAGCAACCTTCTATATTGTTAAAGGAGATGAGAAAATGAAAACACCGATGGTTTTACTCTTAATAATACTTGCTCTGGCAGGCATGGTTAGTAATTCGGCTGCTGTCTCACCAATGCCTATGGAAGAGTTGAAGTTGGGGCCATCGCAGACCGTTTGCATCATTCATATCGTTCACATCCCTGAACATGGGAAAGGGATTATCGGGTTTGAAACCACTTCGACCCTTGTCTTTAATCCCACTGTTTTAAAAAGTGATGTGCTTGAAAAAACAAAAAACTATATTAACCTCAAGTTGAACGAAGAAAATATATCTGAGTTTAAGGTTGAATGTATATTTCCGAAACAATAAGCTAATGCCCTCAGATGAATCCGCTTGAACAAAAAATAACAGAGAGGATCAAGAGAGAAGGGCCTATCACCTTTGAAGCCTTCATGGAGATGGCGTTATATGAACCGGCGCTCGGCTATTATGCCTCAGAAAATATTGAGATAGGAAAGGCCGGAGACTTTTATACAAGCCAGCACCTCCATCCTGCATTTGGCTCTATGATAGGGAAACAGCTTGAAGAGATGTGGGAAATCATGGGCAGGCCTTCTGAATTTTATGCTGTTGAACCCGGCGCAGGAGCAGGCCTCATGTGTATGGATATCATGGACTACCTGCATAAAAGGGAAATATTCGATTCTTTTTCTTATGTAATTGCAGAATTAAATCCTTCTTTGCAGAATAAACAGCAGAAATTGCTCGGAAAATATCCGGACAAAGTCAGATGGATATCTTCATTGAGAGAACTCAGGGATATAAAGGGTTGTCTCCTCTCAAATGAACTTTTGGATGCATTTCCTGTTCATCAGATAGAGATGGAAGATGAGCTGAAAGAGATCTATGCCGGCGTTGAAAATGATACTATTCACGAGATAAAGAAAATTTCTGACAGATCCGCTATATTTGACTATCTGAAAGAATTTTCGATACAACTGCCCAATGGATACAGGACTGAGATTAATCTCAGGATCAGAGACTGGCTGAAGTCAGCAAATGATGTTCTGTCAGAGGGATTTGTTTTAACTATTGATTATGGTCACCCTGCATGGGACTATTACAGCGAGGACAGGAACAGAGGAACATTATTATGTTATTACAGACACCAGTTAAGTGAAGACCCTTTCCGGAATATCGGAGAACAGGATATAACAGCGCATGTCAATTTTTCATCTGTCAAGAAATGGGGCGAAGAACTCGGTTTGGAGACACTTGGATTTTGCCGGCAGGGCACTTATCTCATATCGCTTGGGATTGACAAAATAATAAATGAACTTTATGTAGAGTCCAGCAATTATCTTTTTGAGGTTGCAAAGATCAAAAGGCTGATCTTTCCCGGGACTATTGGTGAGACCCATAAGGTTATGATCCAGTATAAAGGTAAAGGAAAACCGGAATTAAAGGGATTTTCGATGAAAAATCAGGCAGAGAAATTATAGATATCCCTTCAGTCTCAGGATGCTTTTCAGGACATCTTCAGGTGTATGGCCTTCAATCGTATAAATAATATCTTTGTCTTCAAGCTCAGCAAATAACCTTTCAAAATCGAATGTCCCTTCTCCTATGGCGATATGGTCATCTGCGGTTTTATCATTGTCGTGAAGGTGCAGTTCGATTATATAAGGTTTTAGCTGTCTCATCCATTCATCGAGGGATACCCTGGAGAAGAGATTGAAATGCCCTGTATCAAAACATACACCAAAATTTTCAGAGGCAGCCGTTTCCATTAGAAGTCTCAGATTGGTTGGTTCATCTTCAAAGATATTCTCTACTGCTATTTTAAAACCTCTGTCCGCAGCCCTTTTTATCAGAGGCCTCCAGGTCATTAAACTCTTTTCGAGCCACAGATCCGTCTTGAGTGAATACTTCCATTTCTCATAACCTGAATGAAATACTACCGCCTTCGTTTTAAGGATTTCGGCTATATCAAGGACATGCGAAAACCTTTCCATAGTAACCTCTCTTATCTTTGAGTCAACTGCACCCGGTGAGAGGTCCATGAATGGCGCATGAATTGTAAATGAAGGATTGTAATCGAGCCTGTCTCTTAGCCTTATTATGTCAAAATACTGAAGTGCGTCAAGCGATTGCGAAGAAAAATATATCTCAGGGTTGATATGGTTTTCTATAATAAAATGAAGATACTCGTCTATACTCTGATAGGGAATATGGACTTGAGGAGCCCCCATTAACTTTTGGCGGCTGCTTCTGTCTTAACCTCTGTCTTAACCTCTGTCTTTGTTTCAGTTTTCCCTTCAGACTCTTTTGCCTTTTTCCTTTCAGCAGAGGCATAATCTGTAACATACCATCCTGTTCCTTTAAGGATAAAGGAGGTCTGGGAAATCAGTTTATGCATATGACCACTGCAGTCAGGGCAAATGCTTAATGGTTCATCATCGTGTTTCTGTATAATTTCGCATTGCTTACCGCAGTTATCACATTCGTATTCATATATCGGCATAATTAAATAACCTCCGCATAGTTCCATTTAAACAGACAGATGCTGCTTCTGGTCTTATTAGTATATCACCACTCCAGTTTTCTCTGCATCAGCTTCTCATACATGCCTTTGGGCATAAATGACTGCTGATGGATCTCATCACTATAATATTTTGTTTTCATTTCCGTTTTATTCCTTATCTCACGTGGAGAAGGACCTTTTGAACTTACCGCAAATGCCCACCAGTTGCCGGGATATGTTGCAATTGAAGTTGTATACAGGTCAACTACAGGAAAAACCTTTTTCAGTACTTCCTGTATCTCGATAACCATATCCTTGTGAAAATGCAGTGATTCAGTGTGTGTAACAAACATGCCGGTATCACTAAGACAATTTTTTACAGAAGTAAAGAATTCGTTTGTAAAAAGACTCCTCGCAAAACCGATAATATCTGTAGAGTCAATAATCACAGCATCTATATCAGGGGTTTTTCTTTTTGCGACAAAGTCTGCACCGTCCATAATATTTATTTCTACACGCGGATCATCAATCCCCGAAGATACGCCTGGGAAAAATCTTTTCGAAATGTTTATGACCTCTTCGTCTATCTCAATAAAATAGACTTTTTCGACAGTTTTGTATTTCAGGACTTCTCTCACAACCCCTCCATCTCCGCCACCGATTACGATAACCTTCTTTGGACACGGATTGGCATTCATTACGACATGGGTAAGCATTTCATGATAAAAAAACTCATCTCTTTCAGTTATCTGGACAACATCATCAAGAATGAGCATTTTCCCGTAATGCGGATTTCTGATAACCATGATTTCCTGAAATTTGCTCTTGCCTTTATAAAGGATCTCTTCGACATCATATAAGTATTCAACCGGAGAATATGGCGCTTTTTCATTAAATTTAATCATTTTAACTCCTTTTCTCTAAATAAGTATTGTTTTTGGTATCGAAAATCCATTAAATTCTGATGCATAGGATACTGTATATGCACCGCTGGATAAAATGAGCATAAGATTGCCTACCTGAGGTTCCGGAAGTGACACATTTTTGTCTATCACATCAAAGCTGTCACAACTCGGACCTGCTATTGTCCATTGTTTCCTTGATCTTGCCTGTTTGTAGCCTTCAACAATATAACTGTACTTTATGCCGCCGACACTTTCCATCAGTCCGTTAAAAACTCCTACATCTATGTAAACCCAGTCTTCATCTCCTCTTACGGCCTTACCGATTACTGTACTAACAAATATACCGGCATCTCCAACAACCGCTCTGCCGGGTTCGATGTGAATCTCGATATCTTCCGGAAACCTCTCAAAAATAAGGTTGTTTACATTCTTCTCTATCGCTTCGATACTAACTACATTTTTTGTATATTTTATCGGATATCCTCCACCGATATTCAGGAGCCTAAGCTTTATCCCTTTTTTCCGTGATATATCCCATAATGTCTTTGCCTTATCAAGGGCTATATTCCAGTTGTAAATATTTGTGCATTGTGAACCGACATGAAATGTAATACCAACCGGATTCAACCCTCTATCCTGTGCATATGATAAAAGTGAAACAGCATCATCAATTTCTACCCCAAACTTCTTGCTGAGCGGCCATTCACTGCCTTCATTCGGCACTGAGAGTCTGATATACACATTACAATCTGGAATGAACTTTGCGATTTTATCAACTTCGTCCATCGAATCAAAGGAGAAATGATTGACTTGATAAGATGCTGCAATCTTTAGAAACTTCAGAGATTTCACTGGATTGCTCGATATAATCCTTGAAGGTTCAACACCGATCGATGAGAGTATTTCCAGTTCTCCCTCAGAGGCTATTTCGAAGCCCAGATTAAGCCCGTTCAGGAATCTGAGTATCTCAATATCAGGATTAGCCTTAACCGCATAAAATACCTTTGCGTTTTTGATATTCCGGCCGATCATTGTGGTTTTCTCCCTGACCTTATCTTTGTCTATGAGGAGAAACGGGGTCTCTGTTTTTTCTGTATCAAGGTATCGCAAGGTCTTGAATAACGTAGATTCAGGAACTATCCCTGCATGATATTTGTCTATCTTGAATTTTCTCAGCATACCACTCCTATGAAATGTAATATTATACTTTAGGTTATTTCAAAAATGTAGCCGCAGGCGATCCGCCGAGGCAGAAAGTTTGCGGCTACATCATGATTGCAAGACTTTTGCAAGAGCCTCGGTATTTAAAAAGATTTTGCAACAGATTTTCAGAGACCTACTATCCTTTTCTGCCTCGAACAAGTTTCTTGGCAGTAGACCTGATCCCCTCGGTAACATTTTTATTTTTTTCAAGTATTGAAAGATCTCTTGTTTTCAGTTCACTCACAAGCGAAAGTGCAATCCCGGGAGGGGTTTTCGGATTCGTAACAAGGGCAAAAATAATATTATAGTTTTTCATCCACTGCCTGTTCTTGGCTATCCTTCTTAATGCCTCGTCTGCTATCGATCTGGATCTGGCGATTACCTCTATCTCTGTTTCTGTAATTTTCGGATTCTCCATAACAGTCATGCAGACTTCCTTATTCGGATCGCGCAGGAGAATTGACCTTATCTCCTTGCCGCCTCTGAGAGCAAGGTGAATTCTTTCAGAGACGCTTAATTTCTGGATCTTCTGGAGGATTGTCTGTGCGCGCTCTTCCTCTGTTTTATGGACTTTGGCTATTTCTGATCTTTGTTTTAAAGGAACGCTCATTATATCTGAAACCTGCTGCCGTACTTCATCAGGTGTTTCAGGATGATCAAGGAGCAGGGTCAGTACCTCAGGTCTGTTCTTATTTGCCTTTGCTATTTCCCCGAATATAGCAACATCTACCGCATCCTCAATAAGCAGTTCTATTGATAATTTTGATGCAGTTGATAAATCAAATCCTATTAATAATTTATCTTCTTCCATATCAATACTTTTTCATATACAGGAAATATTCTACATTACCTTTTTGACCTATTACAGGAGACTGAAACACACCATGAGATTTCAGGCCGCATTTCTCCAGGTCTTCCTCTACATATTTTACAGCTTTTACCCTCTTTTCTTCTTCTCTCACAATGCCACCCTTCCCTACCTCTCCCTTTCCAACTTCAAACTGGGGCTTAACAAGTGCAAGCACCTCGCCTTCATCGTTAAGGAATTTAATTACTTCAGGGATAACCTTTGTCAGTGAGATGAAAGAAACGTCTATTGTCGCGATGTCTATTTTACTGTTTACAAGATCCCCATATTCTTGTTCCTTGCCCCTTGCCTCTTGCTTCTGAAGTATTTCTCTGAGATATCTTATATTGGTTCTTTCCAGAAGTATAACTCTCGGGTCTTTTCTCAAAGACCAGGCAAGCTGTCCATAACCAACATCGATACAATATGCCTTCTTTGCCCCTTTCTGCAACAGACAATCAGTAAATCCGCCTGTCGATGAACCGACATCCATAATTATTTTATCTTTTACGTCAATATTGAAATATTTTATTGCAGCTTCGAGCTTCAGACCACCTCTGCTTACATAAGGCAGATCAGTTGCCTGAAGCGAAATATCTGAATTTTCATTTACAGGGGTGCCTGCTTTTGTGATCTTGTTACCATCAACATAGACCTTTCCTTCCATTATGAGGGCTTTTGCCATTTCTCTGCTTTTTACAAGCCCTTTTGAGAAGAGAACTTTGTCCAGTCTTTCTTTCAATATTTATATATCGGTTCGTGCAAAAGAGAGAGCACCGCTGTATGGATTCCTTCTTCATCGAGTCCGTATATTCCTCTTAATTCTTCCTGTGAACCCTGTTCAATAAATTTATCCGGCATGCCTAATCTCTTTATCCTGATGTGAGAGAATTCTGTTTTGTTCAAAAATTCAAGTATAGCGCTTCCAAAACCACCCTGAAGGATATTGTCTTCTATGGTAACAATTCTCGGAACCACTGAAGCTACAGATGATATAAGATTGCGATCAAGGGGTTTTACAAATCTCGCATTGATAACCATTACAGAAAAACCTTCCTTTTCGAGCTGTTCTGCTACATTCAGTGACGGATACACTGTATTTCCCACAGCTATTAATGCAACGTCTTTTCCCTGCTTAAGAATCTCTGACTCCCCGATTTTAAATCCATCAAACGATTTAGCGCCCTGATCCTGTACAGGCACTTTCCCCCTCGGGTATCTGATTGCAACAGGTCCTTTGTGATTCAGGGCAAGCTCGAGCATGTATTTGAATTCAATATCATCTTTCGGTGACATCACTGCCAGATTTGGAATATGTCTTAAAAAGGAGAGATCAAACAACCCGTTATGTGTAGGTCCGTCTTCACCGACTATACCCGCCCTGTCTATGGCGAAAACAACATGCAGGTTCTGAAGACAGACATCATGGACTATTTCATCGTATGCCCGCTGAAGGAATGTTGAATAGATAGCAACAACAGGCTTTAATCCCTGTGTTGCGAGGCCTGCGGCAAACGTTACAGCATGCGGCTCTGCAATACCGACATCATAGAACCTTTCAGGATACTTCCTTGCAAAATGCTCGAGTCCGGTACCCTCTTTCATAGCTGCGGTTATCGCAATTATTTTCTCATCTGTCTTTGCGAGTTCTGTCAGCGTATCGCCAAATACTTCACTGTAAGTCAGACCGGCGCCCGTTGCAGGAGCGCCTGTTTCAAGTTTGAAGGGCCCGATTCCGTGAAACATGGAAGGGTCTTTTTCTGAAAACTCATAGCCCTTGCCCTTTTTTGTTATAACATGGATGAGGATCGGCAATGCGGATGTTTTAATCCTCTTTAGAGTATCTATTAAGAGCTCAATATTATGGCCTTCTATAGGGCCTACATAATTGAATCCAAGCTCCTCAAAGAGTATGCCCGGAAGAAAAAAACCTTTGAGCATCTCTTCTGTCTTCTGGGCTATTTTTGCAGCTTTGTCACCGAGTTTTGGTATGCCCTCAAGAAAAGATCTTGTTTCCTTCTTGAATTTTTGATAAAGCTCTCCTGTAAGTATCCTGTTTAAATACGCCGAGAGAGCGCCTACGTTCGGAGAGATGGACATCTCATTGTCATTCAGAATTACAATAAGGTCTTTTTTAAGATCGCCTGCATTATTCAACCCCTCCAAAGCAAGCCCTGCAGTCATAGCCCCATCACCAATCACTGCAATTACCTTAAAGTCCTCTTTATTTTTATCCCTTCCTTCTATGATTCCCAGAGCAGCGGATATTGATGTGGAACTATGGCCTGTGCCGAATGCGTCATGTTCACTTTCATCTCTTCGCGGGAATCCTGCAATCCCCTTATATTTTCTCAAACTGGAAAATTTGTCATATCTTCCGGTTATCAATTTATGGGGATATGACTGATGACCAACATCCCATATTATTTTGTCCACAGGTGAATTGAATACATAGTGAAGTGCAATGGTAAGTTCGACCACTCCGAGATTTGATGATAAATGCCCTCCATTCTTGGAAACGCGATAAACCATCTCGGTTCTTATCTCACCTGCAAGTTTCTTCAGGTCGGCAATAGCGAGTTTTTTCAGATCTGCTGGTGATTTGATTTGTTCAAGATACATTAAGCCCTCCTTTTCGCCAGATACCCGGCAATCTCCCTTAAGGGATCAGCCTCTGATGAAAATATCCCTATTGCATCTATTGCTATTGATATTAACTCATTTGCCTTCTTTCTTGCTCCTTCTATACCATAAAGTGATGGATAAGTCATCTTCTTTTTCCTGCTGTCTGAGCCGACAGATTTTCCGAGTTCTTCGGGAGTGCCTTCGACATCCAGCACATCATCAATGATCTGAAATGCCAGTCCTGTATTTTCACCGTATATCGTTAATGCCTGCAACTGTTTTTTTCTGCTGCCGGCAAGTATAGTACCGATTCTTACAGAGGATTTTATAAGTGCTGCAGTCTTGTGAAGGTGAATGAATTCCAGAATCTCACCGTCAGGTTCTGCATCCTCTGAAATAATATCCTGAGCCTGCCCTCCGACCATACCGTTATGCCCTGCGGCAAGAGCTACTTCTCTTACAGCTTTCAGCAGTAAAGAAGGTTTAATCTTAATATCTGTCTGTGTCATCATTGAAAAAGCCTCGGTCAGAAGCGCATCTCCTGCAAGAATTGCCATTGCCTCTCCGAACATCTTATGGCTCGTAGCTTTTCCCCGTCTCAGATCATCATTGTCCATAGCAGGCAAATCGTCATGTATAAGAGAATACGTATGAATAAGTTCAAGGGCTGCAGCCTGCGGTATGATCTTTTTTGAATCACCTCCGCACGCCTCAAAAGATGCCAGAGCAAGTATCGGACGGATCCTCTTGCCGCCTGCGAAAAGTGAATACTTCATTGCCTCATGGAGAACAGAAGGAGAGGAAGGTGCAGTAAAATATAATTTCAGATATGAGTCAATTAATTCCCGTTTTTCATTAAGATACGTTTTTATATCCATAGGTTTTTCTAAAGCTTCATTCTTATTCTGATAAGCAGTCACACGGGGCTGCCTATGGCTCATTAAACAGCGACCTCATAGACCTTGGCATTCTCTGATAATTTCTCCGAAGAAGGTCTCAGATAAAGTTCAATGGCTTCCATAATATTCTTATGGGCCTCTATATGTTACACAACCTGGCAATTCAGGGCAATACGCAACATAAACATCTTCATCCGGCTCTATCACAATTCTCAATTTCATTTAATCAACTCCTTTAAACATCGTTGTTTCAATTAATACTAATCGCTTTCCCTGTTTTCTTTATCACATCAATTTCAATCTGACAAACCTCGTTAATAATAGTACCTTTTGACTCATGCGAGCCACATACATGACATCGAAACATTTTTACCTACTTTGGGAAAAATCAACCCTCTGCCTTTCAAAGTTATTTTATCAAAAAAAGTCTGATTTTAAGCGATAAATTTACAGATAGGGGTTTTGCGTATTCCGCTTAATGTGGTCACCCATTCCAGAGCATTCCAGCCACCTTAACTGAGAAATCATTCCGATTCATTCCGTCCGTTGATTCCGGATCAATCCGGCCACCCCGCCCGTGCGCCTTTCCCCCTATAGTCTTGCCTCGCTAATTGCGGACATCACCTACAAGCAAATGTTTTTTGGGGTTCTGAATTTTTGCTGACTACTTCATCAAACACATGCGCTGAAGATTATTCTTTATCTGCGGACTTCAACTGCTTATAAACAACTCTGGGGAAGAATGATTTAATGAAATGTGTATAAAAAACAGATATTATTCCGCGCAGTTATAGGAGAGTATGACAAAAGGGATATCCAATTTTTTGCATCATTTCCTTGGCTAATGGCGTAAGCACACAAAAACAATAAGGGCTTTTAGTATTTTCATACCATAAGCCCTTATTGTTCAATTAAATGTAAGAGTTACAACTATATCTTCAGCACATAATATCTCAGCCAGACATATACGGTTGAGATAATCACCGTCATTACCATCAGCGGCATCCCGTAAAGCATGAACTTACCGAAGGAGATCCTCTTGCCAAGTTTCTCTGACATACCGACGACAATAACATTCGCAGAAGCGCCAATCGCTGTTCCGTTACCACCAAGGCAGGCACCGAGTGCCAGCGACCACCAAACAGGCATCAAATCTGCATGATGCAGCAGGCTTAATCCCGAGAGGTCCGGCCAGAGCTGCTTTGCCATATCTACAATCAGCGGGTTCATGGTTGCAACGTAGGGGATATTATCGATAAAGGCGGATGCAAAGGCAGAAAACCACATCACTACCATTGATGTGGCAAACATATTTCCTTGGGTAATCGCAAGCACCTGAACTGACATCCATTTTATAAGTCCGACTTTTACGACGCCTCCGATAATTATGAATAATCCCATAAAGAAAAAAATTGTTGGCCATTCAACGTCTGCAAGGATATGATGGGGTTCATGGGTTTTTGAAAGAAGGAGCAGGAGACCGGCGCCAAATAACGCAACCGTTGCCGGCTGAAAGTGGAGTGCGCCGTGGAAGACGAATCCCGTCAGTACCATTGCGAGAACGAAAAGAGATTTCTTAAGCATCACCGGGTCTTTGATCGCCTCATTTTCATTCATCGCCATTATCCTCTGTTTCAGCTCTTCTTTTGTCTTGAGCTTCTTGCCCCAGATGAGTTTTATTGCGAAGATGTAAAATACCATGATTACAATAATGACCGGCGAGAGATGGTATATGAAATCCATAAAGTTCAGTTGCGCTTTCGATGCGATCATGATATTCGGCGGATCACCGATAAGGGTTGCCGTACCGCCTATGTTAGATGCAAGGGCGCATGAAATGAGATAGGGCATGGCATCTACCTGAAGGGCGTCCGCTATAAGAATTGTGACGGGTACGATTAACAGTACCGTTGTGACATTATCGAGAAAAGCACTGAGTACCGCTGTAACGATGGCAAATATTGCCATAATCCTGAACGGTTCACCTTTGCCCCACTTAGCGCTCTTTATTGCTATATACTCAAAAACACCTGTCGGTCTCATCAGGTTGATGATTACCATCATCGAGATGAGAAGGAATATGACGTTCCAGTCAATACCTAACTCCTCTACATGAAACGCCTCGTGCTGTTCAAGGATTTTCAGGACGAGCATCAACCCGGCGCCGAAAATTGCAATGACTGTCTTGTGTATCTTTTCAGAGACGATGAAAGCGTAGGCGATCAGAAAGATCCCCGTTGCTATCCAGAATGAATACCCCATAACAACCTGAGTTGTGGCAGCCGCAGCCTCCTGTGTCATTTCTCACCTTTGGTATTTTCGTTTATCATCGATTTTGTAATCTCGTAAAACACATCCCTTTCGTAGAGCATCCCGGTCACCCGGTTATCTTTATTAAGAACAGGAACCCTCTTTACATTGTTTTTCAGCATATGGTCAATGCATTCCATCAGCGTTGCTTCCTCTTTTACTGTAATTACCTTTGGGGTCATAATATCCCTGACCTGTTTCCCTGCAGCCTTTTGTGCGAATGTCTCTACCATTCCATCCCATGCAAAACTGCCAAGATTCATTAAATCCATATAGGCAGGATGTACCGCCTTGAGGATATCGCCTATGGAAAGTATTCCAATGAGATTTCCCGATAAGTCAAGCACTGGCAGCGCTTTTACCCCGATTTTTTCCTCCCCTCTTTGCGCTATCCTGAGAAGGTTAGCTGCATCTTTAAGGGTGTCGTCAGGTTTTAAAATCTCCTGTAAAGGTACCATTAAATCCTTTGCTTTCATAATGCCTCCATAAGATAAATTGTCAGCAAATAAAAAAGCCGCTACAGGCGTATATCCACCCGATAGCGGCCCGACTATCTTTTTATACTCCCTCCAGAAATAGAAACTATTTCTGAACCCAGTTATATTGTTTTATAAAATGAATAATTTGTCAAGCCAGCGGTTATTGGGACAGCAGTGATTTTCTCGGTAAATATTTTTCAATGATATATGCTGTAACAAATACTATGTTACACGTTGAAATAATTATTTTTGTGAACATATGAAAAGTATCAATTTCTATGTGTTATTAACGCTCGAATAATGTTGGACTTGAATGAATGCTATAGGGAGAAACAGAGATGGCAGACTGATTCCCTAAATAACAACCGTTGTAAGTAAAGCTCTTAGCGTAGATTTTTAGTCAAGACTTGTGTCTGCACATATTGTAAAAGCATATCCAAACTACATCAATTTATTAACACGAATAATGCAATTAACCACAGAGCACACGGAGAAACATATTGATAATAAAATAGAACCTATCAGTTTTTGTAATTTCCTCTGTGC
>Ga0209253_10001178_pt1 | contig 22833 bp, 17 predicted proteins | sample FrelakmetBRP12BR_FD_187145 | JGI IMG/M metagenome (GOLD analysis project Ga0209253, IMG submission 187145) | Freshwater lake sediment microbial communities from the University of Notre Dame, USA, for methane emissions studies - BRP12 BR (SPAdes)... | ecosystem: Environmental > Aquatic >...
CGGCCTGCTATAGAATTCGCGGCCCTCGCGGAGAGGTACCGAAGCGGTCATAACGGCGCCGACTCGAAATCGGATGGGGGTTTAATAGCCCCACGTGGGTTCGAATCCCACCCTCTCCGCCAGATACGACAACGCCCCCGCGAGGGGGCGTTTTCTTTAGGTGACCACCCTCCGGTCGGGGTCGATGGCGAACCAGCACGCCGCCCCAACGAACGCGAACACGGCGCCGATCACGAACGTCGCATGCCAGTTGCCGGCGCCAGAAAGCGCGCCGATGATCGGCGCCGACACCATACCCGCGAAATTGCCGCCTGTGTTCAGCACGCCAGTGGCCGCTCCCGTGTCCGAACGTGCCACCCGCATCATGGCCGCCCAGAACGGGCCTTCGTTCAACTCGACCATGAAGAACGCCGCCATCAGCGCCAGCACGGCGGCGTAGGGCGCCGCGACGTCGACGGCCACCAGGAGCAGCACGCCCGCCAACGGCAACGAGATGATCGGGACGAGTCGATAACCCCACCGATAGCCGATCTTCGTCCCCATGCGGTCGGCCAGCAAACCACCGACGCCCGCACCAAGGCCGGCTCCGATCCACGGCAGCATCCCGGCGAAGCCGCTCTCGAGACCGGTGAAGTTGCGTTCCTGAACGAGGTAGAGGAACGACCACGTGCCCAGCAGATAGAACACGATGTTGAGGCAGAAGTAGGCGAACGTCAGCAGTTGCACGTCGCGCTGCCCGACGATCTGCTTCATGCGCGCGAGCGTCATCGGCGCCGGCTTTTCCAGGTCGCTCGCTTCGAGTTCCGCCAGTTCTTCCGGCGTGACCTTCGGATGTCCTTTCGGCGTGTCGCGCCCGTACCAGGCCCAGGCTGCCGTGAGCAGCGCGGCGGGGAGGGCAATCCACATCAGCGCACCCTGCCAGCCGAAGTGCCCGGTGAGGACCACGATCAACGGCGCGGTCATCGCGCCGCCGATGTTCATGCCCAGTGAGATGGTGCCGTTGGTCATGGCCCACTGGCGCTGCGGAAACCATGTCTGCGACACGGCAGCGGTCATTGGAAATACCGGGCCCTGCGAGAGGCCGAGCAACCCCTGCGCGGCGAGCAGCGCGATGAACAGCGCCGTACCTGCCAGCACGACTGGCGCAAGCGGGGTCGCGATCGTCGCGACAAGGCCAACCAGGCCGACCACGGTGTAGGTCAGCCGTGCTCCAAAGCGCTGGCCAAGCACGCCGCCCGGTATTTGAGCGAGCGTGTAACACGTGGCGAATGCCGCATTCAGCCAGCCGATCTGCAGCTGCGAGAGGTGCAGGTCCGGCATGATGTTCTGCGCGGCCACACCCAGGCTCGTGCGCTGGACGTACGCCAGCATCGCGAAGCCGCAGAGGAACAGGAAGATCGCCCAGCGAACTTTCACGCGTCCCCTCCGCGAATGGGCCGGACGTCAGCCACGCAGTTTCGAGCCCGTTGGATCGTAGGGCGGGGCGCGCAGGATCCGGGCCGCGCGCGGTCTGCCGAGAATCGTGACCGACAACAGGTCGGATGTTTCGCACCAAGCGGTGTCGACGTAGGCCAACGCAAGGCTCTGTCGAACGTGGTGACCGTACGCCCCGGAAGTGACGTAGCCGATGCGTTGACCTTCGCGATGGATCGGCTCGTAGCCTGTCGCATCGGCGTCGGGTGATTCGACCTGCAGCAGCACCAGCTTCATTCCGGGGCCCGCCGTTTGCGCAGCCAGGAACGCTTTGCGGCCGATGAATTCGCCCTTGTCCGTCGCAACGAAGCGCTCGAGGCCCGCCATCGCCGGCGTGCAGGTCGTGGAGAACTCCAGCGACCAGACGCCGTAGCCCTTCTCGAGCCGCAGGCTGTCCTGCGCGCGCATGCCGATCGGGCGCATCCCCAGCGGAGTGCCGACGGCCATCAATGCCTGCCAGAGTGCGTGCTGCTGCGATGCATGCACGTTGATCTCGTAACCAAGCTCACCGGTGAGCGAGATGCGCGCCACCATCGCAGTCGTCGGCCCGACATCGATGCCGGCGCAAGCCATGAACGGCAGGCCGCGGTCCGAAACGTCGCCGTGCGTGAGTGCTGCAAGTATTTCGCGCGACTTCGGTCCCGACAGCGAAAACCCGAGCCAGCTCTCGGAGAGGTTCTCGATGTCCACGCCCGACGCGGGCAGGTGATCGTGGAACCAGCGCAGGTGCCACTCCTGCAGGTAGTACGAACCGACGAGCCAGTAGCGATCCACGTCGAGCCTGGTGACGGTGAGATCGCCCATCAGTCGTCCCGCCGGATTGAGCATCGGCGCGAGGCGAATGCGACCCACCGCAGGCATGCGCGACGCGAGCAGGTAATCCAGCCATTTTCCCGCACCGGGTCCGCGGACTTCGTAGCGTGCATACACGCCTGTGTCGAGGAGTCCCGCCGCAGTTCGCGTGGCCGCGACTTCTGCGGCGACGAACCGGTCGGCCGCGGACCGTCGCAGCGTCGGCGGTTCGACGAAGTCCGGTTCACCGGTCGCGAAATACTGTGGCGATTCCATGCCCCAGACCACGCCGAAGCGCGCGCCGAGCGCCTTCTGCGCCTCGTAGCTCGGCGTCGTCTTGAGCGGGCGGCCCGCCGGCAGCTCTTCGTTGGGATAGGCGATGACGAAACGTCGTGCGTAGAACTGTGCCGTGGTGTCGCGCAGGTAGCGGTCGCCGGCTGCGAACTTGCCGTAGCGGGCGACGTCCATGCCGAAGATATCGGTGCCCGGGTCGCCCTCGACGATCCATTCCGACAGCACCTTGCCGATGGCGCCGCCCTGCGAGAATCCGCCCATGCAGCCGCAAGCCGCCCAGAAGTTACGCAGGCCCGGTACCGGGCCGACCAGCGGATTGCCGTCGGGCGTGAACGTGAATGCGCCGTTGACCCACTTGCGGATGCCTGCGCGCTGCAGCGACGGAAAGCGTGAGAACCCGATCAGCAACTCCGGGCTGATGCGGTCGATGTCCTCGGGCAGCAACTCCATGCCGTAGTCCCACTCGGCACCCTCGGTCTGCCAGTGCCGGGGATTGCGTTCGTACACGCCGAGGATCACGCCCTTGCGTTCCTGCTGCAGGTACGTGAAGCCTTCGAGGTCGGTCACGCACGGCATCTCGTCCGGGCGTGCCAGCAGCTCCGGCAGGTCCTCGGTGATGAGGTAGTGGTGCTGCATCGGCGTGAGGGGCAGGTCCACTCCCACCATGCGGCCCACGCGGCGCGCCCACAGGCCGCCGGCATTGACCACGTGCTGCGCGACGATAGATCCCTGTTCGGTCTCTACCAGCCAGCCGTCGGCGTGCGGTCGCAAGCCCGTTACGCGGTTGCGCAGGATCACGTCGGCGCCACGTTTGCGTGCAGCGATGGCAAACGCATGCGTCGTGCCGTGTGGATCCACGGCGCCTTCATGCGGGTCGAAGAGCCCCCCCAGCAGTCCCTTGGGGTCGACGATCGGGCATGCGGCCACGATCTCGTCGGGCGTCGACAGCCGGGCCTCGATGCCGAGCGTCTGGTAGATCGCGAATTCCGACTGCAGCCACTCCCAGCGCTCGGGCGTGGTCGCGATGCTGTAGCCGCCCGGCATGTGCATGCCGACGCTCTGGCCGCTCTCGGCCTCGATTTCCCGGTACAGCTTGATCGTGTACGCCTGCAGGGCAGCGATGTGCGGGTCGTCGTTGATGGCGTGGAAACCCGCCGCGGCGTGCCAGGTGGAGCCGGCCGTGAGTTCGGCGCGTTCGATCAGCGCGATGTCGCCCCAGCCCTTGCGCGAGAGGTGGTACAGCACGCTCGCCCCGACGATGCCGCCGCCGATCACGACGACGCGATAGTGACTCTTCATCGACTGCTATTCCTCGTCGAGGCTGTCCGACAGCGCTGCGCGGCGTTCGCGCATGAAGTGTTGCAGGGCCTCGTCGATCGCGGGATCGAGACCGGGATCGTCGTAGTCGGCGAGCATGCGCTTCCAGACCACGTTCGCGCGCTGTTCGGCGCTCAGGCTGCCTTCGCTCGACCACTGCTCGTACGACGAGTAATCGGCGATGGTCGACTGGTGGAACGCCGCCTCGAAATTTTCCTGTGTGTGTGCGCAACCGAGGAAGTGACCGCCCGGACCGACCTCACGGATGGCGTCGAGAGCCTGGCCGCGCGGGCTCACGTCCATGCCGTTCGCCAGCGCCTGCATCATCGCGAGCTGGTCGACGTCCATGACGAACTTCTCGTACCCCGCGACGAGGCCGCCCTCGAGCCAGCCGGCCGCATGCGTGACGAGGTTGACGCCCGCGAGCAGGGTCGGCAGCAGCGTGTGCGCGCTTTCGTAGGCGGCCTGCGCATCGGCGACCTTCGACGAGCAGAGCGAGCCGCCGCTGCGGCAGGGCACGCCGAGCCTGCGCGCCAGTTGCGCGGTCGCGAAGATCATCTGCGTGGCTTCTGCCGTGCCGAACGTCGGTGCGCCGGTGCGCATCGAGATGGCGCCGACGAATGAGCCCATGATCACCGGCGCACCCGGCCGGACGAGCTGCGTCAGCGCCATGCCAGCCAGCGTCTCGGCCAGCAGTTCCGCCATGCAGCCTGCAGGCGTCACGGGTCCCATCGCGCCGGCGAGGACGGCTGGCACGACGATCGTGCCCTGGTTGCGCGAGGCGAAGGCCCGCAGGGCGCCGAGCATGCGGCCGTCGAAGGTCAGTGGCGAATTCGAATTGATGTTGCCGAGCAGGACGCAGTTGGCGTCGATGAAGTCCTGGCCGAACAGGATGCCGGCCATGCGCACCGCGTCCACGGCGTGTCCCGGCGTTTCGGGCGTGCCCTCGCAGCCCTGGTCACTGTAACGAAAGAACGCATACTGGACGTCGAGGTGGCGCTTGCCTTCGGGCACGTCCATCGGCTCGACCATGCAGCCGCCGGAGAAATGGATCGCAGGCGCGACGTGGGCGAGCTTGATGAAGTTGTGCAGGTCGGCGAGCGTGCCGTAGCGGCGGCCGCCATCGAGGTCGGTCACGAAGGGCGGACCGCCGACCGGTGAGAACACCGTGGCATCGCCGCCAAAGCGCACGCTGCGCGCAGGGTTTCTTGCGTGCAGCATGAACTCGCGCGGGGCGGTGCGCAGCAGCTGGCGGGCGAGGCCGCGCGGAATGCGCACGCGCTCGCCTTGCACCTCGGCCCCGGCTTCGCGCCACAGGCGCAATGATTCCGGGTCGCGCCGGAACTCGATGCCGATTTCCTCGAGGATCGCCTCGGCGTTGGCCTCGATGATCTCGACGGCCTCGCTGTTCAGCAGCTCGACCGCGGGGATGCGGCGGCGGATATAGGGCAGCTTGCCGGCCGCGCGGTGCGAGCGCGCTGCGCGACGGAGCTCGCGGTTGCTGGTGCGACCGGTGCGGTTGATCGTGGAGGTGTCGCTCAAAGGCGCTGCTGTTGACGTCGGTCGTCAGGCCGGGCGTTTCTGCCGCAGGTCCCCACGCATGCGCGCGTACTCGAGTTCGAATGCCTCGGTGAACGACCGCGGCAAATCTTCGTTGCCGGCGGTCTGCTGGGTGAGCAGGCGGTAGAACTCGGAATAGTGCTCCCAGTAGCGGGGACGCGGGTCCTGGCCCGGTGCGAGCTGGCGGGCACGGCCTTGTTCGAACTGGTCGGCGACGTTCGCCGGCGAGAGCTGGCCGAGCACGGAGTCGAGCCCTGCCTTCATGCCGGCGGCGAGTGCAGTCTCGTGATCACGCATGTCCTGCAGCACGTCCCGCAACGAGTCGACCGGGCCCGCGAAGAGTCGCCCGTGCGCCTCGAAGAGTCGCTGCAGCGCCTGCTCGATGCTCGTCGACGAACGAAGTGGGTTGCTGCTGCTGCCCGGCGCCACCGGCAGTGCCGCAACGGCTGCACCTACGGCGCCTGACGCACGCGCACGCATGATGTCGTTGAGCCCAACGACCGCCTCGCGCAACAACTGGCCAGCGACGAGTGGCAGCATGGCCTGGGCTTCGGGCGAAAGCGCGGTCGGATCGATGCCGGCGCCACGGCAGAAAGCCTGCACCGCCGACCGCAGGTCCGTCCACGTGCTGGCCTGCTGGTGAAAGGGGGCCGAACGTTCACGGGCGTCAACGCGCGTCTTGCGCCGCGCCAACGCGTCCTCGAGCTCTTCGCGCGGAATCTGGCGCGTGCGCAGTGCCCAGTCCTGGTTGCCAGGGGCTGTTGCTGCAGGCCGGCCGAGTGGCGACGGAACAGGGGCGGGCGCGCCGTCATCGGTTGGCGCCATGCCCGGCACGACCGAATCGATCCTGCCCGTAGGCGTCGGGTCGAACGAACTCTCGCCGGGCGATTCGACGGAGCGCTGCAGCGTCTCGAGCAGGTTCGCGCGCGCTTCGGCGTTCAGGCGCACGCCGAACGCATTGCCGACCGGGAGCGAGCCGCTGGCCTCGGTCTCGCGCGGCTTGAGCAGGTTGTCGAAGTTGAGGCTGTGGCCTATGCCCGAGTCGAGGTGTTTCGCGGCGGACTGTTCTTCGCCTGTCGCCGGCAGGAAATCGATCCGGTTGTCGAGGCTGACGAGGATGTCGTAGTCGCCCACGCGCAGCCGGTCGCCATCGCTCAGTTCGACACGACCCGTGTCCGAGGCGGGCTCGTCGGCGTCGTTGACGAAGACGCCGTTCGTGCTGGTGTCGATCAGCCAGTACTTGCCGCTGTGGAACTGCACTTCGAAATGATGGCCGGAAACCACGCGACGCGGGTCGGGCAGGACCCAGTCGTTGCCCGGCGCACGTCCGACCGTGCCGCCGTTCACGCCGAACACGCGCGAGCGGTTCTCGCCGAGTTCGCGATAGTGGTCGCTGATGACGCGAAGTTTGATGGCCATGATGTTGCTGACGCTGGCTGCCTGATGACTGCAGTCTATACCGTCGACATGCCGGAAGCGGCTGACGCTGGTCCGCGACCCTTGTAATATGCGGCGACCCTATCACGCAAGGCGTGCCGGCCTCATGGCCTCCAGTCACATTTTCAAGGTCATTTTCCACAACCAGGGCAAGGTCTTCGAGATCTACGCCCGCAAGGTGGGCCATGGCGCGATGTTCGGCTTCATCGAGGTCGAGGAACTGATCTTCGGCGAGAGGTCGTCGGTCGTGGTCGACCCCGCCGAGGAAAAGATCCAGGTCGAATTTGCCGGCGTGAAGCGCACCTACCTGCCGCTGCACTCGGTGATCCGCATCGACGAAGTGCGCAAGTCGGGCGTCAGCAAGGTTTCGGCGGCGGATTCTGCCTCCAATGTCGCGCAGTTTCCGTTCCCCGTGTACACCCCGCCAGGCGGCCCCGGCAACCGCGAAAAGTAGTGCAGCGGCGCGGCCTTACGCCGTCGCGCGCTGGCCCGGGACCACCTGCTCCGGTATCATTCGCCGTTCACTTTTGACCGGCGGCCGCCCTCGCTCATGCTCACCTTCAGCGGCGCTCCCGCGCTATCGGATTTCAGGCTCGAGAAGGTCCTGGCGACCGTCCGCGAACGGGTTGCGCACGTCGAATCGGTCGACACCCGGTACATCCACCTGGTCGAAGTCTCGGCTCCGCTGTCGGACGAGCAGCGCGCCGTCGTCGAGGCGCTGCTGCGCTATGGTCCGTCGACCCGGACAGAGGGCCCGTCGGGTGCACCCGCGGGCGAGTTGCTGCTGGTCGTGCCGCGCTTCGGCACCGTGTCGCCCTGGTCTTCGAAGGCGACCGACATCGCCCACGTCTGCGGCCTGGGCAGCGTCACTCGCATCGAGCGCGGCGTCGCCTATTTCATCGTGTCGGCGCAGCCGCTGAGCAAGGCCGACTACACGGCGATCGCTGCGGTCGTTCACGACCGGATGACCGAGGATGTGCTCGATTCGATCGAGGCCGCAGCGGGCCTGTTCGCGCACCATGCGCCGCAACCGCTCGCGACCGTGCCGGTGCTGGCGCAGGGTCGGGCGGCGCTCGAGCGAGCCAATGCCGAACTTGGCCTCGCGCTGTCCGAAGACGAGATCGATTACCTGGTCGCCGCGTTTACCGGGCAGCTGCGGCGCGATCCGAGCGACGTCGAACTCATGATGTTTGCGCAGGCGAACTCCGAACACTGCCGGCACAAGATCTTCAACGCGGACTGGATCGTCGACGGCAGGCGCAGCGAGAAATCGTTGTTCGGCATGATCCGCAACACGCATCGCGTCAGCCCGCAGGGCGTGCTCTCGGCGTATCGCGACAACGCGGCCGTCATCGCCGGCTGGCCTGGCCGCCGCTGGTTCGCGCAGGCAGGCGACGGCAACTACGAGGGTTCGGACGAACTCATCGACATCCTGATGAAGGTGGAGACGCACAATCATCCGACGGCGATCTCGCCGTTCGCCGGCGCGGCCACCGGCTCCGGCGGCGAGATTCGTGACGAAGGGGCGACCGGCCGCGGCTCGAAGCCGAAGGCCGGTCTCGTCGGATTCTCGGTGTCGAACCTGCGTATCCCCGGCTTCGAGCAGCCCTGGGAGCAGGATTTCGGCAGGCCCGAGCGCATCGTTTCGGCGCTGCAGATCATGCTCGAGGGCCCGATCGGCGCCGCCGCATTCAACAACGAATTCGGCCGGCCCAACATCTACGGCTATTTCCGCACGTTCGAGCAGCGGGTGGAAGCGCCTGGACGTTCGCCGCTGCGCGGCTATCACAAGCCGATCATGATCGCTGGCGGTCTCGGCAACATCCGCCGCGCGCATGTCGAGAAGGCGCCCGTCGTTGCAGGCGCGAAGATCGTCGTGCTCGGCGGACCGTCGATGCTGATCGGGCTCGGCGGTGGTGCCGCGTCGTCGATGGGCGCAGGCGCCAGCTCGGCGGACCTCGATTTTGCATCGGTACAGCGCGGCAATCCCGAAATGCAGCGTCGCGCGCAGGAAGTCATCGATGCCTGCTGGGCGATGGCCGACGAGAACCCGATCCTGCTCATCCACGACGTCGGTGCCGGCGGTCTCTCCAACGCGATCCCTGAATCGGTGCACTTCGGCACGACCGGTGGCCGCATCGACCTGCGCAAGATCCTGAGCGACGAGCCGGGCATGTCGCCGCTCGAACTCTGGTGCAACGAATCGCAGGAGCGCTACGTGCTGGTGATCGCCGCGGAGCAGCTCGCCGCGTTTGGCGCGCTGTGCGATCGCGAGCGATGTCCTTTCGCCGTGGTCGGCGAAGTCACCGACGATGCGATCCTGCGCGTGGAGGATCCGCAGTTCGGCAATACGCCGGTCGACATGCCGCTCGAGACACTGCTCGGCAAGCCGCCGAAAATGACGCGCGACGTGCAGCGCATGCCGCACGCCGGCGACGGGTTCTCGGCACGGGACGTGCTGGACGTGCGTGAGGCCGCGCTGCGCGTGCTGAGCCTGCCGACCGTTGCGGACAAGACGTTCCTGATCACGATCGGTGACCGCTCGGTCGGCGGCATGATCAGCCGCGATCCGCTGGTCGGCCCGTGGCAGGTGGCGGTGAGCGACGTCGCTGTCACGGTTACGGACTATTCCTCGACGCACGGCGAGGCGATGGCGATGGGTGAACGCACGCCGCTCGCGCTGCTCGATGCCGCGGCGTCGGGTCGCATGGCCGTCGCCGAATCCGTCACCAACATCATCGCGGCCGACATCGGCCGCATCGAAGACATCCGGCTCTCCGCCAACTGGATGGCCGCCTGCGGCGAGCCGGGCGAGGACGCGGACCTCTATGACGCCGTGCACGCGGTGGGCGAGGAATTCTGCCCCGCACTGGGTATCGCGATCCCGGTCGGCAAGGACTCGCTGTCGATGAAAACCGCGTGGGGCGGGACCGATGGCGCGCGCAAAGTCGTTTCGCCCGTCTCGCTGATCGTCTCGGCGTTCGCGCCGGTCGAGGACGTGCGCCGCACGCTCACGCCCCAGCTGCGACTCGATCGCGGCGCTACGCGCCTGCTGCTCGTCGACCTGGGCGCCGGTCGCAATCGCCTGGGCGCATCCTGCCTGGCGCAGGTCTATGGCCGTATCGGCGACGAGGGGCCGGACTGCGATGACGCCGGCCAGTTGCGCGCATTCGTCGGCGCGGTCATCGAACTGCGACGCAAGGGGCTGATTCTCGCGTACCACGATCGTTCGGATGGCGGGCTGTTTGCGGCGCTGGCGGAGATGGCCTTCGCCGGGCACTGCGGGCTCGACATCACGCTGGCGGCCGGTGATCACGCCGGGGCTGTCGCCGAACTCTTTGCCGAAGAACTCGGTGCCGTGCTGCAGGTCGAGACCTTGCGTCTTGCCGAAGTGCAGGCCGTCTTCGCCGCGGCGGGCCTGGACTCGGTGGTGCGCGACCTGGGCACCGCCGAGGCGTTCGATCGCATCGTCATCGACGACCGTCACGGCCAGACGGTGCTGGATGCCACGCGCACCGACCTGCGTTCAGCGTGGTCCGAGACCAGCTACCGCCTGCAGAGGCTGCGCGACAATCCGGTCTGCGCGCACGAAGAGCGCGAGCAGGCCACGGATCCGAGAAACCCCGGTCTGTTTGCGACACTCAGTTACGACCCGGCCGAGGACGTCGCGGCGCCGTACGTCCTGCGCGGGGCGCGGCCCGAGATCGCAATCCTGCGCGAGCAGGGCGTGAACAGCCAGCTGGAGATGGCCGCGGCGTTCGATCGTGCCGGGTTCCGTCCGGCCGACGTGCACATGACCGACCTGATTGCAGGACGCACGCAACTCGAGCGCTTCAAGGGCGTGGTCGCCTGCGGCGGCTTTTCCTACGGCGACGTGCTCGGCGCCGGCGAGGGCTGGGCGAAATCGATCCTCTTCAACGCGGCGCTGCGCGAGCAGTTCGCTGCCTTCTTCGCGCGCTCCGACAGCTTCGCGCTCGGCGTCTGCAACGGCTGCCAGATGATGTCGACTCTGAAGTCGCTGATCCCGGGGGCCGGCCACTGGCCACGGTTCGTCCGCAATCGCTCGGAGCAGTTCGAAGGCCGCGTGGGCCTGGTCGAAATCCTGCCGACGCCCTCGATCTTCTTCAGCGGCATGGCCGGTTCGGTGCTGCCGATCGCCGTCGCGCACGGCGAAGGTCGGGCGGAGTTCGTCGACGAGGCGGCGGAGCGCGACTGCACGCACGGTGGGCTGGTGAGCCTGCGCTGGGTGGACAACCACGGCAAGGTCGCTCTGACGTACCCGTCCAACCCGAACGGTTCACCGGCCGGTATCACCGGCCTGACGACGACGGACGGGCGCGTGACGATCCTGATGCCGCACCCCGAGCGCGTGTATCGCACCGTGCAGAACTCATGGCACCCGGAGAGCTGGGGCGAAGACGGCGGCTGGATGCGGATGTTCCGCAACGCCCGCGTCTGGGTCAGCTGAGGAAGGGGTTAGGGGATAGGGGTTGGGGGTTAGTCGGAGGTGGGGTGCCTCCGCGAAGATCATCTATCCCCCTGAAGCAGGCGAGGTCGGAGTCTGGAGACAGGAATCTGGATTTCAGGGGCGGAGCTAGGCACCTCCGACTAACCCCCAACCCCTATCCCCTAACCCCTAGTCTCGTGCTGCGCGCCCGATCGGCGTGATCTTGTCCAGCGTTTCGTCGGCGAAGAACTTCCGCACCATCACTGCCTGCTGCAGCTTGCCCTTGCGCACGTAGGCTTGATACAGCATGTCCTTGGCGAGTTCGAGCAGCACGCCGGCTTCGTTCGCGCTCAAGTCCGGCCACTGCGGCGACGGATCGGCATCGCTGTTGAACAGCACCTTTTTCACGATGCTGAAGGTTTCATTGTCGATCTCCGCCATCTCGCGCGCCTCGCGCGCCTGCTCGAAGATGCGCAGCCTGCCGTTCTCGCCCAGGTCCTGGAAGACCGCCTGTGCCGTTCGGCGGCACATCGAGGCGAAGGCGTTGAAGTGGCCCGACGAATAACAGCCGAGGGCTTCGCGGAACAGCCGCTCGACGTTCTCGGGCAGGTAGGTGAAGTTGAACTTCTCCTTCGCGCGCTCGAGCTCGACGAAGTTGTGCGCGAATTCGACGCGATTGGCCGCGTACATCTTGACTGCGAACTTGAGAAAGATCGGCGCGCTGCACGAATCGCAGCGATAGACGATGCCCACGTGGTTGGGGCGGCTCGCGACGAGTTCGGAGTACTGCGGGATCGAAACCGCGGTGATGTGCGAATAGACCTGGCAGTGCGGGCACGACAAGGCCAGGCTGCGATCCTGGTCGTGGTGCAGACGACTGCTGGAGTCGACGTAAACGGACATCTTTGCTCAGCCTTTGGTCCGAGTCTTGTCGCTGCCAGTGTAGCGCATCGCCTTTGCGGCCGCTTCGTTCGCCGGGCGTGCGTCGAGCACGGCCTCGGCCTCGCCCGGTGCCCGGGTCATGGAAACGTCGTACCGGGCGCCGCCCGCCAACGGTCGCCATGGTCCATGGGCGCGGCGGGCATCCACGTGGGTTTTCCACCCTGAATCCGTCCGTGCCTGCGCCCAGATGTCCTCGCCCGCTTCTTCCTCGTCGCTCAGGGCAAAACTGGCGGGGACGAGGCGGGCGGGAGCCGGATCGGCCGCGGCGGCTGCGGCGGACCCCGGCGTCGAGGCGTCGGCCAGTTCCGTGTGCAGGTAGCGGCCGCTCAGCCGGTCCAGCCTGAAGCTGTCGGGCAGCCCCAGCTCGGCGGCGAGGCCGGTCCAGACCAGCGTGCGCACGTCGAGCCGCCATTCGTCGCCCGACATCTCGAATACCTGCATGTGGCCCGCGGGCAGCCGGGTGAGGGTGACCCGATACGCGCTCGGCCCGGTCCGTTCGCAGTGGACCTGTGCGATGAGGCCCTTGGAACGCATCGGCTCGTAGGTCTGCAGGTGCAGGACAGGTGGCCAGAGTCGATGGGCGACCAGCAGGAGCAGGACGGCAACCGCAATGTTGCCGGCAGCGGCCCACGGCCGGTGCGCGAGCCAGCGGCTCAGGCTCAGGAGCAGGGCCAGCAGGCCGAAGGCGACGCAGAGCGCGATGACCCCCAGCATGCCGGCTTGCACTCAGCCGCCCGGAATGAGCGAGGTGAGTTCGCCCGAGTCGACGAGGCGGGCGAGGTTCGCGATGTCGCGGTCGAGTCGATGGTCGTCCGGCTGGTACGGCACGTGCGTACGCACCGCGGCATGCACGCGCTGCAGTTCCGCCGTGGTGGTGAGTGGTCGCAGCGAATCGAGCGCATGGGCGGCGGCGAGCAGTTCGATGCCCAGCACGCGTGCCGTGTTGTCGCAGATCCTGGCGAGCTTGCGGCCGGCCCACGGCGCCATGCTGACGTGGTCCTCCTGGCCTGCCGACGTCGGCAGGCTGTCCACCGAGGCCGGGTGCGCGTACGTCTTGTTCTCGGAGACCAGCGCTGCTGCCGTGACGTGCGCGATCATGAACCCCGACTCGAGCCCGGGTTCGGTCGTGAGGAACATGTTGAGGTTCGGGTTCACCCGACGGTCGAGCAGGTCGATGCGTCGCTCGGACGTGCTCGCGAGCTCCGCGACCGCGATCGCAAGGAAATCACTGATGAACCCGATCGGCTCGGCGTGGAAGTTGCCGCCGGACAGCACGTCTTCGCCGAAGATCAACGGGTTGTCGGAGACGCCGTTGATCGCGGCGCCCAGCACGTCTCGTGCGTGACGCAACGTATGTTCGACCGCGCCGAACACCTGCGGCATGCAGCGCACGGCGTATGGATCCTGCACGCGCTCGCAGTTCTCGTGGCTGCGGCGGATCTCGCTGTCGGAATCCAGCAGCGAGCGGATGCGCCGCGCGGCTTCGACCTGGCCCGGCAAGCGGCTTGCCTGCTGGATGCGATCGTCGAACGGCGCGTGACTGCCGGCGAGACCTTCCACCGTCATCGCGCAGCAGATCACCGAGGCGTCGAGCAGCGACTCGGCACGGAACAGGCCGTCGAGGGCCAGCGACAGGCTTAGCTGCGTGCCGTTCAGCAGCGCCAGGCCTTCCTTCGCCTGCAGTTCGAGCGGCACGAGTCCAGCCGCGTGCAGCACGTCGATGCCCGTGAGCGTGTGCCGGTTTTCGGTGACCGCCGCGGCTGGCACCGTCGCTTCACCCTCGCCGATCAGTGCCAGCGCCAGGTGCGCGAGGGGGGCGAGATCGCCCGAGGCGCCGACCGACCCTTGCGCTGGAATCACGGGCAGGACGTCGGCATTGAGCAGGGCGAGGAGGGTGTCGACGACGAGCGGGCGCACGCCGGAGAAACCAGCCGCCAGGTTGTTCGCCTTGAGCAGCAGCATGCGTCGTACCAGCGCGGCCGGCAGCGGTTCGCCCACGCCGCACGCATGGCTGCGCACGAGGTTGAGCTGCAGCTTCCGGGTCTTCTGCGCCGGAATGACGCGGTTGGCGAACGCGCCGAAGCCCGTGTTGATTCCGTACGCGGTCCGTCCGGATTCGACCGTCGCGACGACGGTGGCCTCGGACTCGCGCATGCGCGCGCGGGCCGCCGCCGCCAGTTCGACCACCGGGCGCTCGCGTTCGAACCGCCGGAGCTGTTCGAGCGTGAGCGAGGCGCCGTCGAGCGGGAGGCTGGGACTACGCATGCAGGCTGCGATAGCGCATGCGGTGCGGCTCGTCCGCTTCGTCGCCGCGGCGTTTCCTGAGGTCGTCCACGTATTCCGAATAGTTGCCTTCGAACCAGACCACCTCGCTGTTGCCCTCGAAGGCGAGGATGTGCGTTGCGATGCGGTCGAGGAACCAGCGATCGTGCGAGATGACGACGGCGCAACCCGGAAAGCTCAGCAGCGCTTCTTCGAGCGCGCGCAGCGTTTCGATGTCGAGGTCGTTGGTCGGTTCGTCGAGCAGGATGACGTTGCCGCCTTCCTTCAGCACCTTCGCGAGGTGCACGCGGTTGCGTTCACCGCCCGAGAGCTCGCCGATGGTCTGCTGCTGCTGCGCGCCGCGGAAATTGAAGCGGCCGACGTAGGCGCGCGACGGCGTTTCGTAGTTGCCGACCTTGATCATGTCGAGGCCATTCGAGATTTCCGCGAACACGGTCTTCTTGTCGTCGAGCGACTGCCGCGACTGGTCGACGTAGGCGAGTTGCACCGAAGGGCCGATGCGCAGTTCGCCGCCATCGGCAGTTTCCTGCCCGGTGATGATGCGGAACAGCGTGGTCTTGCCGGCGCCGTTCGGGCCGATGATGCCCACGATGCCGCCCTGCGGCAGGTTGAAGTTGAGATTGTCGAACAGCAGCTTGTCGCCGTAGGACTTCGACAATCCCCTGGCCTCGACCACGAGTTCGCCCAGGCGCGGGCCCGGCGGAATGTAGATCTCGTTGGTTTCGTTGCGCTCCTGGAAGTCGCGCGACTGCAGCTCCTCGAACCGCTGCATGCGCGCCTTGCTCTTGGCCTGGCGGGCTTTCGGATTCTGGCGCACCCACTCGAGTTCGCGCGCGAGCATCTTCTTCAGCGCGTCCTGCTGCTGCTCCTCGACCTTGAGCCGCGCTTCTTTCTGTTCGAGCCAGGACGAGTAGTTGCCCTGCCACGGAATGCCATGGCCGCGATCGAGTTCCAGGATCCAGCCGGCGACGTTGTCGAGGAAGTAACGATCGTGGGTCACCGCGATGACGGTGCCCGGGTACTGTTCGAGGTAGTGCTCGAGCCAGCGCACCGATTCGGCGTCGAGGTGGTTCGTCGGCTCGTCCAGCAGCAGCATGTCGGGTTTCGACAGCAGCAACTGGCAGAGTGCGACGCGGCGGCGTTCACCGCCCGAGATCTTCGTGACGTCCGCGTCCCACGGCGGCAGGCGCAGTGCGTCGGCCGCGACTTCGAGCTGACGTTCGAGGTTGTGGCCGTCTGTCGCCTGGATAATGGCTTCGAGCCGCGCCTGTTCGGCCGCGATCTTGTCGAAGTCGGCATCGGGTTCGGCATACGCGGCATAAACCGCGTCGAGACCGGTCAGCGCATCCTTGATGTGCTTGACTGCGATTTCGACGTTGCCACGGACGTCCTTGGTCGCGTCGAGCTGCGGTTCCTGCGGCAGGAAGCCGATGTTGATGCCGGGCTGCGGCCGCGCTTCACCGTCGAACTCCTTGTCGATGCCCGCCATGATCCGCAGCAGCGTGGACTTGCCGGATCCGTTCAAGCCGAGCACGCCGATCTTCGCGCCGGGGAAGAAGCTCAGGGAGATGTCGCGAAGGATGACCCGCTTCGGGGGTACGACCTTGCCGACGCGATTCATCGTGTAAATGAACTGTGCCATTGGGAAATATTGCGCTCGTCGTCCGGCGGAGTCGAAAAAGGTCGGCAATTATCGGTCACCAGGGGCATCGGGCGCTACCGCTGCCGCAGGTGTGCTGCTAGGCTGCCCTACATTCCGTTGCAGGGGCCCGCGCCGCTTGACGCAGACCGATCCGCAGTCGCCGCCGGTGCTGATGGTGGCCAGCGACGCCCTGAGCCGTTATGGCTTCGGCGATGGCCATCCGTTCGGGCCGGACCGGCAGGAGGCTTTCCTGCGCGAGATGCGCCGCAGTCCCGCTTACCTGCAGTTGCGCATCGTCGACCCGCGCGTGGCCGAGCGCGACGAGCTGGAATCGTTTCATCGCCGCGAATACGTCGACCTCGTGGTCCAGAAGTCCGCCGCGGGCAAGGGCTACCTCGACGTCGGCGACACACCGGCCTCGAAGGGCATCTTCGAGGCGTCCAGCCTGGTCGTGGGCGGCACGCTGCTCGCGGTCGAAGAGATCATGGGCGGACGCGCGAAACGGGGTTTTATTCCCATCGCAGGCCTGCACCACGCTTCGCGCGCGCATGCTGCGGGCTTCTGCGTGTTCAACGACTGCGGCATCGTCATCGAGTTGCTGCGCAAACGGCACGGCCTGCGTCGCATCGCCTACGTCGACATCGACGCGCACCATGGCGACGGCGTGTTCTATGCCTTCGAATCGGACCCCGACGCGCTCTTTGCCGACATCCACGAGGATGGACGGTACCTGTATCCGGGCACGGGCGCCGCGGACGAGACCGGCAAAGGCAGCGCTGCCGGCACGAAGCTCAACCTGCCGGTGCCACCGGGCGCCGGTGACGAGGACTTTCACCGCGAGTGGCTCAAGATCGAGGACTACCTGCGGCAGACGCAGCCAGAGTTCATCCTGCTCCAGTGTGGTGCCGACAGCCTGGAAGGCGATCCCATCACGCATCTCGCTTTCAGCGAGGAAGCGCACGCACATGCGGCGGCGTCCGTGTGCCGCATCGCCGATGAAATCGGACACGGTCGCGTGCTCGCGATGGGTGGCGGCGGGTACAACCGGCAGAACCTCGCTCGCGCGTGGACGCGAGTGGTCGAGGCGCTCGTCGCCAGTCAGTAGCCGCGCGGGCGCGTAACCGCGGACGGCCCCGGCCAGCGACTCCAGAACCCAGGCACGTTCGCGTTCCATATGGAACAACCGCACGAGCGAGGGAAGCAAAAAGCCACCGACAAGCGCCGCGCCGACATCGGCTACAATTGCGCGTCCCCGACCGTGGAGAGCACATGTTTCCTGCCAGCATGACTATCGCCGGGTTCGATCCCGAACTCGCGGCTGCGATCGATCACGAGCGCGTCCGCCAGGAAGATCACATCGAGCTGATCGCTTCCGAGAACTACGCAACGCCGCGCGTGCTCGAGGCCCAGGGCTCCGTGCTCACCAACAAGTACGCCGAAGGCTACCCGGGCAAGCGCTACTACGGCGGGTGCGAATACGTCGACGTCGCCGAGCAACTCGCGATCGACCGCGCGAAGAAGCTGTTCGGCGCCGCGTTCGCCAACGTCCAGCCGCATTCCGGCTCACAGGCCAATGCCGCCGCATTCCTCGCGCTGATGAAGCCGGGCGACACGCTGCTCGGCATGAGCCTCGACCACGGTGGTCACCTCACGCACGGCGCCAAGGTCAACTTCTCCGGCAAGATCTTCAATGCCGTGCAGTACGGGCTCGACCCAGCCACCGGCGCGATCGACTACGCGCAGGTCGAGCGCCTCGCGCGCGAGCACAAGCCGAAGATGATCATCGCGGGCTTCTCCGCATATTCGCGCATCCTCGATTTCCCGCGCTTCCGTCAGATAGCCGATGCCGTGGGCGCGTACTTCCTCTGCGACATGGCGCATGTCGCTGGCCTGGTCGCGGCGGGTGTCTATCCCAACCCGGTGCCCTATGCCGACGTCGTCACGACCACGACGCACAAGACGTTGCGCGGTCCGCGCGGCGGCCTGATCCTCGCGCGTGAGAACGACGAGATCACGAAGAAGCTCAACTCGATGATCTTTCCGGGCACGCAGGGCGGCCCGCTGATGCACGTCATCGCGGCCAAGGCCGTGGCATTCCTCGAGGCAATGCAGCCGGAGTTCGTGGACTACCAGAAGCAGGTCGTCGCCAACGCGCGCGAGATGTGCAAGGTCTTCCAGCAGCGCGGCATCAAGATCGTCTCCGGCGGCACCGACAACCACCTGTTCCTGGTCGACCTGGCAGACAAGGACGTGACGGGCAAGGAGGCAGACGCCGCGCTTGGTCGTGCGCACATCACTGTGAACAAGAATTCGGTGCCGAACGATCCTCGCCCGCCCATGGTCTCGAGCGGCATCCGCATCGGCACGCCTGCGGTCACGACCCGGGGCTTCAGGGAGGCCGAGGTCGCGCAGCTCGCCCATTGGATAGCGGACGTGCTCACCCACCCGAACGACGAAGCCGTGATCGCGAGGACGCGCGCAGCGGTCGAAGAAGTCTGCCGTCGCTTCCCGGTGTACGGGCGCTGATCGACCGCTGGACGGCCAGGGCAGGCAGGAGACCGCACGGTGTACTGTCCATTCTGCTCGTTCGAGGAAACGAAGGTCATCGACTCGCGCCTCTCTGGCGAGGGGCAGCAGGTGCGCCGCCGCCGTGAATGCCTGCGCTGCGGCGAGCGGTTCACGACCTTCGAAACCGCCGAGCTCGTCATGCCTCGCGTCGTGAAAAGCGATGCGACGCGCGAGCCCTTCGACGAAGCGAAGCTGCGCTCGGGCATGGTGAAGGCGCTCGAAAAACGACCCGTGGCGATCGAAGCCGTCGATGCCGCCGTGAACCACGTCTGCCACAAGTTGCGCACGCTCGGCGAGCGCGAAGTGCCGGCGCGGCTGATCGGCGAACTCGTGATGGACGAGTTGCACCAGCTCGACGAAGTGGCCTATGTCCGTTTCGCCTCCGTCTACCGCAGCTTCCAGGATGTCGATGCGTTCCGCGAGGAAATAGACAAGCTGCGGCACCGTCGGCCGCGCTCTGCCGAAGAACTGCAGCTCGGACTCTGGTCCGGTGCCGACGCGCCGCTGACGGTGGTGCCGCCCGCCGGCAACGGCAGCAACGCACCCGGCAAGAAGTAGATCGAGCCCCGGATGACCGCCAACCCAGAGTCGATCGACCACGTACACATGGCACGAGCGCTGCAGCTCGCTGCGCTCGGCAGGTATTCGACGGCACCGAATCCCGCAGTGGGTTGCGTGCTGCTCGATGCGGCCGGCGTGGTCGCGGGAGAGGGCTGGCACCATTGCGCGGGCCAGCCGCACGCCGAAGTGCTGGCATTGCGCGCAGCGGCAATCCGTGCACGCGGCGGCACGGCGTACATCACGCTCGAGCCGTGTTCGCACCACGGGCGCACGCCGCCGTGCGCCGATGCCCTGGTCGAGGCTGGGTTGCGACGGGTCGTCGCAGCGATGCAGGACCCCAACCCGCGTGTCGCGGGCGACGGCCTGCGCAAGCTCGAGGCTGCCGGCATCGTCACGGCCGTCGGCGTACTCGAACGCGAGGCGCGCGAGCTGAATCGAGGCTTCGTTGCGCGCATGACGCGGGGACGGCCCTGGCTGACGGTGAAGCTGGGCAGCAGTGCCGACGGCCGCACGGCGCTGGCCGACGGCTCCAGCCAGTGGATCACGTCGGAGTCCGCCCGGGCCGACGTGCAGCGTCTGCGGGCTCGCGCTTCGGCGATCGTCACCGGTATCGGCACGGCCCTCGCGGACGATCCCGCACTGACCGTTCGTGATCGCACCCTGGACCTTGGCGGTCGCGTTCCGCTGCGCGTCGTGCTCGATTCCCGCGGGCGATTCGAACCCGGCCTGCAGCTGGCGCGGGATGGCCTGCCGACGCTGGTATTCAGTTCGGATGCGGGCGCTCACTCGCTGGCTCACCTCGCCGAAGCCAGGCCGGCAGCCCTGCAGTTCGAGCCCATGCCAGCGGATTCCGCAGGGCGAATCGACCTGAACGCGATGCTGCTGCGCCTGGCTGCGCTCGAATGCAACGAGGTCCTGGTGGAGGCAGGCCCGCGACTCGCGGGCAGTTTCCTGGCGGCCGGCCTCGTTGACGAAATCGTGCTGTACGTCGCGCCAACCATCCTCGGCGACACGGCGCAGCCTGCCTTTGTGCTGCCACAGCCGCTGCGCGCGCTGTCGGAGCGACTGCAGTATTCCTATCACGACGTGCGGCAGGTTGGACCGGACCTCCGGCTGACGCTGCGTCCCGTGGAGACCCGACCCTGATGTTCACTGGAATCGTGCAGGGCGTTGCGACGGTGCGTGCGATCGAGCCGCGCGGCGGCGACGTTACCCTGGTGTTCGATACAGCGGGAATCTCGCTCGCCGACATCGAACTCGGCGGCAGCATCGCCGTGAGCGGGGTTTGCCTGACGGCCACCCGGTTCGACGACGGCAGCTTCGCGGCGGACGTCTCGCGCGAGACGCTTTCGCTCACGACGCTCGGCGACTGGGTCGCCGGCACGCGGGTGAACCTGGAGAAGGCACTGCTGGCCGGGCAGGCGCTGGGCGGTCATTACGTCACGGGCCACGTGGACGGGGTGGGGGAGATGGTCTCGCGTCGCGACGATGCGCGTTCGGTGCGGATGGAATTCAAGGTTCCGCCCGAACTGGCGCGTTACGTCGCCCGCAAGGGTTCGATCTGCATCGACGGCGTCAGCCTCACCGTCAACGGCGCCAGGGGTGATCGCTTCGACGTGAACCTCGTGCCGCACACCCTGGAGGTCACGACTCTGGGCGGCCTGCAGGCAGGCAGCCGGGTAAATCTCGAAGTCGACATCATTGCGCGCTATGTCGAACGGATGATGCACCCCGACCAGGACTGAGCCCGCAGCGGCCGTTCCGCCTTCCGGCCCCGCCCCCTGTTAAACTGCGCGCCGCGAGGGCGGATCGAGCGCCGTTCGCATCTGAATAAAATTAATATAATTCAATGATCTAGGTGCTCTTTGTAATGCATGCCCTTAATGCCATAGATGAAATTCTCGACGACATCCGACAGGGCCGGATGGTCGTGATCATGGACGACGAGGATCGCGAGAACGAGGGTGACCTCGTGATGGCCGCGACGAAAGTGCGTCCCGAAGACGTCAACTTCATGGCCCGCTACGGCCGCGGCCTGATCTGCCTCACGCTGACCCGCGACCGCTGCCGCCAGTTGCGCCTGCCGTTGATGGTCAGCGACACCGATGCAGACCAGCGCACGAACTTCACCTTGTCGATCGAGGCAGCCGAAGGCGTCACGACCGGCATCTCGGCCTACGACCGCGCACACACCATCCAGACGGCGGTCGCTGCGGCCGCCCGTGCCGAAGACCTGCGGCAGCCCGGTCACATTTTCCCGCTCATGGCGCAGCCCGGTGGCGTGCTGACGCGCGCCGGTCACACTGAAGCGGGTTGCGACCTCGCGCGCCTCGCTGGCGCCGAACCGGCTGCCGTCATCGTCGAGATCCTGAACGACGATGGCACGATGGCGCGCCGGCCCGACCTCGAGAAGTTCGCGCGCGAACACAGGCTCAAGATCGGCACGATCGCCGACCTGATCCGCTACCGGCTGGAGAAGGAGCGCTCGGTCGAGCGCATCGCCGAGCGGCAGATTTCGACCGAATTCGGTCCGTTCCGCCTGGTCTGCTACGAAGACCACGTCAACAGCACGGTTCATCTCGCGCTGGTCCTCGGCAACCCGGAGTCGCAGCAGGCGCCGCTGGTGCGCGTGCATCTCGAGGACACCGTACGCGACCTGGTCGGCGCGATCGAGGTGGGGCACAGCTGGTCGCTGCGCGGCGCCATGGAGCGCGTAGCGCGCGAAGGTTCGGGCATCGTCGTGCTGCTGCGCCCGCACGAAAGCCCGCTCGATATCGCCGAGGCCGTCCGGTCCAGCCATCCCGCGGTGGCGGCGGCGAGCCCGGCGCGCGGTGCGCAGGTGCTGCGTACCTACGGCATCGGGGCGCAGATTCTCCGCGATCTCGGCGTGCGCAGAATGCGCGTGCTGAGCGCGCCGAAACAGATGCATGGGCTTTCAGCGTTCGGCCTCGAAGTCGCCGAATACGTGGACTGAGGAGCAGACTCGAGATGGACAATATCCGCACCCTGCAGGGCGACGTCATCGCACGCGACCTGCGCATCGCCATCATCGCCTCGCGGTTCAACGACGCGATCGTCGAGAACCTCGTGCGCGGCGCGGTGGATGCGCTGCTGCGTCACGGCGCCAGCGAAAAGCAGCTCGAGATCATCCGTGTTCCAGGCGCTTACGACCTGCCCTTCGTCGCGCGTCGTGTCGCGGCGTCGAAGCGCTGCGACGCCATCGTCGCGCTGGGCGCGGTGATCCGCGGCGCCACGCCGCACTTCGATTACGTCTGCAGCCAGTGTGCCTCGGGTCTCGCGCGCGCCGCGGACGATACCGGCGTGCCGATAGCATTCGGCGTCCTGACGACCGACACCATCGAGCAGGCAGTGGAGCGGGCCGGCACCAAGGCGGGCAACAAGGGTGCTGACGCCGCCCTGGTGGCGATCGAGCTGGCGAACCTGATGCGTCGACTGGACGTCTGAGAATGACGCGACCCCGCGGCGACCGTTCCGGACGAGCGCGCAGCCTGTCGCG
>Ga0209253_10001179_pt1 | contig 22831 bp, 21 predicted proteins | sample FrelakmetBRP12BR_FD_187145 | JGI IMG/M metagenome (GOLD analysis project Ga0209253, IMG submission 187145) | Freshwater lake sediment microbial communities from the University of Notre Dame, USA, for methane emissions studies - BRP12 BR (SPAdes)... | ecosystem: Environmental > Aquatic >...
ACTTTCAATAGTTCACAAAATGACGAAAATCAACGTTCCATGGAGAAGCACGGCAAAGTACGTGCTTGCCGCAGGAGCCATGTCGATATTCTTACTTCTGGTACCACACACTACAAGATTGTCTATTACGTTGGTTACAACTGCGCTTGGAGGAATCATCTATTTAGCCATGCTAATGGCGATTGACAAAGAAGTGAGAGCCTTGCCAAAAACTATCTTGCAAGAAGTAAGGAAAGGTGGATAGGTCTAGACATCGTTGTTCCAAAGTTCGAGAAACAGAGTTTTCAAAGCTTTGACGAACGCATCATAGTTTGTCCATAGAGCTGCTACTCTTTTCTTACTGTCGTTCTTTCTGATAAGCAGAAGGAGTTGTCCGTCGTCGGTAAGCACGAATGTTGGAAGATCTCCGATGTTTGAGGGCAAGCATTTGGCTTTCTTCATTTTCAGCTTGTCGATAAAGAAGGCGCTCTTTGGCGAATAATCTGTCAGTAGCTGAACGTTCATGTTTCTCCTCGATATTCGTTCAAGCTTGTCCAAGAGGCTTGAGTGGTAAAAGTTGGCAATGTCATGCTCAGACGCAAACACAAACACTTCTCTTACAGCGTTGTCCAGCAGCTCGTCAGCTTTCAAGTTGATTTGCTCTTCGCCCTCTAGTATTTGAAAGACCTCTTTTCTCTCATGCTCAACCTCTGATTTCGGGAGGGACAGCCAAAGATCAACTAAACTATCTTTCTTCTTCTCCAAGAGGTTTATCTTCATTTTCTTGGTTTCGATAAGCGTGTCTATTGCCTTCTCAAACGGCGTCGCAATGAATTTCAGGGGCTTCTCGAAAACTGATGAAACGAGGCCTTTCTTTTCAAGATCGCGCAGAATCCGATAAGTTTCAGTGCGATGCAGTGACAGAGCTTCAGAAGTCTCGCTTGCCTTGTGTTCACCAGTCCTTGCAATATACAAGTAGACTCTGATCTCATTCTTTGAAAGACCAAGTCTGAAAAGAGCCTTTTCAATGAGCTCGACGGATTTGCCTGGTCCCTTGTCCATTCTCACGAATTTCCATAAACCCGTGTCTTCATCATACAACTTCATTATACTTTCGGGCTTTTCAACTGCTAATTCCATATTCAGATCCCTTGTAGCCTTGCTCCTTATTCTAATTCGGAAACAGAATTCGAATCGCCCGACAACATATTTTATACTTCTGAAATCAAAATATGAATTCAGAATCAATATTTCAAAGCATTTAAACGACAACATACAAATTATTAATCAAGCCTGAACAGGGCTCAACAGGGAGAAGGCCAGTGACAAACAGACTAGGAGTGGAGCTGAATCTCAAAAGCATGTTTCTCCCAAGAAACAATCATTGGTCCAGAAGAGCAATCCTAGTTTTCGTTTTCATACTGTTCGATTACGCGTCAACTCTTGTCTTCTGTCGCGCGCCACATGAGGAAGCCAACCTATGTGCTCGGATGTTCATGGAGAACCTGGGGATATTTTCGGGCCTCACACTCTTTGTGCTAGTGTTTAATCTTCCAATCTATGTCACGTTGAGTCTGGACTCTCACATCGTTAGACTACCAGCCAAGATTGCCTCATTTTTCGAGCTGGGAGTCGACCTTGTTTTTGCATGGTTTGTCGCAGGATCACACTTCAATGGCGGCGCCAGCTGGTTTTGGCCAATGCCTGAACTGACTCGGCAAGCCATCGGTGCGCTCCTGTATTTTACTATCGCTTTCTTGCTCGTTAAACCCCATCGCCCAAGGTATGAAAACAAACGTCTAACGGGTGCGTAGCGCTTCATAACATACTAACCCTATTATTCTGTGGACAATGATTGACCTATTGTTCCATTTGGGAGATATGCGCATGACCGAATCTAATGCGAAGCCTCTGCAAAACAGTCACAGCGAAACGCAGAACAGCCCTGACTCCTTTCCGCCTATCCAATTGTCAGAAGCAAACAATGTAGACGCCCAAGAAGCAAAAGGCGGTCAACAAAATGAACAGAAAATGCAAGAACTCCTCCAAAGCATGAATGAGGAAAGCGCCAAGCTGAGCGGATATCTAGCAGAAGAAAATAGAATAATGATTGATCTCTGCAACTCACTTGTTCAGGTTACGAAAAAACTGCATGTGTCCTTTGACATTCCCCCTCGGGACCTGTCACTGCAGAGAAATACAAGGAAAGCATTACTTAGCGAAGATGGATATCTCAAAATTCAGTATGATGAAGATACTCATTCAGCTTTTCTAGCAGAATATTCATCTGAAGTCGTCATGACTGTATTATGGGTTGTAGTACCGGAGTTGACCAAAGCCATAAGCGTCTACAGAAAAAGAGCCAACTCAAGGATAAGCTTCTTTGAAGGACTGAAGAAGGAACTGAAGAACATTGCTCGCGCTATTGTTAGCGACAAAACGGAGAACACCGCCAGCAACGATGCCATATCAAGCCCGACGAAATAGCCATGACAAAAAACCCAAGGAATTAGGTGTCAAAAATGGGCAATTTGCTGACTGAAATACGAACCTTCTATTCATTAAAGGAAATTCAAGAAAATGTTGAAACAGAAATTGAGCAACATAAAATGTTGCTTGAAGACTACAGCCAATGGTTGGGAACGCTTCTTAGAAACCCGGAATCTTCGAAAGATCAAGATTGGGGCAAGAAAACTGCCGAGTTGCAGAAAGTTCTGAAATCCGGAAACAGAAAAGGGAACAAGAAAGAAGAAAAGAGGACGGGCACATCAACAGAATGGATAGCATTCAAAGACATTATGCTCAACGCCGACAATCTTGGAGAAGCAGAAATGCTGTTTGAAGCAATAGAAGAGCTAAAAACAAAAATTGATAGACTTGAGAAAGCAAGAAGTTCAATAGCAGATTTGGAACGTTATGGTTTGGGAAAAGACCTCCTTTACATAACCTACATCAAAGATGGAGTGCCTGAAAGATTGGTTTTCAAACCAAAGAAAGGCATCAACGCAGTAGAGAAATTCGAGTTTTCAGCAGATTTTTCAATACTCGAACAAATATGAAAAACATGAATAATCAGCTTTCAGCAGCTATCATGCTGGCACTGAGATACAAACTGGAGAATTTCTTGGCCAAATCACGCAAACTATAGACTGTAAAACTAGACTTGAACAGCCGTTCCATCTGGCGGCTTTTGGTGCCGACGCCAATCAGGGAGATGCTCTTTCTCTCCAACATTTTCACTGTTTCTGGCAACGAATCCTTGAGACTGGAGTAGTTGTATTGATAGCCATCAGAGACAACTGTGATCAGCCGCATGTTTTCCGGTCTGTTCTTTATGACCTGTCCCGCAACCATTAATGCGTCTGATAGCAAAGTAGGTCCGTCAAACTTGATACCGCCAATCCGAGATTTTGCCCTTACATTGTAGCGCTCTTTTGGATCTTTGATTACGAAAAACCGATCATTGAAAGCGTACATCGCCCAAGACGCAGGATCCATAAGCAACTCGCTCGCAGCGTCACCCAGTATTGTGAAAACTTCTAAGGCGAAATCTTTCACATATTTCATGCTTCTGCTTGCGTCAAGCAATATAATCCACGAGTAGCTTTTGCTCAGATTTTCATCTAACATGAAAACATCCATTCTAGGACTCTTGCCTGCGATGACCTGTATCATTTCCTGTAAATCCAGTACTCCATAGTTCTTTCTAGGATCCTCATCTAAAGCATCTCTGGCCACAAGAAGCGTCTCTATCAGTCTATGAGCCTCACTCTTGCAACGGGCTTTAATTCTCAAGAATTCTGTGTAGTCTTGCGGTGGAATTTCTACAGACGCGAATCCTGTAGAAAGCACAAATGGTTGGTGTTTTTCTAATATCTTCTGATCTTTCTCTTTCTGACGCCTCCAAGAGTCAAGAACTTGAGATGCTTCCGTCTCAGCCGATCTCTGCCATGCTTCCAAAGAAGACTCGGAGTATGGGAGGATGCCTCCGAGGAAATCTAGGCATTTTCTGAAATTGTTATCAAGAAATACATTGAAATCAACGAGACAGGAAGAGTGAAAAATCCTACACTTACCAAGCTCTTCAGTGTGCGGCAGAAAAGGAACCTCAGTGATAGGTCCGAGGTCTTCGATTGCGTAGTAGATATCATCGGCTAGTTTCAGCCTCTCAGCAGTCAAGTTGCCATTCGGGTCTTTGAAAGAGAGAATGGTTTTTGCTCTAAAATGTCCAAGCAGCTGAGCTAAATTATCGATTATGTCATGCTCTACTCCAGACTTGATGTGCACTGTGCCTGTGTTGCTTCTTATTAGCAGTTCTGCCATGCATTTGGTCGCTGGATTTATCACTTTGTCCAGTCTGTGAAGTCTTTTCAGTGCAAGCGTATTTGCCAACGCCAAGTCTGTAAGCTTCTCAGGATATCTGCTAGCAACAAAAGAGTTTGCTTTGACATCTTCTATTAAGAAAGTCGTGAACCGTGCCAGTTCTGCGTTTTTTCCTTTTCGCCATTCTTCGTAATCGTCGAACGCGGAGCAGAAAACATGGGAACCAAGATGAAAAACCGACGCTCTGAAGAGACTTGCAAGTTGCCTTTTACCTTGAGCATCATCTTGGAAGTCATATCCCATTAGAGACAGTAGCTTCTCTCCTTCTGTTTCCTTCGTTTTTGGCTCAGGAAAAATGCTGACAAAACCAGAATCATCACGAAGCAACTGTGGAAAAGTGGCATTTGAGGAAACTAGCAGTTTTGTTTTAAGATAATCTTTGTCGAAGAAAACTGACCAAGCATAATCCAGAAACCCCAATCAGCTCACCAAGAGCAGCAAAGCCCCTTAACTGGAAAAGATGGCCTCAATCAGTCTGCGCACGTCAGCTTGAACTTCAACGCTGTCACTTGTTAAGGCTATTATAGTTTCTTCAGCTGCAGTGAGAGGATCAGATCCGTCTTTTATGAGAACCGCCCAGTGTACCAAATCGCCCACTGAGGGCCCATAGGGAAGGTCACCAGCTTTGTACTGTTTTCGCATTTCTGCGCCGACTCGTATGATTTTGTAAGCAGTATTATCGTCAACGCCGGTTCTTTTTCTCAGAAGTTCAACTTCCTTTTGTGAAACTTTTTCGCCGACGCTTTCGTAGTCGAAGTTGATCCAGACGCTCATGCGTCTCCTGAAAGCGGCGTTAAGAGGTTTGGTGCCTGAGAATTCTGCTGAAAATGGGTTCATGCTAATTATTACATATGCGTACGGGTGTCGAGTTACTATGTCATTGTCTTTTTCAGTTAAAACTAAATGACCTCTTGTGTCCAGCACCGGGTTCAAACGCGTGGCGACGTCTTGTTTCATCATGTTGGCTTCATCGAGGTATAGGAGACCTCCGAATCTCAGCCAACTCGTGACTTGTCCATCTACCCAATTCTCTTTTCCCAAACCTATGAATCGTCCGATGAGATCATAGGATGACGTCTGCAAACCGCAGTTCACTTCCCAAACTGGCAATCCTGTCAGCTCAGCTACAAGATAGGTGATGTGAGTTTTGCCTGTACCTGAAGGGCCTATCATCGCGCATTGTTTAAAATAGTAGAGGGCTCTGATTATTCGCTCCACATATTTTTGGCCGCTGTCTACGTACTCAGGAGTCTCAGTGGGAACTAGACTGTCTAGAGATTCCGGAAAAAGATGTCCAGGATGTAAGTCGTATTTTGAGATTTCATACTTGTAGTATTGGGGAGACTGCGACATTTCTCTTCTTTTGCTTATGCTCACTACTATCTTGGAGTCGCCTCTCTTGAGCGACATGGATTCCGTTTTGGTTAAGGTCTGGGCTGCTCCTTTTATTGCATCTGTTGCGTATCCTAGCCCGCCTGGTTTCGCCTCTTGTTTCATTGTCTACTCCTGGACATATCAGGTGGTTCGGCTTAATAAAAGTATTATGTCTTAATATACCATATTAGACCGATGTATCACACAAATGTGCGTGAAAATCGGCACAGACTAACCCTTATTATCGAAAGCACTGCGACTACAGTATTCACACGTTAATCAGGATGAACCATTATGACCGAACAACAACCTCAAAAGGAGGCTCCTCCCGCTCAGAACACCGTTCCACCAATAGTGATCAATTCGACACCTGAGAAGCAGAAAACAAGCGAAGAAGGAACATCAGAATTTCTGAAAGAAATGCAGGAAAGCGCAGGACAGATATCCGAACTTTCAGCAGAAGAAGACAGCATAGTCAATCACTTCTTCGGATCCCTGAACAAAATCTTGAAGCCTTTTGGCAAAACCCTCGAAATATCGATCCCGGCGCTTCCAAAAAAATATCAGGAACAAGTCAGTAAAGCACACCTTTACCTAACAGGACAGTTGGTCTTGGTTTATACGAATGGCGAAGTCGAGATACTAAATCTTGCAGACCATGAAAACCATGAGATTCTAGTAGATATCAGCAACGAAATTCTGATGAAGCTAAAAACGGTCATCACTTCATATAGAACCAAAACCGAGAACAGAGTCAGATTCCTCATGCCCATAGCAAAAGAACTGCAAAAAATCGCAGAAGTCTTCTCCGAAAAATAGATGGACAATAGTTACAAAACTAGCGTTCCACGCCGACAAGTACTTTGATTAGGACAGAAGCTCGGTCAATATGGCCTGCAGTTTCTCTTTACTCGACATGTCTCGAAATATGGCTTTGCCGCTTCCATACAGCCTAAATGAAGTGTCTCCAAAGGTCAGCTCAAAGATGATATGAGATATCGATTTCTCAATCTTCGCCTTCTCGAGTATTCTTTCTATTGCCTCATTCTTTTTGTCGTATTTGAAGGTAACAATTATGTCTTTATCTTTGCCGCAAGTTCCGTCGGTTCGGGCTACAAAATCCTCATATGTACCCATTAGAATTGTTCAATCTCCTTAAGGACTTCGATGAATCGGTCTACTTCTTCCTTTGTGTTATATATGTAGAAACTTGCTCGTGCTGAAGAATTCAGTTTCAGAAGTTGATGTAGCGGCTGAGCACAGTGGAAACCGCTTCGAATCATGATCCCATAATTATCGAGGAACAACGCCACATCATGTGAACTTAAACCGGCTACACCGAATGGTATTATGCCACATTTGGCTGAAGCGTCTTTCGGACCATAAATCTCCACTTTCTCTCCACAATCTTTCATGTGCTGCATAGCGTATTTCGTCAACATTTCCTCATGAGCCGCAACATTCTTCATGCCTAACTGTTTCAAGTAACGTACAGCTTCCATCAGACCTACGCCGCCGCTTATGTGTGGTGTACCAGCTTCAAACTTCCAAGGTAAACTGTTCCAGCGTATGGAACATCTCTTCGTCCTAGGGCTGTAGTCAACTTCCTTGATCATGTCGCCTCCGCCCTGAAACGGTTCCATATCTTCAAGAAGCGCGCGTTTACCGTACAAGACGCCTATTCCGGTTGGAGCCAGCATTTTGTGGCCGGAGAAAGCAAGAAAATCTACATCCAGTTTCCTGACGTCCACAGGCATGTGCGGCACTGATTGAGCAGCGTCAACAATCAGCAAAGCGCCATTCTGATGTGTGCTCTTGGAGATTCTTTGTATGTCGTTGACTACGCCTGTGATGTTCGAAACGTGTGACACGCAAACCAGTTTTGTGCGACTAGTCACAAGGCTTTCAAATGATTCATAGTTAAGGGTTCCATCTTCTTTTACTTCCGCATATCGAATCTTGAAACCCTTGATTTTGGACATGATTTCCCATGGAACAATGTTGCTGTGGTGTTCCATTAGCGAGATTATTACTTCATCTTGTTTCCCGAGGTTTCGGAAACCCCATGAGTAGGCGACGAGGTTTATTGCCTCTGTTGTGCCTCTGACAAAAACTGTTTCTTCTATACCTTTGGCGTTGATAAATTGGGCAACTTCCTCATGAGCCTTCTCATACAGTTCTGAAGCTTCCTGTGAAAGCGTATGAACTGCTCGGTGGACATTCGCGTTATGATTTTCATAGAAATCTTTGACAGCCTCGATCACTTGCTTTGGCTTCTGTGAAGTTGCTGCATTGTCAAAATAAACAAGCGGATGGCCGTTCACTTTGCGTTTCAAAATTGGAAAGTCTAGGCGAATTTTGTATGGGTCTAACATTGTTTCTCTGCCGTTTTCATTCTCTTGGAGAGAACTTTTGCAAGCTCTTCTTCTTCCAAAGCTTGTTTCTCTTCATAGCTGAGCTCTTTCTGTAACCAGTCAGGTGACACGTTTTTGTTAGTAGAGTATTTTCTTATAGCTCTTTTGAGCGCTCCAACTGCAAGTATGCCGCAGTGGAATTTGACACTTGGCAAACCACCTACCGCTTCGGCTACGCTTTTCCAAGTGATTTTCCATGCTTCTTCCAGACTTTTCTCTTTGATCATCTCTGTGACTATACTGGAGGTTGCGATGTTTGCAGCGCAACCATAACTTTCGAATGATGCCTTTTCGATCATGTCTTTATCGTTGATTTTCAGGTAGAAGGTTATCATATCTCCGCACAGGGGATTGCCAGCTATAGCAACGACAGTGGCATCTTCCATTTTTCCTAGATTCTTGGGGTTTTTAAAGAGTTCAAGCACTTTCGGATTGTAAGGCAAAGGCATGCGTGACATGTTTATTCTGCTCCTGTAGAGCCTGTGATTCCTCTTATTCTTTCCACGGCTATTGGAGTAACTTCTAGGACGTAGTTTATGTCCTCTTCGGTATTGCAACGCGTGACTTTCATAAGTATGCTGCCATGAGCTTCGTCAAAATGCCTTCCCAGAGCGACGAGAACATGGCTTGGCTGTAAAAGTCTTCTGGTGCAGGCGCTTCCGCTTGAAACATAAATGCCCTTCAAACTCAGTTCTATCGTAAGAGCTTCGCCTTCGCATTTCAGGAAGCTTATGTTGACGTTGTCTGGAGCTCTTTTGTTGCCTTTCGGCCCGTTAAGCTTGACCTCAGGTATTCCTTCGGTTATGACATCAATGAGTTTGTCGCGGAGTCTTCGCATGTGCTGAGTGTTTTCGTTGAAGTTTTCGAAGGCGAGTTCAGATGCTTTTGTGAAGCCGACAATTGCAGGCGTGTTTTCTACTCCTGGCCAGAGCCGCTGTGTCCCTATTTGGCCTTCCAGTATTTTTTCCACGTTTATTCCTTCTTTTATGTAGAGGGCACCAATTCCTCTTGGTCCCTGGATCTTGTAGCTGCTTATTGTTGCCAAGTCTACGTTTAGGTCTTGTAAACTGAAGGGGATTTTGCCAAAGGCGTCTGACGCGTCAGTGTGGAAAAGCGCGTGGGAGTTCTTGTCTTTAACAATTTCCAGTGCTTCTCTAATTGGCTCGATTGTTCCGATTTCATTGTTCACTGTGGCGAGGCTAACAAGGACTGTTTCACTGTCTATTGCAGCTTCTAATTTCTCAAGGTTTATGAAACCTTCATCGTCAACAGGTATCTTGATGACTGTAAAGTCTCGTTTCTGAAGCATCTCTATGACTTGCAGGACGGTTATCGGTTCGATTTCTGAGATTATAATTTTCTTGCCTTTGTCCTTCATTGAAAGCGTTGCGCCCAGTAGTGCGAGGTTGTTGGCTTCTGTCTCCCCCGGTACGAAGTTTACCTCTTCAAGCGTTTTGCATTCCAGAAAAGCAGTTATTTTCTGGGCTGACTCCATTATCGTCTCGAAAGCTTCCCAGCCCGGCTTGTGTGTTAACGTTGGATTTCCGTAGGCACGTTGGCTGTAGTAGGGGAGCATGGCATCTATGACTTCTTTGGGCGTGATGCTGGAGTTTTCGTTGTCCAGATAGACTTCTCGCGTCAAGCCTTCATGCGCCTTGAGCAGTTCCTTGACATTTTCAATCAAGCTTAACCCCGATCCTTTGTGAGAACAGTCTTCCTGAGCGTTTAGTATTCTGAATCTTATAGAAAAGCGTACCTTAAGAAACAGAAGTTTCTGCATGCGTAACGTTTTAAGTTGTTATTGTGGTAACTGTTTCTGTGGATTGGAAGATAGGCGCATTTCAGTGAAGATAACGGATTTGTCAATTCCAGATTCTGTCAAGGAGATAATAGTCAAGTCTGGGATTGCTGAGCTTTATCCACCGCAGGAGGAAGCAGTGAAAGCCGGAGCGCTTGAGGGAAGAAATCTGGTTTTAGCGAGCCCGACAGCTTCAGGGAAGACTCTGGTTGCTGAACTGTGCGCACTTAAGCATGTTTTGGAAGAAGGCGGGAAGATTATCTATCTTACTCCGTTGAGGGCTTTGGCGAACGAAAAATTTGATGAGTTCAGAAAGTACACGGTTCTGGCGAAATCTGACGGTCGACGCGTTAGAGTGGGCATGAGCACAGGTGATTTTGACAGCACAGATTTTTGGCTGGAAAGATACGATGTTATAATTACGACTAATGAAAAGGCTGATTCCCTTCTGCGTCATCGAGCCAAGTGGATGGACGAGATTTCGCTGGTGATTGCTGATGAAGTGCATTTGCTAAATGACGCGGAACGGGGACCCACGTTGGAAGTTGTCTTGGCGAGACTGATGCAGGTGAACCCAGAAATACAGATTCTAGCCCTCAGCGCCACGATAAACAACGTGGACGAGATCGCTTCATGGCTGAAAGCTGAACATGTTACGACAGAGTGGCGGCCGGTTGCGCTGAAAGAAGGAGTGCTCTTACATGATGAGATACAGTACAAGGATGGCGACGCGCGCAAGATTGAGAAGAGAACGAAGGATTCTGCCATCAATTTGGCGCTGAACACGATAAAGTCTGGTGGACAAGCTTTGGTTTTTGCGTCAACTCGAAAGAGCGCAGTGTCTTTGGCGAAGAAGTTTGCAGGTGAGATTGAGGAGACACTTTCTATGCCTGCGAAACGTTCGTTGGAACACGAAGCAGACAGGATTCTGGCCACTGGTGAGAGAACGAGGATAAGCGAGTCTCTTGCCGAGCTTGTCAAGCTTGGAACAGCCTTTCACCACGCTGGGTTGGGCGGTGGACACCGTAGAATAATCGAGGACGGATTCAGAGCGGGGAAAATCAAAGTCCTGACTGCTACGCCTACTTTGGCATTTGGCGTGAATTTGCCGGCGAGAACGGTTATTGTTCAGGATTACAGGCGGTTTGAAGCTGGTTATGGATATTATCCTATCAGCGTTTTGGAGTACAAGCAGATGGCCGGAAGGGCAGGCAGACCGAAGTATGACAAGTGCGGTGAAGCCGTTTTACTGGCGAAGACATCTGACGAAGCTGACTACCTGCTGGAGAGCTATATTCTGGCGCGTCCAGAACGTATCTGGTCCAGGCTTGCCGTTGAGAGGATTATGCGGTCACATGTGCTAGCAACGATAGCAGCGGATTTTGCTCACTCGGAACATGGACTTTACGAGTTTTTCGGCAGAACTTTCTATGCTCACCAGTACGATACGGATGCGATTAAGGGTTTGATTGCGAAGATTCTGAAGTATCTTTATGATGAGGACATGATTGAGGTTTTCGGCAACGACGTGAACGCCACAAGGTTCGGCAAGAGAGTGAGCGATCTTTACATTGATCCTGTTTCAGCAGTGATCATCCGCGACTCTCTTACTAAACGTAAGCCTGTCTGCTTTACTGATCTGAGTTTTCTGCACGTGATTGCTCACACGCCTGATATGGGTCCAGTTTTGAGACCTTACGCACAGGAGATTGATGAAGTTGCTCTTTTCATGGAGCAACATAAAGACGAGTTTCTGGCAGACCTTCCAGACGAGTGGGAAGATAGAATAGCCTATGAGGGGTTTTTGGGCGAGGTCAAGACAGCAATGACTTTACAAGCCTGGGTTGAAGAAATGAGTGAAGATCAGCTTATTGAGAAATTCAGAGTTCAGCCAGGCGACCTGTACAGGACGATTGAGAATGCGAAGTGGCTTCTTCATGCGACACATGAGTTGGCGATGCTCTTTGGAGAAAAAGAGACGTTGCCACTAATCCATGAGCTTGAAACCCGCGTGGAGAAAGGCGTCAAGAAAGAATTATTGCCACTGGTGAAGCTGGAAGGAGTAGGCAGAGTTCGAGGGCGCATCATTTTCAACGCAGGATACAAGGCAATAGAAGACATCAAACATGCACCACTTGAGAACTTAACTAATCTTCCAGCCATAGGGCCCAAACTGGCGAAAAAGATTAAGGAACAAGTCGGCGGCTTCGTAAAAAAAGACGAATGGGAGAAACTAGACGAAGAAGAGTGGAAGCAGAAAGCACTAACAGAATATTAAGACTGACTGTTCACTCAATCTCCAACTGACCGAACAGTAACTCAGTTCCGTGATGCATGATGCTAGATGAATATTCAAAAGGGGGAATGTTTACGCTGTTCTTTTCCGTGTTCTCAATGCAAATGAAATAGCGAGCTTTATAATACTAACCTATCTATTAAAAGGACAGATTTCCCATTTTGGTTGGCAACTTCATGACGGCGTATGAAGGTTGGAAGGAAGTCTGGCGTCCATGGTACCCTCTCTTTGTAAGTGTCTTCTATTTTTGTCAAGGCTTCTACAGCATCGGCTCATTGCTTTATGTCGCTGTTTTCGCAGTTGACACCTTCAATCTTTCTGTTGACACAGTTGCGCTTCTCCAAGTTGCCGTAGTAGCTCCTGTCTACCTGAAGATGATTCCTCTGGCCATTTGTGACAGATACCCCATAGGAAAATACGGGCGCAGAAGACCCTACATAGCCATCGCGGCCATAATCTATGCCATATCATACGCCGTGTTATCGCAGATCGTCACTTTTGGCCTTCTTTGGATAGCGACGGTGATGATTGGAATGCTTGCTTGGGTAGTTGCAGATGGATGTCTTGATGGTTTGACTGTTGATGTCACGCCGCCTGAAAAGGCTGGATTGATGCAAGGTGTTGCGTGGGGAGGCAGAGGTTTGGGATCTGCTTTCGGCGCAATAATCATTGGTTTGATGTCAATCAGTGCTAATTGGTCGGTAATTGTCTTGATAATAGGGCTTTTTGCTGTTGTTCAATGCCTTGCAGGCATGCTAATAAAGGAGCCAAAAGTGACAACGGAAAGAATAGCGGGCCTTGGCGCTTACAAGAAAGTAGCCAAGAGACGCGAGACATGGACAGGGTTAGCGTACATTTTTCTGGCTTCCACCGCATTACTAGTCTCAGAAGTATTCGGTACAACGTACTTGAAAGAACAAGCTCAAGCTGACACAACAACGTTGGGAATCGCGCTGGCAGTCATGAGTGCCGGCATCTTCCTAGGAAGCCTTCCCATGGGCATTATTTCAGACAAAGTAGGCACAAAAAAGGCTCTATTAACTGGTAATGTTCTTGCCTTAGTTGGATGCGGTCTACTCGCAACTATCGGCCCAAACAACGTAGCATGGATGTTAAGCGTGGCATTTATAACCGGAGCTTTTCAAGGAGCTCAGATGACAGCGATGTTACGTATGTACATGGAGCTGTCTCCGCCAGAAATAGGCGGATCAATGTTTGCATTATACTCCTCAGTAAGCAACGCAGGCATATCAGTTCTGGCTTCGCTGACTTTCTATTTTGTCGCGCCAAGATTGGGAAATGCCTCAGGCGTGCTGTCTGTCATTCCATATGTGGCAGTTGCGACGCTCATGATTCCGTTTATGACGCTCTATAAGCCCGCAAAAAAGAAGCCCACACAACGCCAAGAGATTAGAAATGCGCTATGAAACGGTCATAGTCCACGAATTCCACGTTCTTTCTTTACCGTTTTGACCGCCAGCTCAACTTGCTTCGTCGCTGTGCCCAGATAGTTTCTTGGATTCAAGGCTTCATCAACTTCTCTTTCAGACAGTATTTTTCTGACCGTGGTATCATCGAGAAGCGTTTCTTTGAAAGACTGATTCGCAGATTCACTTTTTAGGGTAAGCTTTCTCAACAGTTCGTGAGCCTCTTGTCGATTCATGCCTTTTCTTATCAACGCGGTCATGACTGCTTCCGACATGCCTCGGCCTTTGGTTAGCTCGATGTTTGTAAGCATTTTTTGACCGTCTACCTTTAGATTGACAATTATGCCTTTGAATAATGTAAGAATGTAATCCGTCAGAATGCACGTCTCCGGAATAATGAAACGTTCTGTTGATGATTGGGTCAAATCTCTTTCATGCCAAGTCACAATGTCCTCCAGAGCAGGAATCACTAGGCTTCTGACAATTCTAGCCAGACCGCAGATTCTTTCACAGAGTTCAGGGTTCCGCTTGTGTGGCATAGTGGAGCTGCCCACCTGTTTCTCAGGTTCAAAGGCTTCGAAAAGCTCGCCGATTTCGGGTCTTTGCAGTTCTCTGATTTCACATGCAAAATTGTCAAGGGAAGAAGCTACAATTGCGAGCAAGCATGCAAGTTCAGCGAATCGATCTCTCTGCACGATCTGTGTGGAAATGTCAGCGGCTTTGAGTCCAAGTCTTTGCATGACAAGTTCCTGAATGCGCATAGCGTGAGGCCCTAGACCTGCTTGAGTGCCCACGGCTCCGCTCATTTTCCCAACTAGCATGCGCTCTTTGCACTGTCTGAGTCGTTGGATATGTCTCGAGACTTCTCGCAGCCAAACAGCAAACTTGAAACCTAAAGTAATCGGCAATGCATGTTGTCCATGTGTTCTGCCGATCATCAGAGTGCCTTTATGCTTCAAAGCCGTATCCATTAAAATGCCTTCAAGATCATCCAGCTTCTTTTCGATAATTCCTAAGGCGTCTTTCAATTGAAGAGCAGTCGCCGTATCGACGATATCATAGCTTGTTGCTCCAAGATGAACGCACGCGCCGCTCGGTCCGCACGATTCAGACAGAGCTCTAACCAGAGAAGCAATATCATGTTTTATGTCACGCTCAATCTCCTTTATCCGACTCAGTTTCACATGCTTCAAAGATGCGGTTGCCATGATTTTTTCTGCATCCTTCTTTGAAATGTCTCCGACTTCAGCATGCGCCCAAGCGAGAGCTGCTTCGACATCCAGCATTTTTTGAACGCGGGTTTCCTCTTCAAAAATCTGCCTCATTTCTGCTGTGCCATGTCGGCCAGTGTCGATAGGAAGAATCGGCAAATCTCTAACCTCGCCTTCAAAAGATAGGGTGATTAAGGATTAATGCTTTTACCCAGTGTTCAGACGAGTGCCAATAGTCAAATCAACATAATTTGATACTCATTTCAATATGTCTTGGAAGGCAGATACTGAAAAGAATGTGATCTCAGCGCAGTCTACTTCTAGCAGCCAGTGAGAAAAGATGTATCATGACGCCTCAGATAAGACAGATCCATAGTTTTAGTAGCCTTCGATCGTGCAATGCTTTTTGAGATATTCGGGCAACTTGTCGCCCAGTGCTCTCTTCAGTAGATCCATGCGAATCTTCAAGTACTCTTCCTTAAGAATGTCGAAATGATATCGATCCCATTTTCGACCGTTCACGAAAGCGCTCTGTCTTGTCACCCCGACTTTTTTGAAACCACAAGCTTCCAAGGATTTGCGGGCACGCGGATTATATTCGACGCTTGATGCTTCACATCGATCCATGTTCATCTGGTTAAAACACATTTCCAGCAAGCCTACTGTGATCTGCTTGCCCAAACCCTTCCCCCACAGCTCTTTTTTGCCAATATATGTGCCAACGTCGGCGGTTCTCACACTAGCCCAGTCCCAAAGCTCAATGCGAGCGATTCCTATTGATTCCTTTGTATCTGCAAGCTCAACAATGAAGCGCGTCTCCCTCTGCTCTTTCAACATTTCCTCGTACTGCTTCTCAAGCTGAGGCATATTCACAAAGTTCATCGGCCGGTTCCTCGAATACATAATTGTCTCAAAATCGTTCTCCCACTGGTGCAGAACCTTCAAATCTTCTCTTTCCATAGGCCTGAATCTTATGTCCCCAAACTCGAACACACGCAATCATCACACAAACTCACAATCTTAAACAAGCCAACAATATTAAGTTTAATCAAACAAAAGAAATAAAATCACTGATCTCCCAGTCTTATCCTTCAAACACTCTTCGAACTGAAAGGTGAGACGTTAATGAGCTCATTGGTCGCGGTCATAAACAGAAAGGGCGAAGACGCATTAGAAACAGCGGCGACAATGCTTGAAACACTGAAAACAGACAAAACCGAAACGTTCGGAGTAGCCTCATCCTCCAAAGCAATCATAAAAAACGACCTTCAAGCAGTCCTGAAAGCGAAAACCAAATCAGCTCTACTAATTGGATATCTCTTCTCAAAAATTCTCGACACAGATAAGCCTCAACTCCTAAAGCTGGAAGGAGGAACAATAGCCTTCGATGGAAGAATCTACTCATCAAAAAACTTTGCAGACGCCCTAGCAACCACCACTACGCCAAACCACGATAACAAAAGGAAACTTGCAGACCTCTTGAAAAAAACCGACGGGGACTTTGTCCTAGTTCTAGTCGAACCGGAAAGAATCCTCGCATGTAGAAGCCCAATCGGCTGCCGTCCATTATATCAAGGCCAGAACGCTGCTTTTGTTGCTCTTGCATCTGAACGCAAAGCGCTATGGAAGATCGGTATAAAGGAAACAGGTTCCTTCCCGCCGGGACACATTACAATCACTGACAAGCACGGCTTCAAGTCAACTCCCATAAAGACCCTGAAATACGCGAAATCAAAACAAATGATAATGAAAACCGCGGCAAGAAAACTACAAACGCTTCTGGAGGATTCGGTCAGAAGAAGAGTATCCGGTTTGAAAGAGGTCGCAGTCGCGTTTTCAGGCGGCTTAGATAGCAGCGTAATCGCGTATTTAGCCAAAGAATCAGACATTGATGTACAGTTAATCCATGTAAGCTTGCGAAACCAGCCTGAAACCGAATACGCCAAGAAAGCGGCAGAAGAACTCAAGTTACCCATGAGCATCCACATTTACGAAGAAGAAGATTTGGAAACAGTAATTCCGAAAGTTCTTTGGCGGATCGAGGAGCCAGATCCAGTAGAAACGAGCATCGGGATCCCACTCTACTGGGTGGCTGAAAATGCTGCAAGGAAAGATTTCAGAGTGCTGCTCGCGGGGCAAGGCGCTGACGAAATGTTTGGCGGCTATAAAAGATACGTCAACGAATACTCCCAACATGGAGACGCGGCGGCACAGAGGCAAATGTTCGAAGACATAACTAGAATACATGAGAGCAACATTGAGAGAGACGTCAAAATCTGCGCTTGCCACAGCGTGGAACTCCGTTTGCCTTTTGCAACATACAAAATAGCCAAGTTTGCCGTCAGCCTACCGATTGAGCTAAAACTCGAGCGCTCGCAGAACACGCTCCGGAAACTTGTTCTTAGGAATACTGCAAAAAATCTCGGCATACCAAAAAACATTGTGGAAAAACCCAAAAAAGCAATACAGTACACAACAGGCATAAACAAAGCTCTTGAAAAGATCTGCAGAAAGAAAGAAATGACGACTAAAGAATACCTACAGATGGCTTTCCAGAACGCTACGAAGAGGATGGCTTGAAGTGAACAAAACAGCAGCCGTTTTCTCTCCTATCTACTATGAACATGACACAGGAAAAGGTCATCCTGAATCACCACAACGCCTTCGCGTTATTACAGAGGAATTGAGAACGGGAGAACTATCAGAGAAAAATGGTTGGTGTTTTGTCTCCCCGGAAAAGGCAAACATCGAAAGCATAGCAACAGTTCACACGCCAGAGTACATCAAGCTCATCGAAGCTGTATGCAGAGGTGGAGGAGGTTTACTTGACCTGCAGGACACCATTGTCTCACCGCAAAGCTTCAATACGGCACTCTATGCGGCAGGAGGAACACTGAAATCTGTTGACATTGTCATGAAACGGCAATTTGAGAACGCCTTTGCACTAGTTCGGCCGCCGGGTCACCATGCGGGAAGGTTTCGGGCACTCGGTTTTTGCGTATTCAACAATGTTGCCATAGCTGCTGAATACTTACTGCGAGCATTCAAACTTGAACGAGTGGCAATTCTAGATGTTGACGCTCACCATGGAAATGGCACACAAGAAATCTTCTACAAAACCAGCAAAGTGCTGTACACAAGCTTGCATGAAGACCCTCACGAGTTTCCAGGAACAGGCTTCATAGATGAAACTGGACAGGGAAAAGGCACAGGCTTCAACGTCAATATCCCATTGCCCTTCAGAACAACTGACCAAACATATTTGAAGGCACTGGATGATGTTTTGGTGCCAATCATACGCCAATACAAACCACAATTTATTCTAGTGTCAGCAGGGTTTGACGCACACTTTGCGGATCCTGTAGCGAACCTCTCACTCTCAAACCAAGGCATTAGACACATCTTAGTAACCGCCATGCGTCTAGCATCAGAACTGTGCAACAGAAGACTTGTATGTGTTCTTGAAGGAGGCTACAATCTGAATACTCTCGGAAGACTAGCTGCCTCAGCAATTGCCACAATGAGCGGAAACGGTTTCAAAGTCAAGGACAAATCGCTTGTTGCAGACAAAAAGATCGAGCAACAAGGAAACAATGCCATAAAAGAAGTAAAAAAGGTTCAGAAAACCTTTTGGAACTTAAATTAGCAGCGCAACAAGCGTGCAGTATGAAATCCGGAGTGAGCTTTTACTCGATTACTTGGATAGCGCCTTCGGGGCATTGAACCTCGCATGCTCTGCACACGAGGCATTCCTCAGGCTTCACTGGAACAGATTTCTTGTCCTTGACCTCATAGACGGCCACGGGGCACGTGTCAACGCATGTGCCGCAGCCAGTGCATTTGTTGTTGTCAACTATTATTTTTACCATTCCATTTTCCCTCTATAAATCAGAGTTTCATTGCAAATCTGGGCAGTGGAATAAAAGTGTTTAGGTTCAATTATCTGGTTTCTTCACGTAGCCTAAGCAGGATTCCGTTAATCTTCATTTCCGCAGTCTCTTTCCTGTGCTGATAGTCTGCCACACGCTTTCGATAAGCTTCAAGCGAAAGCTCGCCACGGTTATGAAGCGTTTCTGCGTTCTTGATGTTAGTTGCCACTTCGCCAAGTTCTGATTCGGCTACTTCCAGCTGCAACATAAACTCCACGTATTGACCACCAGCAGCACGCAGTTTCTCCTTGTATTCCGCTAGGTTTCTGGACAATGCGTTGAGGCGGATTTCCAGGGTTTTCATCCGAACCTTGTACCTGCGTCTTGGAATCTTTCCTTTCTCAACACGTGCCTCTAGAGATTCTGATTCCAAGGCTATCTTTTGTTTCTCTTCGTAAGCTTCGCCAAATGCCTTAAGAGTCTCTGGACCGAGCCTCATAGTAGCAGCAGATACAGAAACCCGACCGGATTCTTTGGGTTTCTTCCAAACTACAATGACAACCATGCTACCGACGATAGAGAAGACCCAAAGCCATAGAGCAGGGCGGAATGAGATCCAAAGAGGGTTATACTCGTATACTATTCCGATACCAAGGCTGTCTGAAGCTATAACGCTAGACTTGCTCACTGTCACCGTTTCGCTAAAGATGCTTCTTTCAATCGAAAAAACGGCCTCTGCCAGATTGTTCTCAAGGTTTAGTACTTTTGCTCCTTCAGGCAACATGAAGGTGACTGCCACTTGGCTGATATAGTAGTTCTCATTTTGGAACAATGGCAGATTGAGACCTAAAGTGTTCGTTCCTCTACTTGTGAGATGGCTACTGGGCAATCGATATCGTATTGTGAATCTGGTCGATTGGTCTTTCTCAGTTTCCAGTGTGAAATTGACTAAGTAGCGGTTTGTGTTCTGATCTGTTGATATCATGTTCTTGGGCCTGCTGAACTGATCCTCTGCATGTGGGTCCGAAGCGTTCATGGGTATGAATACTTCAAAATAACCCAGTTTCTTCTGGGCTCTGTTAACTATCTCATACGTGTCCGCGCCTACTGCTTCGCCGAACTCGTTCACGCTTATCTCACGTTTCAGCTGAACCACGTCAGCAATTTGTATCAGATTATCAGGCAACAAAAAGGTAACATCCGCCGGAGAGTGAGCAAACTCGGCGAGATTTTCCTTCGCATAAGTAGAACCGTTAACTGACCCGCCAAGGTATGTCGCAATCAGGGGCAGGTTTATCGAACCGTTGCAACGGCCAACAGTTTTCGTCAAAGCTGGGTACTGTGGAAAATCTAGAGTATATTGACTGGTGTTCTGAGAGTCTTGTGAAAGAAGATTGTTCGAGAGCACAAACTCAACATTATAGGTATGCGGGGCTCCATGCGGAAAATCTATTTTTATGCCGTAGAAGCCTAGACGGTTTTCGAGTGGAACATCGAGAGTAACAGTGTAGGTTTCGGTTTCGTTGTGGGCAATACATCTAACAACATGTGAACCGTATTTGTCAGGAAAGCCCATGAGAAAGCTGCTGGGTCCTGTCTGCCCAGTTATGTTCAGCGTGATGGTGTCGTTAATGAGGACGTAACCGTTGTACAAAACATCGATCTTATGATTCACTTGCTCGATGGTGTATCCATCATCAGCCCTAACCATCATCACATTGAACGAGATTGAGACAAAAAGAATCATGACAAATAACAGAACAGCTCCCATCACAGTTGCCTTTTTCACACGATTTTCCTCCACGCGATTCCCAAACTGTTAAGCTTCCTATCTATTGATAAGCCCATTTATTTACTTTTATAATCACACTGATTCAGTCACGTATATACTTAACCATTTGCGCAAAGAAAAGGAAGCGACGGCAGACGCGTGTTTCTTAAAAGGTCATCAGTAAAGCAACGGTTGACTTAGGCTGCGTTTTTCACGTTTCACCGTGTTTGAGATAGTAGTCGTCTTCTTTCTTAGATCCAAAGCTTCTGACACCTTTCGTTTCAAGCTGTTTTCGAAGCTTTGAAGCGTATTGTCTGTCTATCTCCCCTCGCTTCTCCATGTAAGCAAGTATTTCTTCCGCCTGCTTTTCTGTATCACAGCGTCTGATGAAGTCTATCACGTCTGGACTGTAATGAGCAAAAGCTCTAGAGGACACTTTCTCGCCTGAAGGCGCATCTGTTCGCACGGAGTTTATCGCCACTTTGTTTTCATCATCCTCTAACTCCTTCGCGAGGTTTGGAAACATTTTTCTCACGGTCTTCTTGTCAAATCCCATGGGTGGTTCTCCGTGGAAGCTGCATTTCTTAAATTAATCTAGGTCAGATTGCATATTTAAACATCTTTTAGAAAACACTTCCGAAAAAGAACGACACGTCAATATTGATAATTGCTAAATCACGCGGTGTATGTATTGATCAATGTTGCTTTGGCAAGGAGACAGAACTAGCGTTGATAATCTTATCATATACCTCTAGTGTTCTTTCCGCCACTTTGTCCCATGTAAATTCGCTTAATACTCTGCGTCTGCCATTTTTTCCGAGCCACTTCATTTTTTCAGGAGTTTCCAAGGCGTTGTTGATTCCCCATGCAATGTCTGAGGGGTCGCTTGGGTTTACGTGATATCCGCATTGCTCTTCGCCGCAACATATGACTATTTCGCGCATTCCACTGACGCCTGCAGCGCCGACGACAACAGGTTTCTCCATGCTCATTGCCTCGAGGACAACTATGCCAAAGGGTTCGTAAAGGCTTGGAAAAACTGCCACATCACAGGCTGCATAGTGGAGGATGCGTTCTTCTTCTGGGACGAAGTCGAAGCGGAATTTTACATAGCTGTCCATCTTTGTGATTTTTACCAAGTTGACTAAGTATTCTTGGAGGTCGCCCAAGCCTACGATGACAAGCTTTGCTTTTGGAGCCTTCTGCAGTATGTGTGGCATGGCCATTATGAGTTTGTCAACACCTTTCACGCCGACTAGTCTGCCAATGAAGAGAATCATGAGCTCATCATCTTTGATTCCGTAGAATTCTCGGACTTTCTTGATTTGTTCCTTGTCTATTTCTTCAGGTTTGTATTTCTGTGGATCGACTCCGTTATAGCAAACTTGTATCTTGTCCTTCGGGAAGCCCAGTTTCGTTAATTCTTCCTTCATGGCGTATGAAACGGTTACTATGAGATCTGCGGCCATGCCACAGTGAAGCTCAATGTTGCTCACGACTTCTGAGCCGTTTCCGAAAGTTCTTCCCTTCTCGGTTGAGTGGACATGGAAGGCCAAAGGAAGACCAACTTCCTTTTTGACGGTTATTCCGCCGATGGCTGACAGCCAATCGTGGGCGATCACTATGTCGTATTTGATGCTTTCTTTGCGTATTAGTTCGTTGACTAGTTTTGAAGCGCTAAGGTAATTGTATACAAGAATTTTGGAGAACAGGTTAGAGCCTCTGCCCCATTTTTTGATGTCTTCAGCAACGACATCTGGCAAAGAGTCTGATATGTCAATGTGTAGTGGGCGATGAATTTCTATTCCTCTCCATATTTCCCGGGTGGGCAAGTTGCCTGAATCATCATTCATGGTGAAAACTGTCACATCGTTGTCCATCAACACGAACTTGCGGGTTATCTCAGCAGCATAAGTACCTAAACCGCCCACGATTTTCGGTGGATATTCATAAACTAGAACAGCCATCTTCAATAGTTTTCACCGTCTCCGTCAATTGGAAGGTTCTCTATTGCTTACTAAAACATTGCTTATTTAGTTTCCTAATTGTGCATATCTATACCGTAACCTTGAACAGCCTTTTGTTGATGTTTTTCCATTCGGTTATCTATTCTCTTTCCTTGGTTAACAGTTAGTAATGCGTTCAGCAGGCATGTATTTGGATTCGTTTTGGATAGTTTTGAGTGGATTTTGCCCGGCTCTGCATAAACTTTCGATCCTGTGATATGATTTGGCATGGAAAGCTTGAAATGTATGTTAGCTGCTTAGTATTGAACTTGGAGTGGTGTGTTCTCATGAGTATTTCCCCTG
>Ga0209253_10001180_pt1 | contig 22829 bp, 16 predicted proteins | sample FrelakmetBRP12BR_FD_187145 | JGI IMG/M metagenome (GOLD analysis project Ga0209253, IMG submission 187145) | Freshwater lake sediment microbial communities from the University of Notre Dame, USA, for methane emissions studies - BRP12 BR (SPAdes)... | ecosystem: Environmental > Aquatic >...
CGGGGAGCGGATTCCGAGGAGCGGACCAGGCAGGATCGGGACGGAGCGCTCGGAGTCCCGATCCTGCGAAATCTCTTAAGAAAGCGCTTTCCTAAGATAACTCGCAGAATCGCGGCTTCGAGTACTCAGCCACGATTCTGCAGGTCGCTCCCAAGAGTACGCTCCCCGCCGTACATCCATCGCCGCCACGAGAGGGGATCCGGGAATCGGGAGATGAACCTTTTTATTGGGCCGGAAAAGCGCTATAGTGGGCGTCTCGCCGACCGATTCCGCCGACAAGGAGGTCATGCGCGATGTCCATCCGTTCCGTCAAGTCCTTCAAACGCTTCAGGCTCCTGACGCTTATCGCCGTCTCGGCGGCCGTCCTGGCCGTCACGGCGCCGGCCTCGGCCGCGTCGAAGGTGCCCATCTCGTTCGACGATTACCACGGCTACACGGCGACAGTGAAGTACCTCAAGGACGTCGCCGCCGCCTACCCCCAGATCACCGCGCTCCTCGAGATCGGCAAGAGCAATATGGGCCGGCCGATCTACGTGCTCGTCGTCTCCAACCGGAAGACGGGGACGACCGTCGACGCCCACGTCGCCCTCCGCGATCCGCGGTCCGAGGCGGTCAAGAACGTCCCGCCGATGACGTCCGACATCGGCAAGCCCGGCCACTGGATCTGCGGCGCGACCCACGGCAACGAGTACACCGGCACCGAGGTCTGCCTCTACACGATCGACAAGCTCGTCTCGGGCTACGGGGCGGACAAGGAGACGACGGCCCTCGTCGACGGCAAGGCCTTCTATATCTGCCCCATCGTCAATCCCGACGGCGTCTTCAACAGCCTCGAGAAGGGCCTCTCCCAGCGGCAGAACAGCGCCCTCAAGGACGACGACGGGGACGGCAAGACGAACGAGGACGGGCCCGACGACCTCGACGGGGACGGCGTCATCGCCCAATTCCGCTATAAGGACCCCCGGGGCGCCTACGTCGTCGACGACGAGGACCCGCGGCTCATGGTCCGGCTGCGTGCGACCGACAAGACCGACAAGCCGCGCTGGTCGGTCGTCTTCGAGGACAAGGACAACGACGGCGACAAGCGCCGCGGCGAGGACCCCGAGGCCGGGATCGACCTCAACCGGAACTTCCCCGAGGGCTGGTGGAACGACCAGGGCTTCGCCGGCGGCTCGGGCGACTATCCGACCTCGGCCCCGGAGTCGCGGGCCCTGGCCGAGTTCTTCGTCACCCGCCCCAACATCTCGATGGCCCAGTTCTACCACACCATGGGCGGCTTCACGTTCCGGCCGCTCGGCACCGCTCCGCACACCCGGCTCGACCCGCAGGACGTGGCCGTCCTCGACTTCGTCATGGGCCGGAAGTACCTGGAGACGATCGGCGAGGACGTCCCCGAAGCCTGGAAGGACCCGACCCGCATCCCCGAGCTCCGGGAGGAGCTGCGCAAGACCTCGAAGAACAAGTATGCGATCGAGCGCGGCTACGAGCTTCCCTTCGGCTGGAAGGTCAGCTACGACGAGACGAACGACCGGCGCTACGGCTTCGGCATGACCACCGACTGGGACTTCCTCCAGCTCGGCGTCTGGTCCATCACGACCGAGCTCTGGAACCCGGCCAAGGACATCCCCGGTTTGCCGGCCGTCGCGAGCGGCGGCGGCGGGCCGTCGGCCGACCGCCTGGCCCTCGATCGGGCTTTGCTCAAGCACCAGGACGAGAAATACGGCGGCAAGCTCTTCGTCCGCTGGAAGCCGTTCAAGCACCCCGAGCTCGGCGACGGCGAGATCGGCGGCTGGAACCCCAAGTATGTATCCAACGCCTGGCCCGGCGAGCCGCTCGCCGGCGTCTGCGACAAGCACTATCGCTTCGAGATGATCCGGGCCGGCCTGATGCCCGACGTGGCCATCGTCGAGGCCAAGGCCAGGCTCCTCTATACGTCCGAGAGCGCCAGCGAGGCGACGGCCGCGGTCGCGGGCGGCGAGGTCCGCATCAAGAAGGGCGGCGCGAAGGGCAAATACCGGATCATCGAGGTCACGGCCGTCGTCGAGAACAAGGGTCCGCTGGCCACGCACACGGCCCGCGGCTCGGCGCTCCGCGGCAACCGCGAGGACGTCGTCTGGCTCGTCGGCGCGCGGGACAAGGTCACTTTCCTGCAGGGTACGCCCTACCAGCGGCTGGGAGTCCTCGACGGGGCGATGAAGGTCCCCAGCGCGGCGGCCGGAGGCGGCGGCGGGATGCGGATGGCGACGCCCGGAACCCCGGCCGAGGAGTATTCGCCGCAGCCCCCGCCCCAATTCCAGAGGCGCGGCGGGCCCCCGGGCCCGACCCAGGTGAGGCAAGGCGGGGCCCGGCGGGAAGTCCGCTGGCTCGTCGCCGTCGAAGGCGACTCGCCCCTGAAGATCGTCGTCTCGTCCCAGAAGGGCGGGACGAAGGCCGTCGACGTCAAGATCCAGTAGGAGGCGCCCCGTGAAAAAGAACATCATCCTCATCCTGGCCGCCCTCCTGGCCGGCTCGCTCGCGGCGCAGTCCAAGCTCCAGACGAATCCCGGCGGCTATCACGGCGAGCTCGACTACCCGATGAGCTGGAAGCGCTACTACGGCTACGAGGAGTGGACGAAGATCATGCGCGAGCTCCAGAAGAAGTACTCCCAGCTCGCCGACGTCCAGTCGATCGGCAAGAGCCGCATGGGCCGCGACCAGCTCCTCCTGACGATCACGGCCAAGTCGACCGGAAAGCCCGAGACGAAGAGGGCCATGTGGGTCGACGGGGCCATCCACGGCAACGAGGTCAACGGCATCACCTGCTCGCTCTACCTGGCCTGGTACCTCCTGACCCGCTACGACTACGACCCGTTCATCCACGAGATCCTCGACCGCACGACCTTTTACATCCTGCCCGGGCTCAACGTCGACGCCAACGACTCCTACGTCCGCTTCCCCAACACCGAGAACAATCCGCGCGAGCCCTACCGGCCGGCCGACGACGACGGCGACGGCCTCTTCGACGAGGACCAGACCGAGGACGTCGACGGGGACGGGGAGCTGTCGATGATTTACGTCGAGGACCCGGCCGGCGAGTTCAAGCTCTCGCCCGACAAGCGGCGCTTCGTCCGGGTCGAGGACCCGCGCGAGGAGGTCCGTCGGTTCCGGCGCATCGGCGCCGAGGGCTTCGACAACGACGGCGACGGCCAGATCAACGAGGACGACATCGGCGGGCCCGATCCCAACCGGAACTTCCCCTACGGGTGGAGCGTCGACCAGGGCTATCCCTATCCGATGAGCGAGGCCGAGACGCGCAACGTCTTCGAGTTCCAGATGAAGCTCCCGAACCTCTTCGCCTCGTTCCACTATCACAACACCGGCCGGCTGATCATGTTCCAGGCGCCTCCGGCCGTGCGGCCGCCGGCCGGGCAGGCGCCCGGGGCCGCGGCGCCGCAGGGGATGCGGGGGCAGCAGACGGTCCAGCAGCGGCTCGAGGAGCTGCGCAAGACCGATAAATATGCCTACCTAGCCGACCGCCAGGTCGCACCGGAGTACCAGCACGACCTCGATGTCCAGAACGAGATCGTCAGCGCGGGCGCCCGCATCCTCAAGGACTACACCCCGACGATCGGCGGCCTGAGCGGCCAGGCCCACGCCGCGACCTATTACATGTTCGGCGCCTACAGCTACCTCATCGAGCTCTGGGGATCGCCGGCCTTCGAGGCCGACATCGACAACGACGGCCAGGTCTCCGACGAGGAGTTCATGAAGTGGGTCGACCTCGAGCTCATGGGCGAGGGCTGGGTCCTCCCTCACAAGGCCAAGCATCCCGACCTCGGCGAGGTCTGGATCGGAGGCACCTCGCGCAAGCATGTCGGGCGAACGCCGCCGGCCCGCTACATCGAGACAGAAGCCCTGCGCAACGCCAACTTCGTCCTGTACGCGGCCAGCCAGTTCCCCAAGATCGATCTCGGCGAGGTCAAGGTCACGCCCGCGACGGGCGATCTCTACTGGGTCGAGGTCGAGGTGAAGAACGACAAGGCCTACCCGACGTCGTCGGACCGGGCCGTCGCCCTGAAGCGGGCGGTCATGGACAGGATCACGGCGAGCGCCGGCGGCGGGGCCGAGATCGTCGAAGTGCCGGCGGCCTCGACGGCCATCGACCCCTGGAACCGGGCGGCGCAGAGCGAGGTCGTGGCCGCCAAGGGCACGGAGTTCCGGCTCAAGGGCCACGAGACGAAGAGATTCTGCGCGCTGGTCAAGATGACGGGGGCCGAGGGATCGGTCGAGTTCGCCGTCCGGTCGAAGATGGGCGGCCCCGCGGCCAAGAAGATCATGCTAAAGGCGGAATAACCAAAAAAGGGGACACGGACCTGAGGGACATGTCCCCGGTCAGGCCGGCGGGGCCGGGGGGGGCACGGGCTTTTTGCGGCGGCGATAGCGGTGGGGCCTGGACCGCGGCCTCGTCCCGAAGCGGCGCATGTAGATCGCCGCGAACGGGTCGTCGCAGCTGCCGAACGTGCCGTCGACGAGGACGGACGTGATCCGGGAGGCCTCGAGGTAGCCAGGCCGCTCCCTGAGGGCCCAGCGCATCTTGCCGTCGATCAGGGCCTGGACCATGTGGTCGACGATGACCAGCGTGTGGACGGCCTCGAGAAGGATCGTCTTGGGCACCGTGGCCGAGGCCCCCGAGCCCCGGAAGGCGTCGTAGAGGACTTTGGGCTTGTCGCCGTGCGTCCCGGCGAGCAGGGGCTCGGCCCAGGGCCAGAGCAGGAGCCCGTACATCACCGCGGCCGGCGGCGAGCCTCCCGCCTGGATCGACGCGTCGAGGACGCCAAGGAGCGACCAGAGCCTCTCGGCCCGGTCGTCGGCGCGCTCGTAGAGGTCGCCGACCTCGCCGAAGAAGCGCGACAGGACGCCGTGGACGCGGGCGCTCTGGAAGAAGGCCCGCGAAGCTCCCGATTTGAGGTCCTTGTTGAGCTCCTCGTAGAGCCGCGAGCCGGCGCAGACGGTCAGCCGGTCGCGGTGACGCGGGATCGCTTCGGCCGTCCGCTCCTCGATGGCGAAGCCGAGGCGCGAGGCGTGGCGCAGGACCCGCCAGATGCGGACGGGGTCCTCCGTGTAGCTCGTGTCGGGGTCGCCGATAATTCGGGCGCGGCCGGCCTCGAGGTCCTCGAGGCCCCCGACGTAATCGATGACGGAATAGGTGGCGATGTCGTAGAACAGGGCGTTGATGGTCAGGTCGCGACGGAAGGCGTCCTCGCGCGGCGTGCCATAGGCGATGGGCTTGAGGGGAGGGCGGCCGCGGCGGTGGGCCGGGGTCCCGGCCGTGTCGATCGGACATGCGGCAGGCCCGTCCTCGAGCGCGGGCGGCCCGCCGGCGCTTTCGTCGGGTCCCGGCTCCTCCAAGAGGGGGTCAAACCTACTTTTTTCCGAAAAAAGTAGGTTTGACCCCCTCTTTTCTTCGGCGCGGACCGCCTCCTCCTCGCGCTCGGCGGCGAGCTCCTCCTCGTCCGGTTTCCGCCGGAAGGTCGAGACCTCGATGATCTTGCCGCCCTCGAACCGGACGTGGGCCAGCCGGAAGCGTCGGCCGATGAGGAAGGCGTTGCGGAAGAGCTTCTTGATCTGGTTGGGATGGGCGTTCGTTCCGACGTCGAAATCGGCCGGTCTTCGTCCGAGCATGAGGTCGCGGACGGCCCCGCCGACGAGGTAGGCGGCGAAGTTGTGGCCGCTCAGCCGGTAGAGGACCTTGAGGCAGTCGGGATCGATTTCGCGCCGCGAGATGCGGTGACGGCCCCGGTCGAGAATGACCGGCGCCTCGAATTCTATCTTAGGCTGGTTTTCCGGGTCCATGGATCGTGATTCAGACGGCCAGAATATCAGAAACCGGGATTCGCCTCAAGAGAACGGCGATGTCGACCTGATGGCCAAGCGAAAATCTTCCCTCCGGGGACAGTCCTTGTTCCGAACCCACGCCAGGACGGTCCCTATTTTGCGGCCTCTTTAGCCCGCTCGACGGCGCCGAAGACGCGCATGAAGTTCCCGCCGAGGATCTTCCGGATGTCCTCGGGCTTGTAGCCGCGGCGGACGAGCTCCTTGGTGATATTGGGCAGGAGGCCGGCGTTCTCGAGGCCGGCGGCCGTCTCGATCAGGCCGTCGAAGTCCGAGCCCAGGCCGACGTGGTCGGCGTCCCCTGCGACCTTGACGATGTGGTCGATATGATCGACGACGGTCTTGACGTCGACCGAGGGAAGCGTCTTCTTGAGCCCCGCCCAGCGGGCCCTGAAATCGGCATAGAACTTGTCCCGGCGAGCGGGATCGGCCACGAAGATGGCCGCGTCGTCGGCGGGCAATCCGTGATCGGCGGCCGTTCTCTCGAAGATGGCCGTCTGCTTCGCGTCGTAGCCGTCCTGAAGGAAGCCCGGCCAGAAGTTGATGCCGACGACGCCGTTCTTTTCGGCCAGGACCTTGAGCATGTCGTCGCTGAGGTTGCGGTGATGGGATGCCAGGGCCCGCGCGCAGGAGTGCGAGGCGACGACGGGCGCCTTCGACAGGCGCAGGACGTCCGCGAAGGTCTCGTCGTGGACGTGGGAGACGTCGATGATCATGCCCAGCCTGTTCATCTCGGCGACGACGGATTCGCCGAGCTCCGTCAAGCCGCCGTGGACGGGTTGGGGATCGCCCGAGGCGTCGGCCCAGTCTGTGGCCGTCCAGTGGGTCAGGGTCATCAGCCGGACGCCGGCCTTGTAGAACTGGCGCAGAAGGACGAGGTCGTTCTCGATGGCGTAGCCGCCTTCGATGCCGATGAGAACGCCGGTCTTGCTGGCGCCGCGGGCGGCGCCCGCCTCCTGGACCGAGGTGACCAGGGCCAATTTGCCCGGGTTCTTCTCGACGAGCTTGTGGACCGCCTCGATCTGGGCGAAGACCCTGTTGGACGCCTGGTGCTTCTCGATGTCGTTCTGGGGCGGCGGCGAGAAGCAGGCGAAGACCTGGAGGTCGACCGCCCCCCGCTCGAGCTTGGGGATGTCGATGTGGCCACGGGGGAGGTCCTGGGCCAGGTCCTCGCCGGCCAGGAACCGGGAGATCGTGTCGCAGTGCATGTCGACGACGACGGCGTCGCGGTGGAGGAAGAGTGTCCGGTGGACCCGGTCGAGCAGGTTCTCGCGGCTCGAGGCGAGGTGCCAGAGGATATCGCAATGATACTGGCTGGCCAGGCGCAGGAGCTCCGGGTCGATGATGCCGGGCCCGTCGCCCGGAAGGTGGTATTCGGGATGCTCGTCGTCGAGCCCCCCGGTCAGGACCTCGCCGGTGCGGAGGCTGATGGCCGGGACGCTCTTCGACCAGAACGCCGTGTGGTCCGAGCCGCGGTAGTTCGGCCGGGGCTTGAGCTTGGCGATCGTCGGGGCGTCGAGGCCGCGCTTGACGATCTCGAAAAGCTCGGCGAACTCGGTCATGCCGCCGACGAGGAGGTCCGAGTCGCCCGTCCCGACCATATCGATGTTCATGTAGAGCGCCGTCTTGTCGAGGGGGATGACGGGGTGATCGGTGTAGTAGCGGGAGCCGACGAGACCGAGCTCTTCTCCGGCCCAGGAGCAGAAGACGATGGTCCGCGCCGGCTTGAACTTCGCCGCGGCCAGGGCCCGGGCCGTTTCGAGGACGACGGCGGCCGAGGTGGCGTCGTCGTCCGCGCCGGGATAGACCCAGCCGTCGATGCCGACGCCGAGGTGGTCGAGGTGGCCGCCTATGACGATGGCCTCGCTCATAAGCTTGGGGTCGGTCCCGGGCAGGATGCCGATGACGTTCCGGGCCGTCCGCTCGCCGGAGACGAAGTGGGCCTCGATCTCGACCTCGACGCCGAGATCGAAGGTGTGGGACTTCTTGAGGCGGAGCGTCTTGCTGACGAGGTCGCGCCAGCTTCTCCCGACGACATAGAAGGCGTCGTTGAGGAAATCGCGGCCGGCCCGCAGGACGACGAATCCCGCGGGGGCCTGGCCGGCGCGGAGCGCCCCCGAGCGCTGCCGCTGGCCGGGCTCGCCGGGCGTCGAGAGGTCCATCTCGATGAGGCCGACGGCGCCCTTCTCGGCCGCGGTCTTGACCTTCTTCTCGAAAGTCCAGGCGGTCCTGGAATCCTCCGCGAGGGACGCGGGGAGATCGGGCAGGAGCAGGACGACCTTGCCCTTGACGTCGACGGCGGCGTAATCGTTCCAGCCGTCCTTCTCGGAGCTGATCCCGTAGCCGACGAAGACGAGCCCGCCGCGCGCGACACCGGAGCCGGTGCCGCTGACGGGCGTGAAGTCGCGGCCGCGGCCGGCGAAGTAGACCCGATGCTGAGGCGCGAGGATCTCGAGGCGGATGGGCTGTTCGAAGTCGGTCCAGTTCTTGAACGGGACCTCCTGGAACCAGGTGCCGTTGTCGCCGCCCGGCTTGAGGCCGAGCTTCTGCATCTCGGCGGCCACGTATTCGGCAGCGCGGCGGTACCCGGGCGTCGCGGACTTGCGGCCCTTAAGGTCGCTCGAGGCGAGGAAGGCGATGTGGGCGAAGGCCTTTGCGCCGTCGGCCGCGGGCCGGAGAGAGGTCTTCTTCTTGGCGGCCTGGCCGGAGGCGGCGGAGGATATGAGGACGAGCGACACGGCGAGGACAAGGAGAGCGGCGAACGGGGCGAGGCGGCGGGAGGCGATTCGCGTCATGGGGTCTTCCTTTGTTCGAAAGTCTTCTTTTTTGCCCGGAGCCCGGCCAGGACCGCCTCGAAGGACGGGGGCGGGGGCGCCTCGACGGTCACCCGCTCGCCCGAGAGGAGCGAGAACTCGACGGACAGGGCGTGGAGCATGAGGCGGGGCGTGCCCTCCTGGCGGGCGCGATCGCCGTAGCGGAGGTCGCCGAGGATGGGATGGCCGATGTGATAGAGGTGGACCCGGATCTGGTGGCGCCGGCCGGTCGACGGGTTGACGCGGAGCAGGGTCGCGCCGTCGAAGCGCTCGGCGACCTTCCACTCGGTCGACGAGGGCTTGCCGCGCTTCGGGTCGACGCCCATCCGACCCGAGCCGAACTCGCGGAGGGGGGCGTTGATCTGGCCGCGGTTGGCGGCGGGGACTCCGTCGACGAGGGCGAGATACGTCTTGCGGACCTCGCGGCGGTCGAACTGGCCGTTGAGGTGGCGGTGGGCGGCGGCGTTCTTGGCGAAGACGATGACGCCGCTCGCGCCGCGGTCGAGGCGATGGACGGGGTAAAGCTTGCCGGGGAAACGGTCGCGGAGGAGATCGGGCAGCCCGCCCTCGCCGGCCTGGGAGACGGAGAGAACGCCTTCGGGCTTGTCGGCGGCCAGGAAATCGTCGGTCTCGAAAAGGACCCGGATCGGACCGGTCATTTCTTCTTGAAAGGCTTCCTTTCGAGCCGTTCGCGGGCCTGCTCGCGCTCCTCGGCGGTCTCGGGGATGAGGTCGGGCAGGGGCTCCAAGGTTAAGATCGTCTCCAGGGTCTTGCGGGCGTCTTCGACGCGGTCGAGGGAGATGTAGGTATCGGCGAGGTAGAGGAGGTTGAGGCCGACGCGGGGGCCGTATTCGACGGCCTTGAGGAGGTGCTCGAGGGACTTCTTCTCGCTGCCGCCGGCGAAGCCGGGGACCTCGTGGTAGACGCGGCCGAGGACGCGATCCGCGCCGCCGCGGTCGTAGGCGGGGTCGATCTCGAGGACGCGGCGCATGGACTCCTTGATGGGCTTGACGAGGGCCAGGCTCTTGAGGACGCCCTTGGCCTCGCCGTAGACGCCATAGCAGACGCCGAGCCAGAAGTGGCCTTCGGGCCTTTTGGGGTCGATCTCGACCGCCTTCTTGGCGTGCTCGACGCCCTGGAGGAAGATGGTCTTCTTGAGGTCCTTGGCGCCGGTGTGATCGCCGATCCAATAGCAGACCCGGGCGAGGCGCCAGCTCGCCTCAAAGGCGTTTTCGCCGGCGGCCAGGGCGGCCTCGTACTTGGCCCGGGCCTCCTTGGCCTTGGCCAGCACGGCGCGCTCGACATAGAGGGCGTCACCCTGGGCGGTGAGGCTGTCGGGGACGGGGGCGAGGGTGGCGGGCTGGGACGGCACTTGGGCCCGGCCGGCGGGCGCGGCGGCAACGGACAGGGCGTAATAGACAGCCAGGACAACGACGGCGGTCGTCGTCCTGAAGAATGCCGCTTTGGCTTCCTTGCTCGCGTTGGGCTTCATGTCTTCACCTCGCTTCGTGCGAGTTTAGCACACTCGGCCTCCCCCGGCCAACAAGATGGGGTCAGGTCTACCTGATAAGAACTTTCTCCGGCCAGACGGGATCGGAACGGCCGTCGCCGTCGGCGTCGACGAAGATCGGGTTGGTCAGGGCGTAGGGGAGGGCGGCCTCCTCGGGGCTGCCGTCGCCCGAGCGCTGCTGGATCAAGGGGTAGAGCGAGCGCCCGCCGAGGACCTCGACGGCGACCCAGCCGTCCCGCGGCATCTCGAGACGGACGCGGCCGCGGAACTTGACCGTCCGGCCGTCCGCTCCTTTGATCGCCAGGGGCGGGCGGCGCTCGCCGTTGACGACCAGACGGACCTCCGAGACGTCTAGCCAGGGCGCGCCCGTCACCGCGATGTCGAGGTCGACGCGGCCCTTTTTCGTTTTGACGAGATCGCCGAAGGTCGCCTTCCCGTTGGCCCGGACGGCGACGACGGGCCCGTTCGAGACGAATGCCCGGCCCTTCCTGAGCGCGGCGACGAGGGCAGCCTGGTCGACGGCGCCGGCGACGGGCTCGGCCATGAGGACGTAGGTCCGGGAGTAGCCGGTCTCGCCGCCGTCGACGCCGTGGGCATCCGACGAGGCGGCGATGCGGATGGGATAGCCGCGGTTGACGAGATGGAACCAATCCTCGATCGATTTGCGGTTGGCTTCGTCGAACTTCGCCCCGTTCATGACCTCGAGGACCTCGAAGTCCAGGTCGAAGGGGGCGGCGGCGAAGGCGGCCTTCTCGGGGTCGAGGCCGTAGGTGACGAAATATCCCAGGCCGCTCGAGCGAGGGTGGTTGATATGGATGAGCGACCCCGGGTTCTTCTCGCGGGCCAAGGCGAAGAGCTTCGCGGGCGTCTCGTCGCGGACGCCGATCGCGCCCTTGGTCGGCTCGCCGGGACGGACTGCGACGGGGAAGGTGTTGAAGTGGATGCTGCCTGTGCGGGCGGTGACCTCGGCGCCGGGGACGAAGGCGAGCTCGCCGGCGAGGCCGAGGAGCTTGAGCTCCGGCCCGTAGTCTATAACGGTGTTGTGGTCGGCCGAGACGACGACGTCCACGCCCTCGGCGGCGGCGCTCTGGAGGCGGCGCGGGACGAGGACGGAGCCGTCGGAGAACTGGGTGTGCATGTGCGTGTCGACCGAGACGAGGCCGGGCGTCGCGAGGACGCGGTCGAGGGTGAACCGGAGATCGCCGGGCGCGCCGGCGAGGACCTCGATGACGCGCGTCTCCACGGCGAATTCGGGGCCGCGCGAGGAGGTCGCGAGGTAGGTCCCGGCCGGGAGAATGACCTCGGCGCCGTCGGCCGGAGGGTAAACCGCGTTCTTCAAGGTCTCCCAGCTCCGGGCCGTGGAGATCGGGTTCTCGGGCAGGAAATACGGCGAGCGCGTCGGGGCCAGGCCGATGAACGAAACCTTGCCCGGGACATGCCGGCCCCTGCGGTCGGCGACGGAGACGCGGACACGGCCGAACGCGGGCGCTTCGAGGGTCCAGGCGCTCGCCGCGGCGTCCTTGCCGGCGCTCGCGACGAGGGTCCTCATCACCACGGCCGGGAAGAGGTTGGCCTGGACCTCATATGTGCCGGCGGGGAGGGGGATGACGAGGGGGATCGGCTTGTCGAGGAAGGTGCGGTAGAAGACGGCGCCCGTCGCGGGCTCTCGGACGACGACCTCGGCCGGGCCGTCGAACTTCTTGAGCTCGAGCGTCGCCCGGACGGCCGGAACGCGGACGGCGCGATAGAGCCGGTCGAGGAGGTCGGGGAGGGCCGTTGCCATGAACAGGGAATAGGAAAGGCGGTGGACCTGGCCCGGGCGGAGCGAGCCGGGGAGGGGCTTTTCGGACGTCTCGACCGGATTGGGGTTGTGCCAGGCCAGGGCGTGATCGGGCCGCTCGTAGACGCGGAAGTTGAGCGATGGGAAGGACTTGGCGTTGTAAGGGCTGAAGTTATAGCTCTGCCAGGCGGACGCGCCGAGGCTCACGCTGAGGCCCTTGACCTCGGCCTTCCCGGAGTTCCGGACCTCGGCGGCGACGTCGATCCGGCCCGACTCAAAAGAGAAGGTGTAACGGGCGAGGATGTCGAGGCGGGAGCCGTCGGGAGCCTGTGCCGAGGCCCGGGCGACGACGGCCTCACCCTCGGGCCGGACGGACGAGGTCGTGACGATGAGGGCCTTCCCGTCAAGCCTAACATAAGGATAGCCGACCTGGGCTTCGGGGCGCGCGGACGCTCCGGCGGGGAGGAAGGCGGCGACGTAGCCGGCGACGTCGGGATGGCCGTAGTTGATCGTGCTCCAGAGAGGCCGGGAGGTCGCGGCGATGACGGCGGCGAAGCGGCCGTCGGAGACGAAGATGTCGCCCTCGCGGGCGATGCCGGCGAACGGAGCGGGGAGATCGGCGGGAGACTTGACGACCTTGACGGCCGCAGGGGCGGTGAGGGCGAAGCCGGCAAAGGCCAGGATCAGAACGGCCAGGGAGATGGGCTTTCTCATGGCGGGGGGACCTCCGGGGAAGGGCATGACCCGCCCAGCATAGCCAAACCCCGGTGGGGCGTCAAACTTCAGAGGTTGCGGTCGCAGACCGCGACTTCATAGGATTCGCGGATGAGACCGTGGCGGAAGAAGCGCAGGAGCTTGACGAGCTGGCTCTGGAAGAACCGGTTCTCCTCCGTGGCCAGCATATCGGCCTCGGTTTCCCAGACCGTGATCGGCACGCATTCGCCGAGCTTGCGGTCGATTAGGAAATAAGCCCCATGGTAGCCTGCCTGAGCCCGGCAATTCGGGACGATCTCCTCGGCGAAGACGCGCGCCGCTTCGTCGAGTTGCTCGGACTTGACCTGCATCTTCAACATGCGGGCATACATTGTCCCTCCCCCTTCTTATCGAATATGGCCTTCACGGCATCCACCCCTGCTGTCTAAATGGTAGGCCTTCGCACGGGAAGAGTCAACCAAGATGGGGTCAGGTCTACTTTTTACGCGTTTCTGCGTAAAAAGTAGACCTGACCCCATCTTGGGCGGCGCTGTAGTCCTTGGGGGTGTCCAGGTCGCGGAGGATATTGGCGTCGTCCACGTCGATTTCATGGATGTCCCCGGGATGGGCGCGCATGAGCCAGCGCAGTCCGTCGGCCGGATCGAGGCCGAGGACCTCGTACCGGTATTTCAGGTCGACGAGGACCGGATGGCCGCGCCGTCCCCGGAAGACGGGAATGACGATGCCCTTGCCGCTCGTCCGATACGCTTCGATGACCGCGTCGACGACCTTGGCCGGCTGGAACGGCTGGTCGCCGAGCATGACGACGGCGGCTTCGGCGTCGGTCGTGAGCGCTTTGAAGCCGGTCTGGATTGAAGAAAGCATCCCAAGAGAATAATTTTCGTTTACGGCGAACTCGATCTTACGGAGGGGCCAAGCGTCGACGGATTCCGAGACGTGGTCGTGCCTTTTTATCTCTTCCTGAACGGCAACTCGGTCCGCGCCGAGGACGACGAGCGTCCGACCGGCGCGCGACGCCAGGGCCGCCCTCACGACGGCGCCTATGACCGTCGTTTCGGCGAACGGCAGGAGCAGCTTCTGCGTCCCCATCCGCCGGGACTCTCCCGCCGCGAGGACGACGGCCCAGATCACGTCTGCCCCCGCTCCGCGTCCTTCCGTTTGCTCCGCACGAAGACGAGCTCCGCGGCGATGCTGACGGCGATCTCCTCGACCGTTTTCGACCCGATGTCGAGGCCGATCGGAGCGTGGATCCTAGCCCATTCGTCCGCCGTGCCCCACCTTCGTTCGAGGAACTCGCGTCGCATGATCTCGACCTTGTTCCGGCTGCCGATCATGCCAATGTAGGACGCGTGCCGTCCGATCACGGCCCGCAGGGCCTCGCCGTCCTTCTGATGGCCTCGGGTGACGATGACGAAATAATCGTCGGGCGAATCCTCGATCTTCCCGACGGATCCGCCGATCGGGCCGACGACGATCTCGTCGGCCTCGGGGATATTTTCCTTGTTGGCGAACTCGGCCCTGTCGTCGATGACCGTGACGCTGAAATCGAGAAGGCTCCCCAGCCGCGCGACGGCCCGGCCCACGTGGCCCGCCCCCGCGATGATGAGCCGGGGCAGGGGGCTAACGGGCTCGATGAACCACAAGCCGTCCGCCTCACCGACGAGATGCGGTCGGCGCGCGACGGCACCGATCTTCGCCAGCGAGAGGCGGATGGACCGATCGGTGTGCATGCTGCGAACATCGGCAGCCGACAGCCAGATGCGTTCCGTCCTCATGATCGTGCCTTCGCCCGCGTCCATTCCCGTGATCAAGTAGCCGGACCGGCGTTTGTGGAGCTCTTCGAGGCATTGCTCGAACACCGGCCGATCGCGTCCGACGCCGGGATCGATGAGGATCCTGGCCCTTCCGCCGCAAATGGCTCCCTCCATGTCCGAGGGGTCCGCGTCGAGATGGAATGTCACCAACCGGGCGATTCCATCCTGAATGGCCTCGCGGGCGATCGCTTCGACGCGCAATTCGAGCAGCCCTCCGCCGACCGTCCCGGCGACAAGCCCCGCCTTCGAGAAGATCGCCGATGCCCCAACGACCTGGGGCGCCGACCCCTCCGCCTCGACGATCGTCGCCAGGACGAGCCCCTTTTCCGAGCCCGCGACGAGCGTCTCGAGAAGCTTAGGAAAGCTGTAAATCATGTCTGTCCCGTCAAGGCGCCCTCTTGCGCCGAGGCTGCTTGATCTTCGTGCTACGCTCTATCAAGTCCATCCCGGCCCTGAGACCTGGGGTCCACTTGGCTTGGCCCGACGGCGCCGCCGCCGGCCGCTTACACGATGGCCAGGACCGCCCGCTCGAGCGCCGCGCGGACGAGATCGACCTTGTAGCCGTTCTCGCGCATGGGCACCGCGTCTTTCAGGGCTTCGTCGGCCGCCTGCCGGATGACCGCCTTCGATACGGCCTTGCCCTTCAGCACGTCCTCGGCCTTCTTCATCCGCCAGGGCACGGGCGCGACTCCGCCCATCACGACAGCGATCTCGCTGAACGCCCCGTCCTTTACGACGCCCGCAACCGCCGCCGACACGAGGGCGAAGTCCCACGTGGCCCGCTCTTTCAGCTTGACGTAAGCCGCCCTCTGCCCGGGCTTGGGGGCCGGCACCCAGACGCTCTTCAGGAACTGACCCTTGGCCAAGACCGTCTCCCGCGTCACGTCCACATCCGGCCCGGCGTAGAACTCCCCGAGCGGCACGACCTTGTCGCCCTTGGCCGTGCCGATCGTCGCCTGGGCCCCCAGGCTGATCAGGACCGGGGCCAGGTCCGACGGGAAGACGATGAAACAGCCGCTCCCGCCGAAGATGGCGTGATACTTGTTCCGGCCCTGGTAGGCGTAGCAGTTGAAGCCGCCCTTCTTGCGGCACACGACCTGCGGGTCGCGGTAATACCAGCACCGCGGCCGCTGGCACAGGTTCCCGCCGACCGTCCCGGAGTTCCGCAGCTGGGGCGTCGCCAGCGCGAGCGCCGCCTCCCGCAGGCTCGGATAGTCCCGGCCGACCGCGGCGTCCGCGGCCAGCTCGACGACCCGCGTCATCGCGCCGATCCTCAACCCGCCCTTGTCCTTCGCGATCCCTCCCAGCCCCGCGACCTTCTCGAGGTCGACGACGAGCGTCGCCGCCGCGACGCCGCTCTTGAGCTCGTCCATGAGGTCGGTGCCGCCGGCCATGAGCGCCACCGGCTCCGTCGCCTCCGTCAGCAGCGCCGCGAGCTCGTCCGCGGTCTTCGGCTCGGCGATCTTGAACTCTCTCATGATCCGGCCTCCTTTCTTTTGAGGGCCTCGAGGACGCGCTGGGGCGTCATCGGGATCTCGCGGACGTGGACGCCGATGGCGTTGTACACGGCGTTGGCGATGGCCGGCGAGCTCGGCACCCGCGCCGGCTCGCCCAGCCCCTTCGTCCCCAGGTTGTTGATGCGCGGATCGACGATATCGGCGAACAGGATCTCGATCTCGGGGATGTCGAGCGACGTGGCGATCTTGTAGTCGCGCAGGTTCGGATTGACGACGCTGCCGGTCATGTCGTCCATGACCCGCTCCTCGTAAAGGCCGGCGCTCAGGCCCTGGGTGATGCCGCCGACGACCTGGCTCTCGGCCGTGAGCTTGTTAATGATCCGGCCGCTGTCCTGGGCGGCGGCGTACTTGAGGACGCGGATCCGTCCCGTCTCGACGTCGACCACGACCTCGGCGAAGTGGGCCCCGAACGTGTTGAAGGCGTATTGATCGCCCGGCATGCCGCCCCTCTCGCCGTGGAAGACCGTCTCCCGCCTGAGGTCGCGACAGACCTCGGCGAAGGACGCCGACTTGGCCGGATCGCTCTTCGACGCGAATTTCCGGTCGGCCATGACGATGTCGCCGGCCTCGACCTTGAGCCTCGCCGCCGCGACCGCCTTGAGCCGCTCGACGGCCTTGAGGGCCGCGTCGCGCACGGCCGGGGCCACGGACGGCGTCGTCAGGCTGCCGCCCGAGATCGGCGCCCAGGGGTAGTCGGAATTGCCGAGCTTGACCGTGATGTCCTTGGGCTCGAGCCCGAGCGTCTCGGCGGCGACGACGGCCATGTGGGTCCGCGTGCCGCAGCCGATGTCCTGCGTCCCGCAGACGACCTCGACGCTCCCGTCCGGGTAGAGGACGACGTCGGCTAGCGTCCCCGGCGACCCGGCCCCGAACCAGATGCTGGAGGCGACGCCGATGCCCCGCCGCAGCGGTCCGCTCGCGCTTCCTTCGCCCGGTCTGCGGTTGCGCCGCTCCCAGCCGATGGCCTTGGCCCCGAGGTCGTAGCACTGGTCGAGTCCCTTGGACGAGTAGGGCAGGCCCGTGTCGCCCAGGTTCCTGGCCGAGTAGTTCTTCCGCCTGAGCTCGAGCGGGTCCATGTCGAGGGCCGCGGCCAGCTCGTCCATGACGCTTTCGAGACCGAACGCGCCCTGCGTGTGTCCGGGGGCCCGCATCGCCCGCTGCGCTCCGACGTTCGTGAAGACGGTATGCTCCTCGACCTTGCAGTTCGGGCACTTGTAGATATCGACGACCGGCTCGGCGACGTCGTCGCCCGCCGCGATCCCTCCCGACGCGAAGTTCAGGAGCGAGAACGCGACGATCGTCCCGTCCTTCTTGGCCCCGACCTTGTAGGTCTGGCGGGACGACGGCCGGTAGCCGACGCAGACGGCGTTGTCGCGCCGCGAGTTCAGCATCTTGACCGGCCGTCCGGCCTGGCGGGCCAGGTTCGCCGCCGCGACCGTATAATCGCCGAGGCTGAGCTTGCTGCCGAAGCCGCCTCCCATGTAGTTCTTGATGACGGTGACGTTGGCCGCCGGGAGCTTGAGGGCCCGGGCCAGGCCGTCGCGGACGCCGTGGATGCCCTGGGTCGAATCGTAGACGACGAGGTGGTCGCCCTCCCACACGGCGACACTGCCGTGCGTCTCGGTCGGGTTGTGGACCTCGAAGCCCGTCCGGTATGTCCGCTCGACGACGACGTCGGCCTCGGCGAAGCCTTTCTCGACGTCGCCGCGCGAGTACTCGTTGATCCTCTCGACATTGGGCTTGTCGTCGCGGACCTGCGGGGCGCCCGCGTCGCCGGCCTTCTCCCAATCGACGACGTGAGGGAGCGTCTTGTATTCGACCTTGACGAGGGCCAGGGCCTTCTCGGCCGTCCTCTCGTCGACCGCGGCCACGGCCGCGACCTGCTGGCCGGCGTAGCGGACCTTGCCCTCGGCGAGCTTCAGGGCGGCCATGACCCCCGGCAGGGCCAGGGCCGGCGCGAGGTCGATCGCAACGATCTCGGCCGCCGCGTAGGGCGAGCGAAGGATCTTGCCGATGAGCATCCCGCGGAGCTTGATATCGTGGGTGTATTTGGCCCGGCCGGTGACGATCTCGCGGCCGTCGACGCGGGCCGTCGGCTTCCCGATGTACTTGAACTCGGGGGCCTTGGGCTCGGGCCGCGGCTCGGCGGGCTTGGCCGCCGGCTTCTCTGCGGCGGTCGCCGCGACCCGCGCCTGACCCTCCGCGTCTCCCCGGGCGACGGAGATATATTCTTTGCCTTTCATCTCAGGCCCCCTTCATCTTCTTCGCCGCGGTGTCGACCGCTCCGCAGATCTTGGCGTAATTGCCGCAGCGGCAGAGGTTCCCGGAGAGCGCCAGCTTGATCTCGTCGAGCGACGGGGCCGGGTTCTTCTCCAGGAACGCCGAGGTCGTCATGATGAATCCCGGCGTGCAGTAGCCGCACTGGTAACCGTCCTTTTCGATGAAAGCCTCCTGGACGGGGTGGAGCTTGCCGCCTTCGGCGAGGCCCTCGACCGTCTTCACGGTCTTGCCGTCGGCCCGGACGGCCAGCGTCATGCAGGCGTAGACAGGGACGTCGTCGAGGAGGACGGTGCAGCCGCCGCACTCGCCCCGGTCGCAGACCTTCTTGGCGCCGGTGAGGTCGAGCCTGTCGCGAAGGGCGTCGAGGAGCGTCTCGTTGGCCTCGACGGCGAGGTCGATCTTCTTGGCGTTGACGATCAAAGTGATCGTCTTCCGCTCGTAGACGGGGACCCGCCCCTTCTTCGTGCCGATCGTCTGGCCGCGGAGAGGGGCCAGGACGGCCGTCCCCAGGGCTCCGCGGCCGACGCCCTTGATGAAATCCCTGCGGCTGACGCCGCCCGGGTCTTTTCTGTTAGGCTTCTTGTCCATGGTTTCTCCTGCGGAACGCGGCGGCGCTACAGGAGCCTCAGGAGGGCCAGCGCGCCGAAAGACAGGGCCAGGGTGGCCGGCGACAGCCAGCGCAGGCGCCAGGTGAGGCCTTCGAAGGCGCGCAACGCCGTTCCGGCCCGGACGCCGAGCGGAACGGTCAGGGCCGATAGGGCCACGGCGATGGGGGCGTAGTAAAGGGAAAGCGGATAGGCCGTCCCCGTCACGCACGGCGCGACGCCGGTCGCGAACTTGACCAGCGGGAAGAGATTGACGGCGACAAGGGCGCTCAATCCGCCGGCGATCCCCTGGCCGACGGCCTTCCCGGCGAGGGCCTTGCTGATGACGGAGACGATGAGGACGAAGGCCGCTCCCTCCATGACGATGGCGAAGATCGGATTGCCGATGGCGCCGTGAAGGACGGGCAGGCCGAGGAGCAGGGCGTCGAAGAGCTTGAAGCTCGCGGCGATCGCGACCATGGCGGCCGCCGTCGCCGCCCGGGGCGAGACCGTCCAGGCCGCGGCCAGGAAGAACAGGGCCGCGCCCGTCATGACCGAGCCGGAGACCGTCGAAGCGCACTGGCGCAGATACATGCCGAGCGCCGCCTCGGAGAGTCCCCAGAGGCCGCCCAGGACGAGGACAGGGCCCCAGGGCATCTTTTGCGGGGTTTGAGACATCGTTCCCTCCGGATTCCGGATTATCTGCGTGATACGATCTTCACTATACGGATTTTAAAACGGGGATACAATACCAGTTCCCCCATTCTTCAGGCCGGGGCCCGCCGCGAGATCAATCGGGACTTTTCGGAGCCGGCTTCTCGCCCTTGTCGCGGAAATACTTGAGGACCAACCCCGTGCAGATGAAGGTCGCGACGATGACGAAGAAGATGACGAGAAGCCCGAGCCTGACGATGAGCCACTCTCCGACGACGTTCTCTTCGCCGCGTGAGATGTCGACGAGAGCCAGGAGCATGAGCAGGAGGAAGACGATCCCCAGAATGCCCAACGTCAGGGTCACCGACGCCCATATCCTGAGCTTTTGCATGTGCGCCCCCTTTCCCGAGGAGCCATTTTAGCACGGAACTGGAGGGCCACGCACATGTCCCCATGAGAGGGGGGGAAACATTTCCACCGCGGCCATCGTACATTATAGAAAAGAGGTCTATGAGGATCGGCCATGAATAAAGGAATGCGGAAGATCTTCTCGTTCGCGGCGGCCCTCCTCCTCATGGGGCTCGGGACAGCGTCCCCGCTCCTCGCGCAGAGCCTGGATGTCCCCTCGAAGACTTGGGGGATCAGCTTCGGGAACTCGAGGTCCTTTACGGGCCTGCGCTTCAATCTGCGGGACAAGCAGGTCCAACGGATCACCGGGATCAATTTCACCTTCTGGATGCCGCACAAGAACAACGATGGATCCGTCGTCACCGGCCTGTCGCTCGGCCTCGCGCCGGGGGGCGATCGGGTCCGCGGGGTCTCCGTGGGGCTCCTTGGAGCGGGGGCGGGCACGAGACTGACCGGCCTCGCCATCGCCGGTCTCGGCGTGGGCGCGGGCGATGACGTCAAGGGTGTTTGCATCGCCCTGGCCGGGGTCGGAGCGGGCGAGAACCTTCAGGGCCTCGCCATCGGAGGTCTTGGGGCCGGAGCCGGGGAGACCGTCAAGGGGATCGTCCTCGGAGGATTGGGCGCCGGAGCCGGCGAAGACCTCCATGGGATCGCCGTCGGGGGCCTGGGGGTCGGCGCGGGCGAGGATGCCACCGGCCTCCTCGTCGGCGGGCTAGGGGCGGGCTGCGGCGAGAACCTCACTGGGATCGCCATCGGAGGCCTCGCCGTCGGTGCCGGCGAGAGCATCGACGGCCTGGTCATCGGCGGCCTCGCGGCGGGGGCGCCGAAGATCAGGGGGCTGGCCCTCGGCGGATTGGCCGTCGGAGGCGAGGACCTCCGGGGCGCGTTCCTGGCCTTCGGCACGGTCCTCGTCGTCAAGGGCGGCCGTCTCTCAGGGCTGGCCGCGAGCGCTTTCAACTACTGCCAGGGGAGCCTTTCCGGCCTCTCCATCGGCATCGTCAACTACGCCTGGAAGATCGAAAAAGGGTTCCAGATCGGCGTCGTCAACATCGTCCGCGACAATCCCAAGGGCCTGCGGATCCTGCCTGTCTTCAACGCCGGATTCTAGAAGGTCGGTTTCCCGATCCTGGGAAGTCCGTCTTTACGGCTACGCGACAGATTTCCCCTCGACCGGGCCCTTGGCCCACAGCCGGTTGATGACCTTGATCAGGACCAAGCCGCTCATGATGAACACCGCCAGGAGCACGGCCGCGTAAACCCACCGGCCGTAGAGGACGTTGCCGACCGTGAACAGGGCCGACCAGATCGTCAAAGAGCCGGAGACCCAGCCGGCGAGGGCCAGCGGGAAGCTCTCGTGGCTCCCCCTGGCCTCGGCCTCGGTGATGCCCGCCTCGCGGCGGACCTCTTTCCACCCGGGCCCGAACGGCCGGACCTTCCTGTAGAACTTGATCAGGGTCTCCCGGTCTGTCTGCGGCCCGAGGAAGGCCGTCAGCATCCAGCTGATGGTCGTCACGACCACGGTCAGGATGAGGGCGTAGTGGGTCGGGACGGTGTAGCCGAACTTGCGCAGGACGAGGAGGAGGATCGAGAAGACGAACGACGAGATCATGGCGTTGACCTCGCACCAGGCGTTGACCCGCCACCAGAACCAGCGGACGAGGTAGAGGAGGCCGGTCCCGGCCCCGACCTGGAGGATGATGTCGAAGCTGTCCTTGGCCGTGTCCAGGACGAAGACGAGCCCGCCGGCGGAGAAGAAGAGGACGATCGTGGCCATGCGCCCGACGAAGACGTAGTGCTTCTCCGTAGCCGTCTTATTGATGAAGCGGCGGTAGAAGTCGTGGACGAGATAGGACGCCCCCCAGTTGAGATGGGTCAGGTTGGTCGAGGAGTTGGCCGCGATGAGCCCGCCGACCATGAGGCCGATGAAGCCGACGGGCAGGAACTTGAGCATGGCCGGAAAGGCGATGTCGTGACCGAGGAGGCTCGGGTCGAGATCGGGGAAGGCCTTCTGGATGTCGGAGAGCTGGGGGAAGACGATGAGGGAGGCCAGCCCGACGAGGATCCAGGGCCAGGGCCGCAGGACGTAGTGGGCGATATTGAAGAAGAGCACGGCCCCGAGCGAGTCTTTCTCGGACTTCGAGGCCAGCATGCGCTGGGCGATGTAGCTGCCGCCGCCGGGCTCGGCCCCGGGGTACCAGACCGCCCACCACTGGACGGCCAGGGGCATGATGAAGATGGCGATGGCCAGGTCCCAGTTGCTTTTAAAGTTCGGCAGCATGCTCAGGAAATTGATGCCGCCGGGGCCGGTCGTGGCTGAGAGCTTCTCGACGAGGGCCGGCATGCCGCCGACGGCCTTGACGGCGAAGTAGGCCGCGGCGATGACGGCCGTCATCTTGACGAAGAACTGGATCATGTCGATGACGAGCACGCCCCAAAGCCCCGTGAGGGCGGCGAAGACGACGTTGAGCAGGCCGACGAAGAGGAGCGTCTGCCAGCGGTCGAGGCCGAAGAGGATGGCGGCGATCTTGCAGGCGGCCAGGTTGACCGTGGCCATGATGATGCAGTTGAAGAAGAAGCCCAGGTAGACCGAGCGGAAGCCCCGGACGAATCCCGCGGCCTTGCCGGAGTAGCGGAGCTCGTAGAACTCGAGGTCGGTCAGGACCTCGGAGCGCCGCCACATCCGGGCGTAGAAGAAGACGGTCGCGACGCCGGTCAGGGTGAAGGCCCACCAGACCCAGTTGCCGGCGACGCCGTTGCGGCGGACGATATCGGTAACGAGGTTCGGCGTGTCGCTGCTGAAGGTCGTGGCCACCATGGACAGTCCGGCCAGCCACCAGGGAACGGCCCGGCCCGAGGCGAAGAACTCCGAGGTGTTCTTGCCGGA
>Ga0209253_10001181_pt1 | contig 22806 bp, 25 predicted proteins | sample FrelakmetBRP12BR_FD_187145 | JGI IMG/M metagenome (GOLD analysis project Ga0209253, IMG submission 187145) | Freshwater lake sediment microbial communities from the University of Notre Dame, USA, for methane emissions studies - BRP12 BR (SPAdes)... | ecosystem: Environmental > Aquatic >...
CAGTCGGCATCCTGCACCTGTCGTTCGGCGCAGATGCGCGGCGGCGGTGCGATCGAGAGCATCTCGCAGGCGGCGGCAAGAAGCTGCGCCGGGTCGGTGCCTGCCGGCAGCAGCACCGAAAGCTGGTTATGCGGCCAGGCCGCGTTCCCGGGTTCTCCACCGGGCTCGCCGTACAGCGGCTGCTCGGCGGCGGTGTCGGCATCCGCGTCCGCGATGGATACGGCGAGCGCGCCGCCCTCGAGCAGCGCATCCGACAGGGCATCGGCCGACACGGCGTCGGCCAGCAGCGTGATCTCGCGCAACATCAGGACGCGTTCAGGTGCAGTAGGCGAATCCGCTCGAAGGCGCTGAAGACACCCGCATTGCCCGGATGGAATCGGGCCGGTCGGTCCAGGCTAGCCCGGCTTGGGCAGCCGCGCTGCGAGTCGCTTCTCCAGGTAATGGATGCTGGTGCCGCCCTGGACGAATTTTTCGTCGACCATGAGTTCGCGATGCAGCGGGATGTTGGTCTGGATCCCTTCGACGACCATCTCCGACAGCGCCACCGACATGCGGGCGATGGCCTGCGCGCGCGTGTCCCCATAGCAGATCAGCTTGCCGATCATCGAATCGTAGTGCGGCGGCACGAAATAACCGCTGTAGGCATGCGAGTCGACACGCACCCCCGGCCCGCCGGGCGCATGCCAGGCGGTAATCCGGCCCGGACTCGGCGTGAACCGGTAAGGGTCCTCGGCGTTGACGCGGCACTCGATTGCCGCACCGCGCAGTGTGATGTCGCGCTGGCGGAAAGCGAGCTTCTGGCCCGCGGCCACGCGGATCTGCTGCTGCACGAGGTCGATGCCGGTCACCATCTCCGTGACCGGATGCTCAACCTGAAGCCGCGTGTTCATTTCGATGAAGAAGAACTCGCCGTTCTCGTACAGGAATTCGAACGTGCCGGCACCGCGGTAGCCGATCCGGCGGCAGGCATCCGCGCATCGGTCGCCGATGCGCTCGATCAGCTTGCGCGGGACTCCCGGTGCCGGCGACTCCTCGATGATTTTCTGGTGCCGCCGCTGCATCGAGCAGTCGCGCTCGCCCAGCCACACCGCGTTGCGGTACTGGTCGGCCAGCACCTGGATCTCGATATGGCGCGGGTTCTCCAGGAACTTCTCCATGTAGACGGCCGGATTACCGAAGGCCGCCTGCGCTTCCTGGCGAGTCAGGTTGGCCGCGCTGATCAGCGCTGCTTCGGTATTGACCACTCGCATGCCGCGGCCGCCGCCGCCGCCGGCCGCCTTGATGATCACCGGGTAGCCGATCGAACGGGCGATGCGCACGATTTCGCGCGCATCCTCGGGCAGCGCGCCGGCCGAGCCCGGCACGGTGGGCACGCCGGCATCGATCATGGCCTGCTTGGCGGAGACCTTGTCCCCCATCAGCCGGATCGATTCAGGTCGCGGGCCGATGAACACAAAGCCGCTCTTCTCGACCCGCTCGGCAAAGTCGGCGTTCTCCGACAGGAACCCGTAGCCGGGGTGGATCGCCTCGGCGTCGGTGACTTCCGCGGCGCTGATGATCGCCGGAATGTTCAGATAGCTGTCTTTCGACGGCGCCGGGCCGATGCACACCGATTCGTCGGCGAGTTTGACGTACTTGGCGTCGGTATCGGCCTGCGAGTGCACGACGACCGTCGTGATGCCCATCTCGCGGCAGGCGCGCTGGATACGCAGGGCGATTTCGCCGCGGTTGGCGATGAGGATCTTTCCGAACATCTCTGGATTCGTCGCGGAGCGAATCGGCGGCCCAGGCAGGCCCGCCGGGTGGCTAGCCGATCAGGAACAGCGGTTGACCGTACTCCACCGGCTGCCCGTTTTCGACCAGGATTTCGAGCACATCGCCGGCGACCTCGGCCTCGATCTCGTTCAGCAGCTTCATCGCCTCGATGATGCAGAGCGTGTCGCCCGGCTTGACTGCCTGGCCCACCTCGACAAATGACTTGGCCCCAGGGCTGGGCGACCGGTAGAACGTTCCGACCATCGGCGACTTGACGACGTTGCCCTTGGCCGGCTCGCGCGCGGGCTCGGCGATGACCGCGCTTGGCGAAGGTGCCGGCGGCGCTGGCGCCGCGGTGCCGGCCGCCACCGTCTGCATCGGCGCCGGCGCGGGCGCTGCGACCAAAGTCGGCGCGTGCTTGACGATCCTGACCTTGTCCTCGCCTTCGGTGACCTCGATCTCCGCAATCCCGGACTCCGCGACCAGGTCAATCAGCGTCTTCAGCTTGCGCAAATCCATGCGTTCTCCAGGGCCACAGCAGGTGCGCCTGCCCGCTCAGCGCGGGTCCAGGCCGAGCACGTGCTGCAGCGCATAGCGATAACCGGCCGCACCCAGCCCGGCGATGACGCCCACGGCAAGATCCGACAAGAAAGAGCGATGGCGGAACGCCTCCCGGGTGTACACGTTCGACAGGTGCACCTCAATGAAGGGAATCGCCACCGCCGCGAGGGCGTCACGCAAGGCGATGCTGGTGTGCGTCAGCGCGCCCGCGTTGATGATGATGAAATCCACGCCTTCGTTCCGTGCGGCCTGGATACGATCGACAAGCGCCCCTTCGTGGTTGCTCTGGAAGAAAGAGACACACGCCTGCCGACTCGCGGCGTCGGCTGTCAGGTCGCGCTCGATATCGGCCAGCGTCGTCGCGCCATAGATCTGCGGCTCACGAGTGCCGAGCAGATTCAGATTCGGGCCGTTCAGAACGAGGATGTGGCGGGCCATCTCAGAGCCGCGATTCGGCGGAAAAAGGCGGCGATCAGGAAAAATGACGGCAGATTGTGTTCTTTTCGCGCGGCCATGTCCAGCGCACCCCGTTAACCGCGGGACAACGCCGCATCGAGCCACCGGCGCAACTGCTCCGGCTTCACTTGGCCCAGATGGCGCTCACGGAGGCCGCCGTCCTGGTCGATCAGTACCGTGTAAGGCAGTCCCCCGCTGCCGTTGCCGAGGGCACGGCTCAGGTCGCTGCCGCCCGCGCCCGCCACGAGCAGCGGCAGTGTGATCCGGTGCCGGTCACGGAACGCCGCGATCTTGCTGGCGCTGTCGATGCCGATGCCAATGACCTCGACCCCCCGGACCTGGTAGGCGTTGCGCGCCTCCTGCAGGTCCGGCATCTCCTCGACGCAGGGTGGGCACCACGTGGCCCAGAAGTTCACCACCAGCACTCGCCCGCGCCATCGCGCCAGCGGCTGCAACTGGCCGTCCGGATCGGGGAAGGTCGCGGCGAACAGCGCAGCGGTCGCCTCTGCGGTGGCCTGCTTCGGCCGGGTTCGCCACCAGTTGATGGCGACGCCCAGTCCTGCCGCCAGTGCGCCGGTGGCGAGGAGCGCGAGCCCCGCGCGGCGGTTCATCCGAGCCCCTGCGGAGCTGCCAGCAGAGCGCGCACAGCCGTCAGGCTGGCGCGGCCCGACCGTTCGATGGGCGACAGCGTCGGATCGCTCGAGCGGAAGCGCGAGGTGATGCGCACCGCGTCGGTGTGCAAAACGCTCAGCACCGCGTCGGGGGCAGACGCGCCGGCCGCCAGCAGCCGACGCGGTATCTGCAGTCGGATGCTTTCGAGCACGCCCGCCGGCTCATCGGCCTCCTCGACCGTGAAGCGAATGCCTTCGTTGAGAAGGAAGATCTCGACGTCCTTGGCGCTGTCCGTGAACAGGTGCAGGTGCAGTGCGGAGTGCTCGGTCGCGGTGCCGTTGAGCACGGCGCCGACCAGGTGCGGGCTGAACGACCCCAGGTACTCCATCAATGAAAGCGCGGCAGTGCGCAGTTCATTGATCAGGGCCACGTGGTCTTGCCCGCCGAAAGTGCGCAGGTAGCGCCGTAGTTCGGCTTCGACCAGGTCGTTCTCGGGCAGCCGGCCTCTCGCTGCGCCCGTCTCTCCGAGAACCAGCTGCACTGCCTTGCGCTTGGCGGCGGCGTAGTCGTAGCCGTCTTCGGCGATCAGGCGCGCGGCCGTCGCCGCAATTTCGAGCGTCAGGTCGTCACGACTTCCCGACGCGGATGCGGAACGGATCATGCGCCGAGTCTAACCAACGCGGCCCCTTAAACTAGCGCTCCTTTGTCCGGCGAAAGCGCGCCTTGCACATTCACATCCTGGGCATCTGCGGCACCTTCATGGGGGGTGTCGCGCAGCTGGCGATTGCCGCCGGACACCGTGTCACCGGTTGCGATGCCAATGTCTATCCGCCGATGAGCGATCTGCTTGGCTCGGCCGGCATCGAGGTCATCGAAGGCTATGACGCTGCCCAGACCGGGCTCGCGCCGGACCTCTACGTGATCGGCAACGTCGTCACGCGCGGCAACCCGCTGATGGAGGCGGTCCTCGAGTCCGGCGCGCCGTTCGTGTCCGGGCCGCAGTGGATCGGCGAGAACCTGCTGCGCGGGCGCTGGGTGCTGGCGGTGGCCGGCACGCACGGCAAGACGACGGTCGCGGCGATGCTGGCGGCGATTCTCGAGCACGCGGGGCTGGCACCGGGTTTCCTGATCGGCGGCGTTGCGGCCGATTTCGGCATTTCCGCTCGTCCGGGCGCCTCGCGGTTCTTCGTCATCGAGGCCGACGAGTACGACACGGCGTTCTTCGACAAGCGCAGCAAGTTCGTGCATTACTTCCCGCGCACCGCCGTGCTCAACAACCTGGAGTACGACCACGCCGATATCTTCGCCGACCTGGCGGCGATCGAGACCCAGTTCCACCACCTGGTGCGCAGCGTGCCTGGCCGCGGTCGCCTGATCGTCAACGGCACCGATATTGCCCTGGCGCGGGTTCTCGCGCGCGGTTGCTGGTCGGAGCTGGAACGCTTCGAGGTCGAATCGGGCTGGCATGTGACGGCAGTCGAAGAGGGCGCACGGCACGTGTTCGATATCGCCTTCGGCGACGAAGTCTTCGGCCGCCTGCATCTGCCGCTGGCTGGCAGCCACAACCGCAGCAATGCGCTGGCGGCGATCGCCGCTGCGCGGCACGCGGGTGTTGCGCCGGCCGTGGCGATCGAGGCACTGCGGCGCTTCGGCGGGGTCCGGCGAAGGATGGAGGTGCGAGGCGTCGCCGGCGGGGTCACCGTCTACGACGATTTTGCGCACCATCCGACGGCGATCGAGACGACGCTCGCCGGACTGCGCCGTCGGGTTGGCGGCGCGCGCATTCTTGCCGTGCTCGAACCGCGCTCGAACACGATGAAGCTGGGCACGATGAGCGCGCGCCTGCCAGGCAGCCTGCAGGCGGCCGATCTGGTGTTCTGCTATGGCGCGCGCAGCGGCAGGAATGCTCTTGGCTGGGAGCCCGCGCAGGCGCTGGCACCGATGGGGGAGCGGGCGCGCAGCTTCGACGATCTCGATGCGCTCGTCCAGTCGGTGGTCGCCGCGGCGCGCCCCGGGGATCAAGTGCTCGTGATGAGCAACGGCGGCTTCGACGGCGTGCACGAGCGGCTGCTGTCGGCGCTTGCGAGCGGAGGAAGGCAGGAGCGCGCCGCGTGATCCTCTACCTGCATGGCTTCCGCTCATCGCCGCAGTCGAAGAAGGCGGAGATGGTGCGGGCCGCGATGGCGGCACGTGGGCGGCTCGAGGATTTCCTGTGCCCGCAGCTGCCGGCCTCTCCGCGCGCGGCAGCACAACTGATCGAGGCAGCCGCGCGGCTGGAGGATGCGAAGCAGCTGTCGCTGATCGGCTCATCGCTCGGCGGCTATTACGCCACCTGGCTCGCGGAACGCATCGGCTGCCGCGCGGTGCTGCTCAATCCGGCGATCACGCCGTACGAGGACCTGCGGCCGCACCTGGGCACGCAGCGGGTGTTCTTCTCCGCGCAGACCATCGAGGTCCGGCCGGAATACATGGATGACCTGCGCACCCTCGACACGCCCGTCATCACGCAGCCGGAACGCTACTTCCTGCTTGCCGCCACCGGTGACGAGGTGATCGACTGGCGGACGATGACAGCCAAGTACACCGGCTGCCGACAGTGGATCATCGACGGCTCGGACCATCAGATCAGCGACTTCGCCGCGCACCTCGACGCGGTACTCGCTTTCTGCGGCATCAATCAGGAATCAGGAAAGGACAGCACCATATGCGCCTGAAAGGGAAGGTCTCGATCATCACTGGCGGTGCGCAGGGCATCGGGCTGGCCACGGCGCGCAAGTTCGTCTCCGAAGGCGCGATCGTGGCGATCGCCGACATGAAGCCAGAAGCGATCGAGGCGGCGGTGCAGGAACTGCGCCGCGGCGGCGCAACGGCCGAGGGATTCTCCGTCGACGTGACCCGGCGCGGGCAGATCGATGCCATGGTCCAGCAACTGAAGGCGCGCTTCGGTCGCATCGACGTGCTCGTCAACAACGCCGGCATCACCCTCGATGCGCGGCTGCAGAAGATGACGGACGCGCAATTTGACACGGTGATCGCGGTCAACCTGAAGGGCACCTACAACTGCGCGCAGGCGGTGATCGAGACGATGATCGAGCAGGGCAGCGGCGTTATCCTGAACGCCTCGAGCGTGGTCGGCATCTATGGCAACTACGGACAGAGCAACTACGCGGCGAGCAAGTTCGGCGTGATCGGCTTCGCCAAGACCTGGGCGCGCGAGCTCGGACCCAAGGGCATCCGCTGCAACGCGGTCTGTCCGGGCTTCATTGCCACGCCGATCCTGAAGACGATTCCGGACAAGGTGATGGCGCAGATGACCGAACGCGTGCCGATGAAGCGGCTTGGCCGGCCGGAGGAGGTCGCCGATCTCTACGCCTACCTGGCCTCCGACGAGGCCAGCTACATCAACGGGGCGGTGATCGAAGTCGCCGGCGGTCTTACCGTCTGATGCCGATGACCAGTCCCGCGCTGCCCGCCTCGGCACAGCGGGTGCAGGAGGCCCTCGATGCGCTCGGCATCGAAAGCCGGGTGATCGAACTGCCGGTGGTCGCGCGCACTTCGCAGCAGGCGGCCGATGCGCTCGGCATCGAGGTCGGGCGGATCGCCAAGTCGCTGGTCTTCCGCGCCAGCCGCTCGTCGCGCGCCGTGCTGGTGATCGCCGCGGGCGACCGACGCGTTGATGAGACGCGGGTGGCTGATGCGCTCGGCGAGCCGATTGAACGCGCGGCGCCGGAGTACGTGCGCCAGCACACCGGGTTTGCCATTGGCGGCATTGCGCCGCTCGGCCATCCGGCGCCGCTGTCGACCTTCGTCGACGCATCGCTGCGCCGGTTCGACACCGTCTGGGCAGCGGGCGGCACACCGCACTGCGTTTTCCCGATCACGCCGGGCGCCCTTCTGGCGGCCAGCGCTGGCCGTGAAATCGACATCGGCTGATGGACGCGAGCTTCATCTCCGCCGTCGTGCTGCTGCTGATCGTCTGCGATCCGTTCGGCAACATTCCGATCTTCGTCAGCGCGCTGCACGCTGTGCCGCGCGAGCGCCGGCGGGCGATCATCCTGCGCGAGTGCCTGATCGCCTTTGCCGTGCTGGTTGCCTTCGTGTTCATCGGCGGTCCGTTCCTGCGGCTGCTCGGTCTTTCGGAACTGAGCCTGCAGATCGGCGGCGGTGTGGTGCTGATGCTGGTTGCGTTGCGCATGGTGTTTCCGACACCGGAAGGCGTCTTCGGGCAGTCGCCGGGCGGCGAGCCATTCATCGTGCCCCTGGCCGTGCCGGCGCTGGCCGGCCCATCGGCGCTGGCCACCGTCCTGCTGCTGGTGGCGCGCGATCCGGCGCGGGCGTGGCTGTGGGTGGCGGCCATCGCGGTGGTGATGGCCGTCAGTGCAGCGGTGCTGGCGTTCTCGGAGAGAATCATGAGGCTGCTCGGCGAGCGGGTCACGCTGGCGTTCGAGCGCCTGCTCGGCCTGGTGCTGGCGGCGATCGCCGTCGAACTGATGCTGCGCGGGATCAAGACCTTCATCGCCAGCCTGTAACGGAAAAGTCCTGTGCATCTGCTCTTCGACGACGACGGCAGCTTCAAGGCAGGTACGGTGCTGTCGGCGACCGACTCGTCGTACCAGATCGAGACGGCCAGCGGCAAGCGGACCAAGGTCCGCGCCTCGCACGTGCTGCTGCGCTTCGAGACGCCCGCGCCGGGGGCCCTGCTGCAGCAGGCGCAGAGCCAGGCCGAGGCGATCGACGTCGGCTTCCTCTGGGAATGCGCGCCGCAGCAGGAGTTCGGTTTCGAGGAGATGGCGCGCGAGTACTACGGACATGCGCCGTCGGCGGTCGAGGCGGCGGCGATCCTGCTGCGCCTGCATGGGGCGCCGGTGTACTTCCACCGCAAGGGCCGGGGCCGCTTCCGTTGCGCGCCAGCGGAGATCCTCAAGCAGGCGCTGGCCGCAGTCGAGCGCCGCCGCGTTCAGGACGAGCACAAGCAGCAGTACGTCGAGATGCTCAAGGCGGGCGAACTGCCGCCGGCGATCGCCGCGCTCGGCGTGGCGCTGCTGGTGAAGCCGGACAAGAACGGCATCGAATTCAAGGCGCTCGAGCAGGCGGCGAGCGACCTGCATCTGTCGCCGCTGCGCCTGCTGCTGGCGCGCGGCGCGATCGCCTCGCCGTACCGGTGGCATCGCGACAGCTTCCTGGCCACCACGTTCCCGCATGGCACGAGTTTCCCGGCCGGCCTGCCGCAGCCGGCCGACCTCGCCGCCGAGTTGCCGCTCGCGCCGGTGGCGGCGTTCTCGATCGACGATTCGGCCACCACCGAGATCGACGACGCGTTTTCGGTGCAGTTCCTCGACGACCGGGTGCGGGTCGGCATTCACATCGCCGCCCCGGCGACCGCGATCGTCCGCGGCGACGTGCTCGACCAGGCGGCGCGCGGTCGCATGTCGACGGTCTACGCCCCGGGGTTGAAGATCACGATGCTTCCGGAGCCGTGGATCGCGCAGTTTTCGCTCACCGCGGGCCGCGTCGTTCCGGTGTTGTCGCTGTACGTCGATGTCGAGCGCGACTCGCTTCGTCTGCTCGGCAGTGAAACAAGGCTCGAGCGGATCCTGATCGAGGCCAACCTGCGCCACGATCTTCTCGACGAGCGCGTCACCGAGGTGCACATCGCTGCCGGCGCGCTCGATGTGCCGCACGGACGCGAGCTGCTGTTTCTCTGGCACTTCGCCCGGGCGCTGCTGGCCGAGCGCGAGATCGCCCGCGGCAAGCCGGAGCCGGTCGGCAAGATCGACTACACGTTCGTGCTCGATGGCGAAGACGAGGGCGCGCGGGTGACGATCCGCCCGCGTCGGCGTGGCGCGCCGCTCGACCTGATCGTCGCCGAGCTGATGATCCTCGCCAACAGCCACTGGGCCGGCTGGCTGGCCGAGCTGAAACGGGCCGGCATCTATCGCTCGCAGAGCCTGCAGCGCGTGGGTGGCCGCTGGCTGCCGGGCCGCGTTCGCATGAGCACGGTGCCGGCGCCGCACGAGAGCATGGGCGTGCCGCACTACACGTGGTGCACATCGCCGCTGCGCCGCTATGTCGATCTCGTCAACCAGCAGCAGCTGATCGCCGCGGTGCGCGGCGAGGCGCCTCCGTATCCGGCCAATGATGCCGACCTGTACGGCATCGTGTCCTCGTTCGACGTGGCGTACACGCTCTACGCGGAGTTCCAGGAACGGCTCGAGCGCTATTGGTGCCTGCGCTGGCTGCGGCAGGAGGGCGTGACCCGCGTTGGCGCCACCGTGCTGAAACCGGACCTGCTGCGGATCGACGACATGCCGTTGCTGACAAGGGTGGCCGGACTGCCGATGCTCGATCGTGGCCAGCGGGTCGAACTCGATGTGCTGGCCATCGACGAAGTCGACCTTACGGTTGAACTGAGGATGCACCGGGTGCTGCACGAGGCCGCTGGCCGGCTCGACGAACTCGATGAGGAAAACACGGAACTGGCCGATGCGGACGGTGAAGCGCCAGCGGTCACCCCGTCACCTGATCTAGCGCAAGCGGGCTAGGATTCCGGCAGCGCCTGCGGGTACCGTCGATACAATCGGCCCGCGCTTTTTCGGAAGGCTCGCGCCGCCCGCGGCGAGAAGATGCAGCCCCTATCGCAACAGAACCGCATGCTGGTCGTCGCGCTCGGCGCGTCGCTGGCTGTGCACGTACTGGCGCTTGCCATCCGCTTCGTCGATCCCGAAATGCTGCGGCTGCGCTCGACCGATCCTGCCCTGGAGATCATCCTGGTCAACGCGCGCTCACAGGCCCGGCCGAGCAAGCCGGAAGCCTACGCGCAGGCGAACCTCGATGGCGGCGGCACGAACGATGCCGGCCGGCGCACGTCGCCGTTGCCCGATCTGGCGCACACTCGCGACGGCGAAAGCCTGGACAAGGCACAGGCAAGGGTCGAGCGGATGAAGCAGCAGATGCCAAAGCTGGCAGCGCCGGAAAGTGGTGACCTGTCCGTCTCGATTGCGGAGCGGCCGGCGTTTGCGCAGCAGCCGGATGCAGGGACCGCCGATGGCACGCTTGACGTGCTGTCGCGGCTGCAGGCGGAGATCGCGCGGAACATCTCCGACTACCAGAAACGGCCGCGCCGGCACCACTTCATGCCGAGCACTTCGGAATACCGCTATGCCCGCTATGTCGAGGACTGGCGTGCATGGGTGGAACGGATCGGCAATGAGCACTATCCTGACGAGGCGCGTGGTCGCCTATACGGCGCACTGCGGATGACGGTGGTCATCGGCGCGGACGGCAGGCTGGTGCAGGCGGTGATCGAGGAGTCTTCGGGCTCGGCGGTGCTCGACCGCGCGGCGCGGCACATTGTCAAGCTGTCGGCGCCGTTCCCGCCGTTTCCCCCGGAGATCGCGCGCGACACTGACATACTCGAGATCACGCGGACGTGGATCTTCACCAATGACAAGTTCGCCACCCGCAGCGGCGATCGACTGGCTGTGCCCTGAGCGATGAAGCAACCTGAAAAGTACGCCGTGGTCGGCAACCCGATCGCGCACAGCAAGAGCCCGGAAATCCACCGCCTGTTCGCACAGCAGACGCGGCAGTCGATCACCTACGAGCGACTCGAAGCACCGCTCGATGGCTTCGAGGAGTTCGCGCTCGGCCTGCGCGAGGCCGGCTATCGCGGCCTGAACGTGACCATCCCGTTCAAGCTCGACGCGGCCAAGCTCGCTGACCGGCTGACGCCGAGGGCGCGGCTTGCCGGCGCGGTGAATACGCTGAAGTTCGACGGCGATGCAATCACCGGCGACAACACCGATGGCATCGGCTTCGTCCGCGATGTTTCGCAGCGGTTGAAGTTCCGCATCGAGGACTCGTCCATCCTCGTGCTCGGTGCCGGCGGTGGCGTGCGCGGCCTGATCGGCTCGCTGCTCGAGGAAAAGCCGAAGTGGATCGCGGTGGCCAACCGCACGCACGATCGGGCGCAGGAACTCGCCGACGAGTTCGGCGTTCTGGCGCTGAGCTTCGACGAGGTGCCGGCCGAGCATTTCGACATGGTGATCAACGGCACGGCGACCAGCCTCAGCCACACCACGCCGCCGATCGACGCCGAGACCTTCGACGACTGCACGCTCGCCTACGACCTGCTCTACGCGCCGGCGCCGACACCCTTCATGCAGCTGGCCGGCCGCGGCGGTGCGCGCAAGGTGAGCGACGGCCTCGGCATGCTCATCGAGCAGGCGGCCGAGTCGTTCCATCTCTGGCGCGGCGTGCGGCCCGATACGGCGCCGGTGTTCAAGGAACTGCGCCGGTTGCTCAACGCCGAGGCCGTGCCGGAGAGCGCCGCGGCGCGATGACGTTCTCCGGGGCCGGCCGCTGGCTGTCGCGGCTGGCATTGCTCGCCGTTGCGGCGGTGCTGCTGCTGCAACTCTGGTACCTCGGCTGGATCGCCCTCTATCGCTGGGTCGGTCCCGCCGAAACGGCGTTCATGGTGCGCGAGCGGGAGCGCATCGAGAAGGTCCGCCCCGGCGCCCGATTACGGCACGTCTGGGTCGACTACGGCGCTATCTCGGTGCACCTCAAGCGTGCGGTGGTCGCGGCCGAGGACGCCCGCTTCATCGAGCACGAAGGGGTCGACTGGGAGGCCATCCAGAAGGCGCTCGAAGCCAACCGCAAGCGCGGCCGTCCCGCGCGCGGCGGCAGCACGATCTCGCAACAGCTGGCCAAGAATCTCTTCCTGTCGCCGGAGCGAAGCTACGTGCGCAAGGGTCAGGAACTGGTCATCACCTACATGATCGAGGCGCTGTGGGACAAGCGGCGCATCCTTGAGGTCTACCTGAACATTGCCGAATGGGGCGACGGCGTCTTCGGCGCCGAGGCAGCGGCGCGCCATTACTTCAACACCTCGGCGTCCCGGCTTGGTCCGGAGGAATCGGCTCGGCTGGCCGTGATGCTGCCGCGGCCGAAGTTCTACGATCGCAACCGTGGCTCGGAGTACCTCGCCGGGCGCGCGGGCACGATCCTGCGCTACATGGGCGACGCCGTCATTCCCTGAGGGCGCTATCACCGCTGCGGCTGCGCCGCAGGGTCGGCAGCAGGCGGCCAGTGCAATTGGACGACGATAGGTCGCAGCGCGTCCGCGAACGGGCTGCGTATGGAGCCTAGAATCCGCCCGCAATGAACGAGGCACTGCTCGACAAGGCGTCGATCGTGACGTCCCGTCCCGCGCGCGATCCCGAGGAGGCGCAGCGCGCGCTGGCGCGCGTGCAGGCGGTGCTCGACAAGCAGCAGCGTGTCGAAGCGTTTGAGCATCGCGAGCACCTGCCGCACGAGGAAGAGAGGCCGCCGGTCGAGTCGCTGGTCCATCGGCAGCACCTCACGGAGCTGAAGTCGATCGTCGACGGCCTGCATCCGGCAGACATCGCCTTCGTGCTCGAGGCGCTGCCGCCGGAGGAACGCCTGCTCGTCTGGGACAGCGTCAAGGCCGAGATCGATGGCGTCGTGCTGCTCGAGGTCTCCGAGGCGGTGCGCGAATCGCTGATCGCGGCAATGGATCTGCCGGAGCTGGAGGCGGCAGCGCGAAGGCTTGAGGCGGACGAACTGGCCGATCTGGCGCCGGCGCTGCCCGAGGACCTCGTCGAGCGGATCTCGCGCGATCTGCCGACCAAGGAGCGGGCGCAGCTCAATGCCGCGCTCAGCTACCCGGAGGATTCGGTCGGCGCGCGGATGGACTTCGAACCGCTGTCGATCCGCGACGATGTCACGCTCGAGGTCGTGCTGCGTTATCTGCGCCGCTTCGATGAACTGCCGGGCCACACCGACCAGGTCTTCGTGGTCGACCGCGAGGGCCTGCTCAAGGGGTCGCTGCCGCTCGACCGACTGCTGATCAACGAGCCGGACACCGAAGTCGCGGCGCTCATGAAGACCGACATCCTGACGCTCTCGCCGATGGATGATGCCAGCGAGGCCGCGCAGGCCTTCGAGCGCTACGACCTTGTGTCGGCGCCGGTGGTCGATGCCAACGGCCGCCTGGTCGGCCGGCTGACCGTCGATGAGGTCGTCGACGTGATCCGCGAGGAAAGCGAGCAGGAGGTGTTGGCCAAGGCCGGCCTGCGCGAGGAGGAGGATCTCTTTGCCAGCGTCTGGCAGTCGGCGCAGAACCGCTGGCTGTGGCTGGGCGTGAACCTGTGCACCGCGTTCTTCGCCAGCCGGGTGATCGACACCTTCGAGGGCACGATCACCAAGGTGGTTGCGCTCGCTGCGCTGATGCCGATCGTTGCCGGCATCGCCGGCAACTCGGGCAACCAGACACTCACCCTGCTGGTGCGCTCGATTGCGCTCGGCCAGGTCATCGGCGACAACCAGCGCCGGCTGGTGATGAAGGAAATCGCCATCGCGCTTCTGAACGGCGCGGTCTGGGGCGGCATCGCGGCACTGTTCGCCTACACCCTGTATCGCGACTCGCCGCACGGCGTGCAGCTGGGCATCGTGATGTTCCTGGCGATGACCCTGAACATGCTGGTCGGCGCTGCGGTCGGTCTGGCGGTACCGATGGTGCTGCGCGCGGTGGGCCGCGACCCGGCCATCGGCGGCTCGGTGTTGCTGACCTTCAGCACCGATTCCGGTGGCTTCTTCATCTTCCTGGGGCTGGCGACGCTGGTCTTCCGCTAGTCGGGCCTTGCTTTCTTCTCCGTACGGCTACGGGTCGACTTGCTCGTCGCGCGGCGTGTGGGCTTCTTTGCTGTTTCCTTCTTGCTGCCGGCGGCGCCTGCCTTTGCGCTGGCTTCTGGCTGCGGTTGCGGCATTGCATCCATGGCGCATGCCTCGGCGAGTGCAGCGTCAATGTGCTTGAGCCGTGCCCGCAGATCGAGCGCATAGGCGGCCTGCGGGTTGGTGTGCACGAGCGCGTAGTCAGCGGCGAGGCGCTCGCTGCACATGCGGCTGCGCACGAACGGACTGAGTTGCGCGCGTGGGTCCGTGCTGCCAGCGCTGCAGTCAAGTTCGCCGAGCCAGAGCTGCCGTGCCTCGGCAAAATGCCCTGCCCACTGTCTGCCGGCATCGATCTCACGAGAATGGCAGTGGGCCGCGGCAAGTCCGGCCCAGGCCAGCTCGTTGGTGGCTTCGGCGCGAGGCAATGCCGCAGCAAAGCGGAAGCGCTCCAGTGCGGCGCTCAAGTCTCCCGCCTGCAGTGCCGACTCCCCATCGCACACGGCCTGCATGTAGCTGTCCACGCGACTGGCATTGGGCGGGCAGAGGCCGAGCCTGCTCCTTTCCGGGGGCTGTGCCTGTGACTGAAGGGCGGGCAGCGCGGCCAGCATCAGCAAAGACAGCGCTGCTCCGGCGCGCCGGGCCATTGCGGATTGACGGTCGCAGGCCACTAACGGAGGCGGCGGATCGTGAACTCCTCCTGGATGTTGTCCTTGTAATAGCTGCCCGGGCTTGCAGAGGACAGAAAGCGCCGGGCGATTTCCTCGCCGACCGCGGTGTGCTGGATCACTGAACCGGTGTCGAACTCGATTTCCAGGATACGTTCGGCGCGGTCATATCCTGCCGACCTGATGCCGCCGCGGCGAATCGGTTTGCGTTCGATGGCCATCGTGCCTGCCTCCCGTTGCGCTAAATACCCAGATCCTTCCACATCGCGTCGACGCGTGCCTTGATCGCGGCGTCCATGGCGATCGGCCGCCCCCACTGTCGCGAAGTCTCGCCGGGCATCTTGTTGGTCGCATCGAGGCCCATCTTGCTGCCGAGCCCGGACACCGGCGAGGCAAAGTCGAGGTAATCGATCGGCGTGTTCTCGACCAGCACGGCGTCACGCGCTGGATCCATGCGCGTGGTGATCGCCCAGATCACTTCCTTCCAGTCGCGCGCATCGACGTCCTCGTCGACCACGACGATGAATTTCGTGTACATGAACTGGCGCAGGAAGCTCCAGACACCGAACATCACGCGCTTCGCGTGCCCGGGATACTGCTTGCGCATCGAAACCACCGCCATGCGGTAGCTGCAGCCTTCGGGCGGCAGGTAGAAGTCGACGATCTCGGGAAAGGTCCGGCGCAGGATCGGCACGAACACCTCGTTCAGCGCGACGCCCAGGATCGCCGGCTCGTCGGGCGGCTTGCCCGTGTAGGTCGAGTGATAGATCGGCTGGCGCCGCATCGTGATCCGCTCCACGGTAAAGACCGGGAAGCGCTCGACCTCGTTGTAGTAGCCGGTGTGGTCGCCGAAGGGTCCCTCGAGCGCGGTTTCGTAACCAGCGTTGGCGGCGCTGATTGCGCCGTTCGCATTTGCGGGGTCGGGCCGGATGTGGCCCTCGAGCACGATTTCCGCGCTCGCCGGCACCTGCAGGTCGATGCCCACACAGCGGACCGTCTCGGTCCGCGCGCCGCGCAGCAGCCCGGCGAACTGGTACTCGGACAGGGTATCCGGGACCGGCGTGACCGCGCCGAGGATGGTCGCCGGATCGGCGCCCAGTGCCACGGCGATCGGAAACGGCTCGCCCGGACTGGCCAGGCGGTGGTCGCGGAAGTCGAGCGCGCCACCACGATGGGCGAGCCAGCGCATGATCAGCCGGTTGTGGCCGATCACCTGCTGCCGGTAGATGCCCAGGTTCTGCCTCTTCTTGTGGGGGCCGCGGGTGACCACCAGGCCCCATGTGATCAATGGGCCGGCATCGCCCGGCCAGCAGGTCTGGATCGGCAGTTTGCCGAGGTCGACGTCGTCATCCTCCCAGACGACCTGCTGGCACACCGCTGATCGAACGGACTTCGGCGCCATGTCCCAAAGCGCGGACTTGAGCATTGCGACCTTGCTCAGTGCGTCCTTCAGTCCCTGCGGCGCTTCCGGTTCCTTCAGCGACGCCAGCAGTTCTCCGACCTCGCGCAGCGCCGCCACGCTTCCCGCACCCATGCCCAGGGCGACCCGCCGTGGGGTGCCGAACAGGTTGGCCAGGACCGGTATCGTCGAGCCCGCCGGTTGCTCGAAGAGCAGTGCCGGTCCCCCGGCGCGCAACGTGCGGTCGCAGATCTCGGTCATTTCCAGGACCGGCGATACCGGGGTGCGGATTCGGCGGAGCTCACCGCCAGATTCGAGTTGCCTCAAGAAATCTCGAAGGTCGGCGTACTTCATGGCTTTATGGATGGATCTTTGCGAACAAGTTTGCGCTCACTTACTCTTGACCGCCCAGGTCGAAGCCGCGACGGCTTCCGCCCCGGCGGCAATCAGCCAGGCGGGACGATCAAGTTGCGAACGCTGGGGCGGATACTCTTTCTGTTAGTATGCTGCGTCGCATCAAATCCGACGGTCGATCTGAACAGCTTGGTCCCCGCGCCCACTACAATGGCGCGGCTGTCGTTGGGCAGACCCCCGCGGCAGTGCCGCCAAGCAGGCGGACATCCGACGGGCTGCACGCGCAGCCCTCGATCTTGGCGGGAAGTTGGGCCGGCAGTGCGCCGGAGCGGTTCCCGCAGCGGTCCACATCCGGAAACCAGCGGACCGTGTGGCCAGGACGCGAAGCAACGTAGCACGCTTCGCCTGACGTACCAACCTGTGAGTGAGGACAGCCGGTCATTACCCCGGCGGCCGCTCGGCATAAGGAGGCACGCATGTCGTCGTTGCTAATAGAGAGAGCATGGTCGCCGGCGTCGGTTTGCCTGACGACCGCCGGAGGCGATGTTGCCCGCGGAATCCTGATCCTGGGGCGCGGGGCCGTTGGACTGACCGGCATTCTGACCTTGGTGTCGGCACTGACGCTTTTGGGCAGCGAGCAGGTGCGCGACCGGGTAATGACCGCAGCGCTGTCTGCAGCTGCACTTGTGCCGGTGGCTTCTTCAGTTGGCGTCGAAGAGCCTCGCCCCGAGGCCGATACCCGCGGGGCTCGCTGGAGCGACTGGCTCTCCGTGCAGCCAGGCGGGGCGGCAGAGCCTGCGCAAGAACACGTGACCCGCTACCTCTCGCGCCGCTACCGGGTGGCGGAGAACGCCATTCGCCCGATTGTCGGCGAGGCGTTCAGCACCGGGCGCGCGATCGGTATCGACCCGTTGCTGATTCTGGCGGTGACGGCAATCGAGTCGAGCCTGAATCCGTTTGCCCAGAGCCCCGTCGGCGCCCAGGGCCTCATGCAGATCATGACGCGCGTGCATAGCGAGAAGTTCGCCCTGCACGGTGGCGACCATGCGGCGCTCGACCCCATTGCCAACCTGAGAGTTGGCTCCGAGATCCTGAAGGACCTGATCCGCCGCGGGGGATCGGTCGAGCGCGGACTTCAACTGTATGTCGGCGCAGGAAACCAGGTTGACGACGGCGGTTATGTCGCACGCATTCTCGGCGAGATGGCGCGAATCAGGCTTGCGGCCGGCGGCGATGTGCGCGAGGCGCTGGCCTCCAATTCGGGAATTGACAACGGGGCCGGCAGCCGCCCAGCCGTCGAACTGGTTTCCGCGGCGGGCAGAAATCGAGGGGTCGACATGATTTCTTCGGACGGTCAAGACATCTGACCAGCACTTCGCCCGCCTCACAGTTGAGGCAACGTGGCGCCGATCTTCTGGGGCTCGGGTGACCCTCCGGGCGGGCGGTTACCGTGATCGCTGGCGAAGATAGCGACCCATGCGGTTGATCGCTTCTTCGAGATTTTCCTGCTTGTTGGCGTAAGAAATGCGCACATAGCGCGCGGTTTGCGCGGCGCCGAAATCGCGACCGGGCACGAGGCAGACGCCCGTTTCGCGCAGGAGCTCGAAGGCAAAGTCCCAACTGTCCGCGCCGAAGCGACCGATGTCCGCGTAGATATAGAAGGCGCCGTCTGGCGCCACCGGAACCCGGAAGCCGAGATCACGAAGCGCGGGCACAAGGAAATCACGCCGGCGCCGGAATTCCTCGCGGCGTTCCTCGTAGATGGCAAGCGCCTCCGCGGAGAAGCAGGCCAGGGCCGCATGCTGCGCAATTGCAGACGGGCAGATGAACAGATTCTGCGCCAGCTTTTCCAGCGTCGGAACAAGCGAGTCGGGCGCGACGAGCCAGCCCAGTCGCCAGCCCGTCATGTTGAAGTATTTCGAGAAACTGGCCAGCGCGAGCACGTCCTCGCCAAGGGACAGCGCCGTCGAAGGCTCGTGTTCGTAGGCCAGGCCCTGGTAGATTTCATCGACGATCAGGAAGCCGGAGCGGGCGCGGACGCGGTCGGCAATCTCGGCCAGCACGCCGGGTTCGATGGAAGTGCCCGTGGGATTCGACGGAGAAGCCAGCAGAACGCCGGCGCTGTCCGCGTTCCACGCCCGTTCGATCATTTCCGCGGTTGGCTGGAAGCGCGTTTCGGGCCCGCAAGGCAGCAACTGCGCGCGCCCCTCAAGAACGGCGGCGAAATGGCGGTTGCATGGGTAACTCGGATCGGGCATGAGCACGCTGCGATCGCGCTCGAGCAGGGCCGCCAGCGCCAGCAGCAGTGCGCCGGAGGCACCGGCGGTGACAACGATCCGCCGGGGTTCCACGGCAAGCCCGAAGCGGCGCGCGTAGTCGGCAGCGATCGCCTCCCTCAACGCATCAGTGCCCAGCGCCGGTGTGTACCGCGTCAACCCAGCGTCGATAGCGCGATGTGCGGCAGCCTGCACCGGCGGTGGCGCCGTGAAATCCGGCTCGCCGATGCTCAGATGAACGATCGGTCTCCCGGCCGCGGACAGCCGCTGCGCCTCCTTGACGATCTCCATCACATAGAAGGGCTCGATGCCCCGCGTCCGGGTCGCGCCTTGATGTGTCATTGCACGCTCCTCCGGTCAGGGCGCGCCGCGCGGTGGCCGAGTCCGGTCGCCGGCGGAGTGCTGGAAGCGGGCAATAAGAAGCCTGTCAGCCAAGCGCACCCGAGATCGACCGAGGAGGAAGGGCAGAGGCGTCGATGCGGGCTGTTGCGGCCGAACTTTGCGACGGGCCCAAGGGTGGAACCGGAGCAGATCATATTAGCCGGCGAATCGAAATTGATCATTTGTCCAGGTCAGAAATCAGCTCTGTCTAAAGCGAGGATACTGGCCAGTCAGCGCCGACTCGCATCGGTCGATGTGCAACCCCGACCGTCGCATCGTTCGCAATCGAGCCCCGCGCGCGCCCACGATAATGGGCGCTCTCCCTCTGTGCCCGGTGCCCACATGCGAACCACCGACGAGAACGCCGACCTGAAGCGCGCCGTCCTCGAATACCACGAGCTGCCACGGCCGGGGAAGATGTCGGTCACCCCGACCGAGCAGCTGGTTTCGGCGCCAGCCATTCGCCGGATCGTCAACATGACCGCACGCGCCATGCTGGGCGCCCATTCGCAGCGGTGACATGCGGCGCTTGAAGCCGATGCCGGCCGGCCTGGTGCGAAGTGAAGCTGCCGTTCGCGGAGCAGTCGGCGCATGCACGGCTGCTCATGCAGCGCGGTCGTTCGGGCAGCTGCTGTCACTGCTCATCGTGCTCGCGCTTGGCACGGTGTTCTGCGCGGGTGATGCGTTGGCGCAGACTGGTCGGCCCGCCATCGCGCAGATCGGCGAAGTTGGATTCGATCTGCTGCCGGCGCAGGCGCAGCAGACACTGGCCCTGATCCGGCAGGGCGGCCCGTTTCCGTATCGCAAGGACGGCACCGTGTTCGGCAACCGCGAGCGACTGCTGCCGCAGCGGCCACGCGGTTATTACACCGAATACACCGTGCCGACGCCCGGTAGCCGCGATCGCGGCGCGCGCCGGATCGTTGCCGGCAAGGGATCGACCGGCGACCCGGCCACCGGTGGCGAGTACTACTACACGGACGACCACTACCAGAGCTTCCGGCGGATCCGACCATGAACCCCAACAGCAATTCTGCGAAGCCGATCGACCAAATGCCGGCGCAGACCGTGCGCAGTCTGGGCGCTCTTGAAGTCGACGAACTGCGCAACTGGGCGGCGCAGGCCGATCACCGGTTCGTGCTTGCCGAATGTTCGGACTGCGTCGACAAGGGCTCGGTGCTGAAGGCCATTGGCCGCGCCTTCGCCTTTCCGGATTGGTATGGAACCAATCTCGACGCGCTGTATGACTGCCTGACCGATCTGCCTGAGCACGGCGGACCGGGGTGGGTCATCGTTCTCGAGCGGCTGCCGGCGGAGCCCCGATTCGGCGCCGAGGAGCGGGCTGCGCTGCTCGATGTGTTCCGCGACGCCGCCGACGTCTTTGCCGGACGAGGTATCGGCATGAGGGTCTTCTACTGCTGACCTGGACGCCGCGGCCCGGGTCCAGCGCGGCGGTCGCGATCAGCCATCCGCGCGGGCGAGATCGCCTCCCAAGGCCTGCAGTGCGGCAAGCGCCGCCAGCCCCGCGGTTTCGGTGCGCAGGATGCGCGGCCCCAACTGCACGGAGATGAACCCGGCCTGCTGAGCCCGCCGCACCTCATCTTCGACAAAACCGCCTTCGGGGCCGACCATCAGCGCCGAACGGTTGCCGACAACCGGGCAGGGCAGGCTGTGATCGGCGGCCGGCAGCAGCATCAGTCGCTGCTGATCGGCAGCTACTGCCGCAAGCCCCGCATCGAAAGACGCGCAGAACTCAACCGCCGGGACCCGGTTGCGACCGCACTGGCAGCAGGCAGCGCGGGCGATACCGCCCCAGTGCTGAGCACGGCGCACGGCGCGGGCGGCGTCAAGCCGAACGACGCTGCGCTGCATGGGCACGACGAGGACGCGGTCGACGCCGAGTTCGACGGCCTTCTCGACGAGCCAGTCGAGCTTGTCCGCGGCGACCAAGGCCTGCAGCAGGGTCAGCTTCAGTGGCGATTCGCGTTCGATCGGGTCGAAGGCCTCGATATCGGCCAGTGCGGCAGCACCCTTGATCCGCAGGCAAGCCCGGTACTCGCCGCCGTCGCCGTTGAAGAGCACGATCGGCGCGCCGTTGCGCAGCCGGAGCACGCGTAGGGCGTGATGCGCCATATCGGCGGCCAGCGGGATCGAGGCGGCGACGGTCAGCGGCGCCTCCACGAAGAAACGGGGGGGCGACATTCAGAGCCGCGAAAAAAGCCCGGCGCAAGGCCGGGCCTGTGCTGTTGTCATGGAGGCGCGAATCGTCGCGGTCGTGCTGATTCTAGGCAGCGAGCCGCGCCGGGGCCTCGGGCGGGTCGGTGAGCGCCTTGACGAAATTGGGCAGCGCGAAAAGCCCGCCGTGCAGCTCGGCGTTGTAGTAGTTCAGGCCGCCGATGCGCCGCTCGCGCATCCGCGCGGCGATGGCCTCCATGGTCATGAGGCGCGGATTGGCACTGTCGCTGGCAATGCCCAGGCACCACAGCGAGCCGTACAGCGGAATGAACAGCGCCAGCGGATGCACCTGCTTGAAGACCTTGCGCAGGTTGGCCGCATTCTTGCGCACGGTTTCCGGCGCGTACACCGGCGTTCCCAGGTGCAGGGTCAGGATGCCGCCGGGGTTCAGCCGTTCGCGGCACAAGCGGAAGAACTCCTCCGAATAGAGGTGAAATGCCGGCGTGTCCGGATCGGTGAGGTCGAGCACGATCAGGTCGAACTTCTCGGTCGCATTCTTCACGTACTCGTAGCCGTCGCCGATCCTGATCTCGAGCCGCGGATCGTCGAGCGCACCCCTGTGGATCTCGCCCAGATGCGCCCGCGCCACGTCGATCACCGCCGCGTCGAGTTCGGCCACGACGATGCGCTTGACGCTCGGGTGCTTGAAGATCTCCTCGGCGGAGCCGCCGTCGCCGCCGCCGATCACCAGCACCGCGTGCGGGTTCGGGTGGGTGAGCAGCGCCGGGTGCGTCATGCACTCGTGATAGAAGAATTCATCCTTCTCCGAGGTCATCAGCCGGCCGTCGAGGCGGAACAGCTTGCCGAACTGGGGGGTGTCGTAGACCTCCAGGCGCTGGTAAGGCGAGTCGATCGTCTGCAGCCGCCGGCTGGCGGTGAAGCCATAGCCCGCGTTTGCCGTGAGCCAGTCGAAGACCAGCTCGCTCGCACTTGCGCTGCCGCCCGGGGCCTGCGCGGCAGAAGCGGCCGCGGCCGACTCCGTGCTGGCGGCGAGGTCGCCGCGGTTGATGCGATTGACGACCTGGCTCTTCGGCCGAAATGCGAGCATCAGCTCATCGAACAGCTGCTGTGCCTTGCCGCCGTTGTCGTCGGTGAAATTGCAGACGTAGACGTCGAGCGTCACGCCGCGGCGTTCGGGCCAGGTGTGCACCGCCAGGTGCGACTCGGCCAGCAGCACGGCGCCGGTGATGCCGCCGGCCTGCCCGTTCCACTCCGGGAAGACGTGATACTTCTCGTCGACGATCGTCAGCCCGGAGGCGACCGTCGAGTCACGGCAAAGCGTCGAGAGTTTTTCCAGATCCGTCAGCAGCGCGGCAGTGCAGCTGCAGTCGAACAGATCGCCAGTCAGGTGAAGTCCTTGCATCTTCCTCCCCCAGCAGGTCCGCCCTAATCGACCTGAATCGCGGCTCATCACCGC
>Ga0209253_10001182_pt1 | contig 22793 bp, 27 predicted proteins | sample FrelakmetBRP12BR_FD_187145 | JGI IMG/M metagenome (GOLD analysis project Ga0209253, IMG submission 187145) | Freshwater lake sediment microbial communities from the University of Notre Dame, USA, for methane emissions studies - BRP12 BR (SPAdes)... | ecosystem: Environmental > Aquatic >...
AATGACAAATTTACATTCCAAGGCAATTATGACACAGCCTCCAAGTCGGGCAATGACAGTCATGTATCCTTACTTATAGCCGTCTTAGTAAGTGGATCGTCTTTATTTAAATATTCGTTATCGAGAGTTTGCAGCTACAATATAACTATTCCAAAGTCTTATATGATAAAATATAACATAAAAGAAGATCGGAGGATATAAATACCAGCACTTTACGGTAATCTCTCAGGGCTCAAGTCCAGTTACCTCAGCACTCTTGAAAGGATATACAGGAGAAAGGTACATCGTGAATTAATAACCCATGAGCTTGCACGATTCCTCACGGAAATCTCATCTGAAATAAACCGGCAGATAGGAATTCTTGTCAACAGAGCAGGTAATGTTACCCACGTAATTATCGGTGATGCAAAGGGACTATTTATACCTGAACTCCAGGATTATCCTTTAGGCAGAAAGGCATTAAGGGGTCTCAGGCTTGTGCATACCCACCTGACTGAGGAATCCCTTACTCAGGATGACCTGACAGACCTTGCCCTTCTAAGGCTTGATCTTATTGCTGCAATAGGGGTAAAAAACGGTCTTCCCGGCAATATCTTTGTTGCCTATTTGATGCCGGAGGGTGCCTCGCCATTTGAGATAATACATTCGCAGAATTTTTATAATTTTGAATTTGATTTCATGCCTTTTATTCGTTCTCTTGAAGATGAAATGGAAAGACATCGAGTTTTTAGTCCGGATGACAAGAGAGAAAGGGCGATATTAGTGAGTGTTTCAAAAAAGCCGCGATATGAACAGGAGGACTCTGTTGAGGAATTAAAAGAGCTTAGCCGGTCAAGTGATATTCTCGTCCTTGATACTGTTATTCAAAGGCCCAAAGAGATAAATCCGAGGTACATTATGGGTGAAGGCAAAATGAAAGAACTCGTTATTAATGGGCTGAACAAAGGCGCAACGCTTCTTGTATTCGATCAGGAATTAAGCCCATCGCAGGTCAATGCAATAGGTGAACTCACAGAACTTAAAGTAATTGACCGTTCCCAGCTCATCCTGGATATCTTTTCGAGACGTGCCCACAGCAGGGACGGCAAAGTCCAGGTTGAACTCGCGCAGCTTAAATACAGGCTGCCGAGATTAACAGGTAAAGGCACTGCTATGTCCCGTCTCATGGGAGGCATCGGCGGTAGAGGCCCCGGTGAAATGAAACTTGAGATAGACAGAAGGCGTGTCAGGGACAGAATAACGCTCCTGGAAAAAGAACTTAAATCATTAAGCGAAGCAAGAAAGCAGAGGAAACAAAGGAGGGCAGAAACAGGCATACCTATTGTATCTATAATCGGATATACGAACGCAGGAAAATCAACACTCCTGAATTCACTTACGAAAAGCTATGTTTTTGTTGAGGACAAATTATTTGCGACACTGGATACCGCAAGCAGGCGATTGCGTTTTCCACGTGAGCGGGATGTTATCGTTACAGACACTGTCGGCTTCATAAGAGACCTCCCAAAGGATCTCCTGACAGCATTTAAGGCAACGCTCGAAGAACTCGAAGATGCAGATTTATTGCTACATCTTATTGATGCATCAAACTCTTGCTTTGAGCAGCACATCGGGTCTGTAGAAAACATCCTCCGTGAACTTCACCTCAATGAAAAGCCCCGTATTCTTGTCTTTAATAAAATCGACAAAATAAGTACCGAAGAGGCAAATAACCTTGCCCTGCGTTATAATGGTGTCACAATCTCTGCACTCGACCCGTCAACATTTATTCCTCTTCTCAGATCAATAGAAGAGAATATTTGGCCAATGAAACTGGCAGAGGCAAAGGTCTGTTAATGGCTTACGGATATCATTGATTCTGTAAGCACCAATTAAAAAAATACAAGAGAGGAAACACTAAATGGAATTCACTCCGAAATGGATAGCATGGGAGATAACAAGGAGATGTAATCTGCATTGCGTTCACTGCCGTTCCTCCTCTGAGCTTGAAGCAAAGGCTCACCCTGATTTTCCTACTGAAGAAGCTTTCAGAATATTAGATGACATCAGCGGTTACTCAAAACCTGTTATCGTCCTCTCAGGAGGTGAACCTCTGCTAAGAAAAGATGTTTTTGAGATTGCCCAATACGGCACAGGCAAAGGCTTAAGAATGTGTCTTGCAACAAATGGAACTCTCGTAACTGAAGAAATATGCGAAAAGATTAAGGCTTCCGGAATCAGGATTGTCTCTCTCAGCCTCGATGGTTCTGAAGAAGTCGTACACGACAACTTCAGGAGTCAGAAAGGCGCATTTGCCGGAACGATCCATGCTGCAAATCTCTTTAAGCAATACGGCATCGAGTTTATCATCAATTCATCCTTTACAAAAAGAAACCAGGAAGAAATTCCAAGGATATATAAACTTGCCAGGGAACTCGGAGCAACCGCCTGGTATTTGTTCATGATAGTTCCTACAGGCAGGGGTGAAGAGATTATGAATGAACTTATTTCAAAAGAGGATTATGAAAAAATCCTTGAGTGGCATTATCAGATGGAAAAAGATGAAAAGGATCTGCTTGTGAGACCGACCTGTGCGCCGCATTACTACAGGATTGTACTCCAAAAATCAAAAGAGGAAGGTTCAGGGTTTGAGAGAAGAACCCTTAAGTTTTCCACAGGCGGTTCAAAGGGATGTATTGCAGGTCAGCTTATAGCACTGATTGATGTTGACGGAAATGTGCTGCCATGCAGTTACTTTCCAAAGCCTGCTGGAAATATCAGGGAACAATCATTTCAGGACATATGGGAAAAATCAGAACTTTTCAGCGAACTCCGCGATTTCAGGAAATATAAGGGAAAATGCGGTTCGTGCGAATACGTACATGTCTGTGGAGGATGCCGCGCAAGGGCATATGCCATCCATGGCGATTATCTTGCTGAAGAGCCGTTTTGCGGATATATGCCCGTGAAACTACAAAAAAAGTAGGTAGTAAACAGTAGACTGTAGACAGGTTAATACAAATAAAATCTACAGTAGGCAGTAGAAATATATTCATTTTTGTTTGTTATTTTTACCTACCTACTATATACTGACTACTTTCTACTGTCTTTAAAAAAAGGAGGTTTTTATGAATGATACTTTTTTGAGAGCATGCCGTGGTGAAGAAGTGGAATATACTCCAGTATGGCTTATGCGACAGGCAGGGAGATACCTCCCTGAATATCAGGCTGTGCGGTCTCATGTTGATTTCCTGACTCTTTGTAAAAACCCGAGGCTTGCTGCAGACGTTACGCTTCAGCCTGTTGATATTCTCGGGGTTGATGCTGCCATCCTCTTTTCAGATATCCTGATCCCTGTTGAAGCAATGGGCATGCGCCTTGAATTTTCCGAGAAAGAAGGGCCTGTCCTCAGTGAGCCGGTAAGAAGCAAATCCGCCGTTGAAAAGTTGATCATTCCGGATGCAGAAGAAGATATGCCTTTTGTTTTTGATACGATAAGAATCCTGATAAAAGAGCTCGAAAATAAAGTGCCTTTAATAGGGTTCGCCGGAGCTCCTTTTACATTAGCTACGTATATGATCGAGGGAGGAACGTCAAAGAATTTTTTGCATACTAAAAAGTTGATGTTCCAGTACAACCAGGTATTCCATTATCTCATGGAAAAGCTGACTGATACTGTAATTTCATATCTTTCTGCCCAAATAAAGGCAGGCGCCCAAGCAATACAGATATTTGATACCTGGGCCGGCATCCTTGCTCCTTTAGACTATAAGAAGTTTGCATTCCCTTATGTCAGGAAGGCAATTTCCGAGCTAAAAAAGGAAGGTGTGCCGATAATCTATTTTGCAAATAATTGTGCGGGTATTCTCAGTGAACTCAAAAAAGTGGGGGCTGATGTTTTAGGGATCGACTGGAGGATCGACATTTCTGATGCAATCAAAAAACTCGGCAAAAAAATTGTTGTACAGGGCAATCTCGATCCCTGTGCGCTATTCCTTCCAAAGGAAAAACTTGAAGAAAGGGTAAAAGAGATACTATGGAAAGGAGAGGCTGCAAAGGGGCACATCTTTAATTTGGGCCATGGCATCCTGCCCCAGACACCTCCGGAAAATGTTATAGCTATGGTCGAAGCTGTCCACACCTATGGAAGAAAAAAGTAAGATTTCCTGATATGACATTAGGGATTATCCTCCTCAATCTCGGTGGCCCGGATTCGTTGCAGGCAGTGAGACCATTCCTGTATAACCTTTTCTCGGACAGACAGATTATCCGTCTTGGCCCTTCGTTTATGCAGAAACCACTGGCATGGCTCATTTCAACAATACGGTCAAACAAGACAGAGCAATACTATAAACTCATCGGTGGGAAATCACCGATACTCGATATAACAAAAGCTCAGGCGAAAGCGCTGGAAAATAGTCTGAACTCTGAACTCAGAACCCAGAGCTCAGGACTGTCTTTCAAGGTCTTCATCGGCATGCGTTACTGGAGTCCATTCATAGAGGATATTATTCCTGAGATATACAGTAGTGGGATAAGAAAAGTCATAGCCTTGAGTCTTTATCCGCAATACTCTGTTACAACATCAGGCTCATCAATCTCAAAACTAAAAGAAGTTCTATCCAATTATGAAATGGAAACAGTTTATATATCATCATGGCATGTTCATCCATTGTATATAGAAGCACTTGTGGATGTGATCAAAAAAGGGATTGAATCCTTTGCCGTAACCGCAGAACGCAGAACGCAGAACGCAGAACCCGAAGTTCATGTGCTCTTCAGCGCCCATAGTCTGCCGCAGAAAATAATAGATGAAGGTGATCCATACGCAGACCAGACCTTAGAAACGATTGAAGAGATCACGAAAAGAATTCCCTTGAAGTGGCATTTAAGTTATCAGTCCAAAAGCGGTCCGGTTCAATGGCTTGAACCATCTACAGAAGATAAAATTAAGGAACTCTCAGGTGAAGGTGTTAAAAATCTTCTCGTTGTCCCGATAAGTTTTATCTCAGACCATATCGAAACCCTGTACGAAATAGATATTCTCTATAAAAAGTTAGCTGAAAACCTTGGTATAAATCTTAAAAGAGCAGATTCTTTGAATACTCACCCCACATTTATTAAAGCACTAAAAGATATCGTGATAAGTGAATTAAAATAAACGGTCAGCAAATCTTGACTTTGATAAATACCTTGTGTTAAAAATTAGAACTTTTCTGATAATCTTCATCTGCTTCATTTAGTTGACAGGAGAAATACTAAATGGCTGTCTCGACATTCAAAGGTGGGATACATCCCGCTGACAGAAAGGAACTATCTGCAGATAGTCCGATAGTAGAATCACAATCGCCTCAAAGGGTCGTTATCCCATTAAGCCAGCATTTAGGCGCACCCTGTAAACCAATAGTAACCATCGATCAGGAAGTAAAAAAAGGTGAGATGATAGGTGAACCAACAGGATTTGTATCAGCTCCCATACACTCCTCTGTCTCCGGCAGGATAATTGCGATTGGAGAATTTGCAAATGCAATGGGAAGAATGGTTACATCAGTTGTCATAGAAAATGACTGCAGGGAAGAATGGACTATCCTCAAAGACAATCCTGACTATATGCAGCTTTCATCAGATGAGATCAAGGAGAAGATAAAGAATGCCGGCATCGTCGGAATGGGTGGCGCTGCATTCCCAACCATTGTAAAACTCTCTCCCCCTAAAGAAAAAACGGTCGATACAGTAATCCTGAACGGTTGTGAATGCGAACCATATCTGACCGGAGATTACCGGCTCATGATTGAAAAACCGAAAGAGATTATTGAAGGGTTGAAAATTCTCATGAAGGTCCTGGGAGTAAACAGGGGCTTTGTAGGGATTGAAGACAACAAGCCTCTTGCGTTAGCCGCTATGAAAAAAGCTGCTGAAGGGGAAGGCAATATTGATGTATGTGCCCTTCATACCAAGTATCCTCAGGGCGCAGAAAAGATGCTTATTAAATCATTGACCAACAGAGAAGTCCCACCAAGAGCGCTTCCCATGGATGTGAAGGTTGTTGTCCAGAATGTCAGTACCTCGTTTGCAATCTTTGAGGCTGTAAGATATGGCAAACCTTTAGTCGAGAGGGTTGTGGCAGTAACCGGTGAAGGCATCAACAAACCCGGGAATATACTGGTAAGAATCGGGACAATGATATCTCATATTATTGAGGAATGCGGAGGGATTAAGGAAGAAAGCGCAAAGATTATATCAGGCGGACCTATGATGGGTTTTGCTATTTCTTCACTGGACATACCGGTAACCAAAGGCACATCAGGCATAGTTGTATTGAGAGAAGGAGATTTTGTTCATGCTGATGATTTCGGGCCGTGCATACGCTGCGGCAGATGTATCGATGCATGTCCGATGGGACTTATGCCCTCAATGCTCAGTATATATGCTGAAAAGGGATTCTATGAAGGCGCAAAGGAATACAATCTCTTTGACTGTTTTGAATGTGGCTCCTGTGCATTCGTATGTCCATCCAAAAGACCGATAGTCCAGCTTGTACGTCTTGCAAAATCACAGGTGAAACCATGAAGAATAGTGAAAAGTTAAGAGTTAAAAGTTATAAGTTAGAAAATATAAATACAGTTTTAAAACTTTTCACTCTTAACTTTTCACTCTCTTTTTTTTATTTGGAGTTAATATGGAGGTAACGAAAAAGCTTCTTATCATATCAGTAAGCCCTCATGTCAGGAGTGATGAAACAACAAGCAGGATCATGTGGAGTGTTTCTGCTGCGCTCCTGCCTGCTGCAATCATGGGGTCTTATTTTTTTGGAGCCGGAGCAGTTATAGCGGTTGCCCTTTGTATCATATCCGCTATGCTCTCAGAATATATATATCAGAAGGCACTGAATAAAAAGATTACTGTCAATGATGGCAGCGCTTTTCTTACGGGACTTCTGCTCGGGCTGAATTTACCGTCTTCTGTACCATTTTACATTCCAATCATAGGTTCATTTATTGCAATAGTAATCACCAAACAATTATTCGGCGGTCTTGGCTACAATATCTTTAATCCTGCATTGATCGGAAGGGCCTTCCTGCTTATTTCCTTTCCAAAGCTCATGACCATATGGAGTGAACCAGCATCAGCCTTTCTGCTTTTTGATGCTAAAACCACTGCAACGCCCCTTGGCATCCTGAAAGAAGAAGGCTACACAAAATTAATAGAGGTCTTTGGAGACCAGATAAGCCTTTACACACAACTCCTCATCGGTCACCGGGCAGGCTCTATCGGTGAGACATCATCTGTTGCCCTGCTTCTTGGTGCAGCATTTCTCTTTTACAAAAGATACATCACATGGCATATCCCTCTGTCATTTCTTGGGACAGCAGCATTGATAGCATGGATATTCGGGGGCAAAGGCGCTTTATTTGCCGGAGATCCTATACTGCACCTCCTGAGCGGCGGCATGTTACTCGGTGCATTCTTTATGGCAACCGATTATGTAACAAGCCCTTCGGTAAAAAATGGACAGATACTCTTCGGCATAGGCTGCGGTTTTCTCACTATGCTAATAAGGCTTAAAGGAGGATATCCTGAAGGCGTCATGTTCGCAATTCTCATCATGAACTGTTTTGCTCCTCTCATTGACAGAGGTTTTAAGTCAAAGATATTTGGCGCTCAGAAGACAACAAAAGGAGATAAAAGTTGACCGCAAAGGACATATTCAGGATAACTCTTAACCTTGTTGTCATCTATCTCATAGGAGGTCTTATCCTTGCAGTGGTTTATGCAAAAACCTCACCAATCATGTATGAAAACGCAGTTCGTGAAAAAGAAACCGCGTTAAAGAGGCTTATGCCGGATGCTGATAAAATCGAAAAATTAGGCGACTGGTCCATACATGATAAACATTCAGAATATTTTATTGCAAAAAAAGACAATGCCCTTATCGGTTATATTATCCAATCTTATGGTAAAGGGTATTCAAGTTATATCAACACGCTCATTGCAGTTGATAAGGATTTCAAAGTGCAGAGGATAAATATTCTCGGACATGCTGAAACTCCGGGATTGGGAGATGAGATTGAGACAGAAAGCTTCATAAACCAGTTTACCGGGAAGGACATGGAACATCTGAAGGTGGTTAAAACCGAAACAACTGAAAATATACAGGCAATATCAGGGGCAACCATTTCCAGCAGGGCAGTCACTGAAGATGCTGTAAGGAATGGCATCGATTTCCTTATAAAGACATTAAGAGACAAAGGAACAGACCTTGGCACAGACAGGCACAATTAATTATTTTGATCTCATAAAAAATGGGATTTTCAAAGAAAACACAATATTCAAGCTCGCGCTCAGTCTCTGTCCTTCTATCGCGGTTACCAATAATCTGAGAAACGGCGTTTTGATGGGCATCGCGGTGCTTTTTGTCCAGGTAATGGTTAATATTACCGTCTCTCCAATGAGAAGATTCATCCATCCGAGGATACGACTGCCGATCTTCATGCTTATCATCTCCGGATGGGTAACGGTCACTGACATGACAATGGCAGCATTTGCACCTGAGGCATACAAGCAGATGGGTCTGTACATTCAGTTGATCGTTGCCTTTGCATCAATCCTTGCAAGGGCCGAGATGTTTGCAAGTAAAAATACGATCATCCCGTCTCTGTTTGACGGTATCGGCATGGGGCTCGGGTTTCTGTTTGCGCTCTCCATAATAAGCCTTTTCAGGGAACTGCTCGGCAAGGGATCACTCTGGGGTTACCAGATTATCCATGCAAAACCGCTTCTTATCCTGGTTCTGCCTGCCGGCGGTTTTTTTGCTGTAGGGTTATTGATGGGCTTCTTTAACTGGATGAGCATGAGGAATGAAAAAAGTCATTAGTTACAGACAGGACATAGTATTTGAGCGGATTTAAATTCTTTCAAAGAAAGAATTTCCCTCGGAGGTCGGAACGACCGAGAATGAGCGAAAATGCTATATCCTGTCTGTATAATCTGTATAAAAGGAGCAAGGAATAATATGGAATTCACGAAACTCTTTGAACTCATTATCGCAGCATCATTGATCAATAACTTTGTTTTCACCAGATTCCTTGGTCTCTGTATCTTCTTCGGGGTATCCCGAAAAATGGAGACTGCTGTTGGAATGAGTATAACATTCACATCAGTAATGATGATAAGTTCTGCATTGAGCTGGATTGTTTTTAATTATATAATGGTACCGCTTGATATCACCTTTCTGAAGATTATTATTTTCATCGGTATCGTGGCAGGTTTCGTTCAGGCATCGGATACTGTGATGCGGAAGGTTTCACCGGGTCTTTATTATAAACTCGGTATCTATCTCGCCCTCATATCGACAAACTGTATCATACTCGCTGTACCCTTGATTAACGCAGGAGAACATTACAGCTTCATCGAGAGTCTTGTGTTTGCCCTTGGGTCAGGCATCGGATTTGCGATCGCATTAATAATCATGGCAAGCATCCGGGAGAAGCTCGAACTCGCCGATGTCCCGAAACCGTTCAGAGGCACACCTATCGCATTTATCGTTACCGGTTTGATTGCGCTTGCATTTACAGGGTTTTCCGGATTGATAAAATTGTGATGTGGTAAAATAGCAAACGCTAACAATGTTTGAAATTCATAATCTCATAAATGATATCTTCGGCTTGCTCCAGATAACCGATATCTACCAGTTTTTAATCCCTCAGGTTGGTGTCGGAGGAGGAGTTGAAGCAAAAGAACACGTTGAATTACTCCCATTGATAAAATCCACCTTAATCTTTCTTGCCGGGGTTGGTACGGTATTCGGCCTTGGACTTGCTCTCACTGCAAAAAGGTTCACTGTTCAGATAGACCCGCGGGTTGAGAAAGTGCTGGATGTGCTTGCACACGCACATTGAGGCGCATGCGGGTTCGCAGGTTGCGAACAGTATGCAGAGGCAGTAGTCACAAAACCCGAGGTTGCTCCAAATTTGTGCATCCCTGCAGGAATGCAGGGTGCGGAGGCAGTTGCTTTTATTACAGGCAAGAAAGCTGAAGCAAGAGAACCCGTTTTTTCAAGGATCATGTGCAAAGGCGGAACGGGTAAATCTCTCAGGAGATTCTCGTATGAAGGGGTTCAGGATTGCAGGGCTGTCATTCTTGCCGGAGGAGGGGACAATGCCTGCAGATATGGCTGTTTAGGCTATGGAACCTGTTCAAGAGTCTGCCCTTTTGATGCTATATCGATGTCTGATGACCGCCTGCCCATTGTTGACATAAAAAAATGCACAGGATGCAGAAAATGTGAAGCAGCCTGCCCTACTAAGGTCATCGAGGTTCTCCCTGCATCTCGTCAGGTGCTGGTAGCATGTCACTCAAAAGACAAGGGTGCTGATACCAGAAAGAATTGTCAGACCGGCTGTATTGCATGCAGGATCTGCGTAAAGGTCTGTCCTTTTGATGCGCCTTCTGTTGAAAATAATTTTTCGAAAATAGCTTTGCATAAGTGTACCGTATGTGGACTTTGTGTCAAAAAATGCCCCACAAATGCCATCTCTGATTTTATTCCGCAAAGACCAAAGGCTTTTATCTTAGACCATTGTAACGGCTGCCAGATATGTGCTAAATTATGCCCTGTTGATGCACCTGCCGGGGCGCTGGAGAAAAAACATATCATCGATCAATCAAAATGTATAGGCTGTGGCATATGCACAGCAAAATGCCCTGTTCTGGCGATTGATGGTACTTTCAATGCATTATCGGTGTTTGCTGCAGCAGAAAAGGATAAAACAAAAGCTGCATAAGATCGGCGACCTCTTTGAGGGGCCTTAAATTAATATGAAGGAGGTATGTGTATGAAGCAGTTCAGAGTTCTTTTGGCTTTACTGGTAGTTATCGTATTCTCAGGGTCTGTTTTTGCAGGGAGTGCAGGCGATACATCTTTGCAAAAAATAATGGATGGGAACAAGAGATTTGTATCTGATAAGCTTATGCAAAAAGAATCATGTGATGTTAAGAGAAAAGAACTTGCAACAGGACAGAAACCCTATGCAATCGTTCTTACCTGTTCCGACTCCCGCGTGCCACCCGAAGTGATTTTTGATCAGTTTCTCGGTGATATCTTTGTTGTCAGGGTTGCTGGAAATGTCGTTGATCAGATTGGAATAGGAAGTATTGAGTACGCGGCAGAACATCTTAATGCACCGTTGCTCTTCATCCTCGGTCATTCAAAGTGTGGTGCAGTTGGCGCAACACTTGATGCTAAGGGAAAACCTGAAGGGAATATCGGCGCCATAGTCAAGAAAATACAACCGGCTGCTGCTACTGCAAAGAAGAAGGGCGGATCAAAAGACGAAATGATGGAGACAGCAATCAAGGAAAATGTAATAAATGTCTATAAAGATATCATGAAAAACAGCAGCAGCATCAAACACCTTGCAGATGCAGGCAAATTAAAGATCGTCGGTGGTGAGTACATTCTCGCAACCGGCAAAGTAGAGATGATAGAGCTTCCTAAAGCAGCTCCTGCCGCCAAAAAAGCTCATTAATAATTTCTATTATTCTTTTTTATATGGGCCTGTGTAAATACACAGGCCCTTTTTTATTGCCTTCAAAATCCCGTGGGACTGCGTTATGTTGAATAAGACCTCTCCTCTTTGATATCATTAAAAAGAATCAAAACTTTATTTTAAATATATTTTATGGATAAAATATTAATCAATTTTCTCAGAGCCAGTCCGATAATTTCCAGATATAATTTATCTGAGCAGGAAATCCTTGATCTTGCTGACTACCTCAGAAAAAATTGCATTTCATCAAAAGTTGAGGAAGTAGTCAGGATGGTCGAAGAAATAATCAGCATAGATCCAACCCTGGACTGGAAGGAAATACTCGAAGCCGCTGCAAAAAAGATTGTTGTTTTTCTTGATGCAGCTGCAGCTTCAATCCGGATCTTCGATCCGGAGACAGGCAAGCTGGTTGCCTTTGGATCCCATCAGTATTCAGAAACCGGAAGGGCAAAGAGCATCCCTGTTGAAAAGTCTGTAGCCGGAAAGGTTATAAGCAGCGGTAAAAGTTATCTTGTTCCAAATATTCTGTTAGAGCCTGATTACACCAACAAGGATGTTGTTAAAGATCAAGGCCTTAACTCTCTCATGGCGGTACCGATAATCATCCCGGGTTTTCTAAAAAATGAGGCTGTCATCCAGGGATCTCTGCAGATATATTACAAAGAGATAAATAAGGAATTTGATCCCCTTGAGGTTGCAAACGCCGAGTTACTGGCCAGAAGGGTCAGCTATGTACTGGCAAAAAAGCACATTCTCGACCTTCAGAAACTTAATTTTCAAAAAGAAAAAATCGTTGAAAAGATTTTTGTAAAACTCAGTCATCGTGAAGGGATCAAGATGAAGGATGTCTTCAGTATGATGATCCCTGAACTGATTAATATAATCCAGGTACAGAGTTGTACATTATTCTCAATTGAACCTGACAGAAAACATGTTCTCACTGAGCTTGAATACCCCGCAGGGCAGGAAAGCCATGAAATAAGCTGCATGTTCACCATTAAGGATCATCCGTATTTTGATGCACTGATAAACAATACTGAAGAGCGCGGAGATTATCAATATGAGAAAATAAATCCGTCCTATATCCTGATCAAAGACCCGTTGAACAGCAGACTCTCAAATAACGAGCTAAAAAGATATTCAGCCAAATACAATGTTAACTCTGTCCTGTTGATTCCGCTCAAGGCAGTGGATGAAATAAACTATTTCCTTGTCTTTTATGCGAAAGACAGACGGCAGGAATTCACTAACCACGAGATCGAGCTATTGAGTTTTTTCGGGAAAGAGATCATGAAGGCATTAAGGATTGAGAAACTTGATGACGTCCTGCATGATTTCAAGAACCCCGGGATTGCCATCGCCGGTTTTGCTAAAAGGGCAAAAAAGCTTCTTGAAACTGAGGATATCAACAGTGTTAAGAATAAGATAGGCGAATATCTTGATATCGTTATGCAGGAGACAATCAGGCTCCAGGAAATGGCTATCCACCAGAACATCGAAGGCCGTGAAAGGGTTTTAGACCTTACAGAGGTTCTTAAAAACCGTTTCAGGATCAACGAAGAAGCTGTTAAAGAGCAGAAGAGAATAGGAATCAAATTAACCGCGGGAAGCCTGGAGCCAGGGTTAATGATCTACTGCTCTCCTTTTGGTTTTGAACGTGTTCTGGATAATCTCCTCAATAATGCTTCAAAGGCAATACCTGAGTCAGGAGGAGAGTTGTCCATAAAGAGTTACAGAAGCGGAGATATGGGATGTTTTGAAATTCATAATTCAGGCAAAATTCCCGAAGAAAATATTGAACAGATCAGGAGAGGAGAAGTCAAAGGGCGCGGCCTGAATATAATCCATCGTTTCATTCAGGCTATACACGGCAATCTGGAGGTTTCCACAGATACTGATTCAACAACCTTCCGGGTAATGATTCCTCTGTATAAATAGCTGTTCATGTCAGGTAATACACCAGAAATCATTTCAAAAAACACAATTGGCAAAGGTAAATTTCTCAGATTCGTCCTCACTACCTATATTGATTCTTCAGGAAAAAAACGTAAATGGGAATATTTTGAACGAATCAACTGCAACGGTATTGTTGCAATAGTTCCTGTTACAGATAACAATGAATTCATTCTGATAAGACAGTACAGACCTCCGGTAAACAGTTACGTCATAGAATTTCCTGCAGGTCTCAATGATAAGGGAGGTACGTTGGAGGAAGCTGCAGAGAGAGAACTTCTCGAAGAGATCGGTTATTCTGCAAAGGATATGATTTTTCTCACTGAAGGACCCATGTCATCAGGTGCTTCGGGGGAGATACTCACCGTGTTTCTTGCAAAGGGTCTTGAGTTTCGGGGCATTGGACAGAGGGATGAGACTGAGGATATTGAGGTGCTGAAAGTCCCGATTGACGGGCTTGAAACTGAATTGTCCAGACTGAAATCAGAAGGCAACCATATTGATCTGAAGATATTCGGACTTGCAGAACTGGCAAGGAAATTCCTGTAACATATAGCTTTTATTCAACGATTACCTTATAGAATCTCCTCTTGCCTACTCTGATAATATGCTCGCCAAGTTGCAGGCTGGTATCCGGATCAGTGACTGTACCGTCATTTACCCTCACCCCACCCTGGTTTATCAGCCTGATTGCTTCACTGGTACTCTTCGCAAGACCGGTCTCTTTCATTACCTGGGGGAGCCAATTATTCGCTTTCGGTGAAACCGCAAGATCGGGCGATGTTAGACTATGTTTATGAACTGCATCTTCGATTTTAAGAGTGATTGTCTTAGAGGGGATATCATCCGGGAGATCCTTTTTCTGAATAAGATGATTGAACTCCTCTCTTGCCCTGATAGCCGCATCCTTCCCCCAGTAACGCTCAACGATCTCAAGTGCAAGGTTTTCCTTGGCATTCAGGTCATTAAAAGAGCCATCCAGTATATGCTTTTTCAGGAACTCAAGCTCTTCCAGGGAAATATGACTTAATAACTCATAGTAACGGATTATTAATCCAGTTGGAATCCTCATGATCTTGGGGAATATACCGGTTGCTTCACCAGTCGCGCTTTCTATCTCAAAGGCAGGTTCGGTGATACCGATATAGTTTCCGAGACTTTTGCTCATTTTTTTTACACCGTCGAGACCTTCGAGCAATGGCATTAGTACAAGACTCTGTGGTTCCTGCCCGTATTCCTTCTGGAGTTCCCTGCCGACAATAAGATTGAATTTCTGGTCTGTGCCACCAAGCTCCACATCAGCACGAAGTGCGACAGAATCATATCCCTGTACTAATGGATACATGAACTCATGAATAGCTATGGGGCTCTGATTGATCCATCTCTGCTTGAAATCCTCTCTTTCAAACATCCTCGCGACCGTATATTTGCTCGCAAGCAGTATCATGTCTTCTGCCCTCATAGTACTCATCCATTCCGAGTTGAAGACAACCCTGGTTTTTTTCGCATCAAGGATTTTGTATATCTGCTCTCTGTAGGTCTTTGCATTTTCGAGAACCGCCCCTCTCGTAAGAGGTTTTCTCATCTCGCTCTTTCCACTTGGATCGCCGATCATGCCTGTAAAGTCGCCTATGAGGAAGATAATCTCGTGACCAATTTCCTGGAACTGCCGCATCTTTTCGAGCAATACTGTATGGCCTAAATGGATATCAGGTGCAGTTGGGTCAAACCCTGCCTTAATTCTCAGGGGCCGTTTTTCTGAATACGATTTCTCAAGTTTCCTGATGAGTTCACTCTCAACGATTACCTCGACGGTACCCCTTTTTATTATTTCAAGTTGTTTATCAGGCTTAAGCATAAGGTGTATAATAAACCTAAAAAAAGACTTACGTCAATTGCAGCCGTTTTTTATGAACATTTTCATTGAAAATTGATAACTGTTATTATATTTTATAAAATGCTAAATTTTTATATGCGGTTATAGGAGGAAAGAGATGAAGCGTTATATTGGATTAATAGGCTTTTTATTGCTATTCATTAACTGTGCTCCGTTCAGCATAAGCTATGATTTCGATACAGAAGCTAATTTTACCAGTCTTAGAACATATGACTGGTTGCCAGTACCTGAGAAAGCACAGGGGATAGCGAAAACGAACGAATTGACCACAAAGCATATTAAACTTGCAGTGAACAGGGAATTAAAATCAAAGGGGTTGGAACTGAGATCTGAAAACCCTGATATGCTGATAGCCATGCACGGAGGAAAAGAAAAGAAAGTGGATGTGCAGGAATGGGGATATGCATACGGGGACCGTGATAACCAGTATTGGGGTTACCATCCAAGACCATGGGGTCCTGAACCTGCGGGGAGAGACCATTTCGAATACAGGCGCGGTATAGACACATATGAATATGAAGTAGGAACGCTCATTATCGATTTTGTTGATGCTAAAACAAAATCATTGATCTGGAGGGGCACAGCAACTGGTGTAGTAGACCCTGATATAGGATCGGAGAAAATCAACGAGATTGTTAAGAAATTACTCGAAAATTTTCCACCTCTGAAAAAGAAGTGATTTCAGCCGGCAATCGAAAATATCAATGATAGTCCATTTTGAAATACCCGCAGATGATATCGAAAGGGCAAAATCGTTTTACATAAAACTTTTTGGCTGGGAAATCAATGCGGTACATGGCAGATCTAACTATCTGCTTATTCGCAGCACAGACAGAACTTCATTGAGTGGAAGTCTGTTGAAACGATTTAATCCAAAACAGACAACCACACTATATTTTGACGTCTCTTCTATTGATGAATATACTGCAAAAGTCAGAGACCTGGGAGGCAAGATCGTAGTGGCAAAAAAATCTGTACCGGAAACAGGTTATTTCGCAATATGTCTCGATACGGAAAACAACACCTTCGGTATCTGGGAAGAGAACCCGAATGCAATTTAACATGAATGCCATGAAAGTTTTTATTTATCTCCAAAAAGGATAAGACAAAAAATTGACAAAAGTAAAATTAAAAAAGGAAATCACCGGAGAAGAGAAAAAGAAGATGCCATTTTACTCCATTGGGGTTGCAGCAGAGCTAATAGGCACTACCGAACAGACGATTAGGCTTTATGAAAAGCGTGGTTTGATAAAACCCGCCAGAAGGAATAAAAACAGGTTTTATTCAGAAAATGATATCAAATGGCTTCTATGCCTGAGAGACCTGCTTCATAACAAGAAAATCAGCATTGAAGGGATAAAAAAGCTTCTCGAGTACGCACCATGCTGGGAGCTGACAGAGTGCACCAAAGAAAAAATGGATAAATGCTCCGCATATATAGACAGGAGAAAACCCTGCTGGGAACTGAATACAATGATATGCAAAAGCAAATCCGGCAAGATATGTGATGACTGCGTTGTCTTCTTATCTAAATCCATCAAGAAAAAAACTTCTTAATTAACTATATAACAGCACTATCTTCGTTTATTGACAATTGCGCAATATTTGATATTATATGTGTATATATAAAGGTATCCCGAAAAAACCAACCTCTCTGTGAGGAGAGAATATGAAAGTAAAAATGCCAGTTAAACTCGGGGATGAACAGGCAATATGTCCTTTTACCATCGAGCCCTCAGGAGATTGTACTGTCATAAAATCCACTTTTAAAAGACCCTACCCCTTTACTCTGGAACCATGTTTTCAACGAAATCCTTACTACACAAAGATAATCAAATTTGAGGACTTTGAAGTCATTACCCGCAAACTGAATAATTTGAAAAGTAATTTTTGGTTCTTAAAAAAAGAGGAAAAATGAGAGAAACAATAAAGCCTTGCAAGATAATTTTACAAGTTGTAATATTTAAAATATATGTTTTAGCGCTCTGACTATTCAAGGAGGTGATTGTATTATTCGGGTGATTGCTCTTTATTTTATCAAAGGAAAATCAGCCTTTGTTCGTTTATTAAGAATGCTGTTTTGAAGACTTTTTGAAAATAGTAAAAAGAAAGGGGAACCTGGATGAATATGAAATTATTAGTTGCCCATGATGGATCTGAGCAGTCAGATAAGGCGTTAGATAAAGCAGCAGGTTTGGCTTTACTGTCAAAAGGTTCTATTGTTGTTCTCTCTGTTGTGCCTGACCTTTGCATGATGGAGCTGAGCGATAATGACTGCAAACAAATGTACAAAATCATGACCGAAGAATCAGAAAAAAAATTGAATGCAACAAAGGATGACCTCTCAAAAAAAGGTATTGAGATCGAAACTGTAGTTAAATTTGGAAATGCCGCAGAGACAATTATAAAGACTTGCAATGACAGAAATATAGATATGATCGTTATTGGCTCTCATGGACGGCATGGTGCAAAGAAATTTCTTCTCGGCAGTGTTTCATCAAAAGTTGTTGATCATTCACCTTGCGATGTACTTGTCGTAAAATAGGTCAGGATATATAGATATTGGAACTATGTGATTAAACATAATTCAAATAAGAAAAGGAGGCATAAGAATGAATGGAGATAAAAGGTCACCTGCAGCACTCATTATTGGGCTAATCCTGCTTATTTATGGCCTGGTACTGAAGCGTCATGATGCAGCTATACCCCCTGGTTATTTATTAGATGTTGCGACTTATCTAAAGACAACCAAGGAAGTAGTTACACAGTTCAGTGTTGCAATATGGTCCGGAGCGATAATAACATTTTTTGGATTATGGAACCTTGCAATGCCTTCAATGAACTCAAAGTTTGACAAAATGGTTCGGACGCCTATTGCTGGTGTAGGAACTATTATTTTTCTTGCCTTTATAACCAGATATTACCTTGAGCCGATATTTAAAGTTTGGGGTAAGAATGCAGAACCTAATCTTGGTTTTGACTTTGCAGCGACGTTTGGCCTGAATTATATTCTGCTCGGGATTGTTATTGGTATTATCTGGGTAAATACAATAGGAATTCCAAAATGGATGCAGTCTGGTGTTAAAACAGCACGTCTTGCGATGAAGATGGGTGTTATAAGCCTCGGCGCTATGTACAGTCTTACAGAGTTAAGGTATATGGGATCCCTCAGTATTGTAATGGTTGCTGTTTTTGTTCTTGGCACAGTGCTTTTTGTCCTGTTACTCGGGAGGATAATGAAGACCCCAAGGCCTTTGACCGGTGTGCTTTCTGCCGGATTGGGAGTATGCGGTGTATCTGCGGCAGTTGCAGCAGCTCCAGTTGTCAAGGCACGCGGCATAGATATGGCTTATTCAATCGGCATGCTGCTTCTGGTTGGTGTAGTGGGTCTATTCACCTTTCCGACCATTGGCAGAATGGTAGGGATGAACGAACTCCAGTTTGGTGCCTGGGCAGGAACAGGAATATTGAATTCTGCACAGGTTGCAGCAGCAGCGCTCATATTTGATCCAAAGACTATAGAGACATTAAAAGTAGCTGAGATTTTTAACATCACAAGAATACTTTTCCTGCCCGTCATTGTCATCGTGCTTGCAATCTGGTTTGCAAAAGGCGAGGAAGAAGCAGAAGTGGGAAAAATCAATATCGGAAGGGTTCTTGTAGAGAAGTTCCCCATATTTGTTATTGGCTTTATCCTTATGTTTGCCTTTAGTTCAACCGGCATATTCACACCTAAAAACTACGAACTTCACGGGAAAAATTTTTATAATTTTGTGCCTGAGGAGAAAAAAGAGGTTAGAACAAGGGACTTGAAAAAAGTTCAGGAACTAATTGACTCAGGCAATGTTACAAATCCCGAAGTCAGGGCAGCGGTTGAAAAGCTTATAGCCGACAGGCAGGTTACCACCACTGCACAGACAGACCTTGTTTTAAAGGCATCTGACTTTACAGATGATAAAAAACTAAAAGATATTTTTAAGGATGCAGATAAAAAAGTGCAGGCAACACCTCCAACTATCAAGATGATGCGAGAATATATGATGTGGTTTTTTGCATTCGGACTTATCGGCCTTGGTATGCAGATTACCTGGCAGACAATACGGCAGGCAGGAGGAAAGGCAGCTGTAATCGGGGTAATTGCAGGATTTACAAAAGCAGCACTTTCTTTCCTTATATGCTGGTTATTTATTAAAGGAACTATTTAACAGGAGGTACAAGATGGCAGAAGAAAAAGCAGCTTCAACAGAACAAAAAGAGATGGAAGAGCGTGCCCTTAGTGTCTTTGCCTCTGAAAGAAAGGAAGACCTGACTGCTCTGATAATCGCTTTTGCTTTAGCGTTACTCGTAATTTTTACATTAAAGTAGAGTACCCCGGCAATGTTCAAAAAAATATTGGTAGCAACTCACGGAACAGAAGGCGCTAAAAAGGCCGAACGATATTCCTATGAGCTTGCAAAAATATTTGGCGCGGAACTTCACGGCCTTTATGTAATACACAAAGGCTGGAGTTCACTTATCGGCATAGAGTGGCTTCATTCTTCTCACGCCAGAATGGAGTTTTACAGGTATGCAGAATCGCAATTCAACCTCCGGGCAAACGAGGTATTAGAGTCCTTTAAAAATATTGCAGTAGACATAAAAGTTACAACTTCGGTGAAAGTGGGAGAACCAACAGAGATTATATTAGAAGAGGCAAGAGCACATAATTCAGACCTTATTGTTATCGGATGCGTCAGCAGTGTTAGGTCAGAAGAATACAAAGCCCGCATTTCAATGAAAAATCTTTTAAAGTTTGCACCCTGTCCTATCCTGTTGGCTAATAATGCTCCCGCGATTATAAAGGAAGGAGGTGAGACAAAATTCAGTAATATTAGGGCTTTTATTGGAAGTAATCAATGATTGAGTCATTGGGTTTCTCAAGGACTTGATCGAGTCACAATAACTTTTGATTTTAGGAGGAAATGATGTTAAAAAGAATGACAATATTTTTACTGTGCTTCACAATTGCAGTAGTCGGCTTTTATAAAGTTGCATCTGCTGCATACTCTGAGGGAGTTGTAAAAGAATGTGAGAAATTGAAGTCATTAAAAAATGAGAATAAGGACATGCCGGCGTCACTCCCCGGGATTAAGGAAATAACAGGCGATCAACTGAAGAAGATGATAGACGAAAAGAAAAAAATCGTTATCATGGACAACAGGCCGAAGGCTGAGTATGATAAAGAACACATCACAGGAGCTGTTCTTGTCCCAGTTGACGATCTCATGAAAGATTCTAAAGTTGTTGACAAATACAACAAAAATGATATTGTGGTTAATTATTGAAATGGGGTAAAATGCTGGCGGTCACCAGCAACATCCCTGCTTCTAAAAGAACTCGGCTTCAAAAATATCTACTGGTACAGAAACGGTCTTCCTGAATGGATAAAAAAGGACTATCCGACAGTAGAGGGTAAATAAATACTCATCAAATTCAGGGACACGGTTTACTGTGTCCCTGAATTAAAAACCTTGTCAAAACTCCATTTCTTATTCGTATTGGATGTTAAATAGACCTTATGCAGAATATTAAAGAGAGTATAAGTTTGCCTGTTTCTGACAAGTTGGCATTTCAAGTGTTATCAGATGTAAATTTAATATTAAGACTTTCTCCTTATTGGAGTCTTAAGAAATTTAAACCTTTCTTTGAAGGGATTGTAAGAACAGGCAGCAGATTTGAAGCTACTATTGAGCATTATGGAAAAGAGTTGACAGAAACTCTAACCTTGGAAGTTATTGAATTTTACAATAATGAAAAGATTTCCTTAAAGGTTGAGGAAGGGATTTTGAAGCAGATAATTTTTTTAATAGATAACAATTCAGAAGGAATCAAGTTAACACACCAGTTCTTTCTGGAATCCGAAGATGATTCGGTAATCAAGGGATTTCAGGCAGAGCTTCATTACTGGCTGAGAAGTATAGGGGAATACCTCAAACTTGCAGGGGACAGAAACCTTTATAAAAAGCTTTTCAAGTGGTTTATGGATAAGGCATGGCTAAGGATGACTCTTTCAGAGAGGAAAATAGCCATTATAATGGTAACTATTTCCATTATTGAGATTATTCTATTGCTTGTACTGGTTTTAGCTTGGAATCTTTTTACGTAAAGTGAAATTTTATAGCATTTTTTTGATGCTTAATAATGAAAAGAATATTTATTGAGATCTTATTAATACTAACAATTTCCTTTTTTCTTGCTTTTATTTACAACTCTCTTTCACCTGAGGGCTTAAGAATTTTACCTAAAAAAGAACTGAATAAATCAGGATCAGAAGGAAACAGTCTTATCTCAAATCCAGGCACTAAATAACTATGAGACAATCAAAGATATCTTGGAACATATCATTTGTTTTCAGGCTTATATTAGGTTGTATTTTTCTTATCGCAGGACTTGCAAAGATTTCAGACCCTGTAGGGTTTCTTATTTCACTCAGAGCATTTGAATTATTACCTAAGATAGCAGACAGATTTTTTGCAGTATATCTTCCGTGGCTGGAATTTGTACTTGGGCTTTTTTTAATACTTGGAATATTATACAGGACAAGTTCCCTGCTGCTTGCCGGTATAAATCTGATGTTCATATTTGCAATATTATCAGTCATTATCAGGGGAAAGGTGATAGATTGCGGATGTTTTGGTCTGCTTTCAGACGTTATAGGACTTCCTGATTCAGCGGACATAAAGGCTGTAATCAGGAATATCATCTTTATCTGTATGTGCCTGTATATTTTTCGAACAGAAAAAACAGCAATTTCTTTAGAAGGTTATATAAACAAAAAAAGTATAAGTTCAGGGTAATAACATAACAACTTGTTCAGCCAACAGGATCCGGCTTGACTATTGACAATTAAAGAGGAACGCGATATGCCGATATTTATTTTTAAGGTATTTAACGTCTTTTTGAAAACCAAGGGTTGGGAAAGACAAAGAGTGCATATAAATGGCTCAAATCAAAAAAGAAGTAAAGAAAGTCTTGCGAGACTATCTTATCAAAGTTCAAAGAGATATTCCTTTTGTGGGGGTTAAAAGCTGACATCCAACCTGTAGGTTATCCTGAAGAGGAATACTCTTCAAAGAATAAATTAGATTTTATCAGTGGAATTATTAAGAAAGAAGGGATTATCGTCTGCAGAAATAATAAGATATTGATATAGGTTATATCCATCCATCCTCTCGTTTATCTCAAAAATTCTCTTTCATAAAGACGGTAGAATGCCTAATCGGTATGCTCATCTATCTTCTGAGTATCTGAGGGACGCGATAAGCAAGCTGAATAAAACGGCTACAAATCGGCTACAATCGGAAATGAGAGAAAACGCAATATTGCTGTAAACCCTTGATTTAATTGGTAGTCCCAACGGGATTCGAACCCGTGTT
>Ga0209253_10001183_pt1 | contig 22791 bp, 21 predicted proteins | sample FrelakmetBRP12BR_FD_187145 | JGI IMG/M metagenome (GOLD analysis project Ga0209253, IMG submission 187145) | Freshwater lake sediment microbial communities from the University of Notre Dame, USA, for methane emissions studies - BRP12 BR (SPAdes)... | ecosystem: Environmental > Aquatic >...
CACGCCCTCCTTCACGATGCCGGTCTCATAGATCCTGAGCCCGTCGAAGCGCGATCTGGAGAAATCGAGGTTCGCGCCCAGCACCGGTACCGGACCGATCTGCTCCACCAGGTGGCGCAGGTCCGAGCTCTTGTCGTTGAGGATCCAGCGCCCTGCGGAGATGACGTTTCATGAGGTAAAAGTTAGCGATCGCCAGGGCTGAACCGAGAAGCACTCCGGCAGCGAACTTGAAGGAGAGCATAACAAAACTGGCGGCACTCATCAGGAAGAACAAGAGCCAGATGAACCGCTCAATTCGGGTGAGGAGGGCTTCATCCTGAAGCAACATAAGAGCAGCGACACCCTCCTACTGCCTACTACTTTTCGACATGAACTGGTAAAAATTCCGGAACCCCGCAGCGATCCCGAGCACGAGGAATACCAGGGTCAACCACGGGCCCGTGTTAAACACCTTGTCCAGCCAGATTCCGATGGCCAAGCCGATGACGGTGGAAAGCACCAGGGTGAGACCGATGGTACTCGCAAGGGCCACCAGCCGGAGAAGTCTCCTGGTGTCTTCTTTCATGAAGCCCACCCCGCTTCCCCGCGCCGGAGCTTCCTGCCCGTACCGTTTGCCTGGCAGGTCCCTCTGGACTTCGTGTAAAGAATCACGTTGCTCCTACCATAGTCGAGCGACGAAAGTCAATCTCTTTTTGCGCCGCCTCCGCCCTATCAAACGGCAGCCATGTCACCCATCGACAGCGGCTTGCGGGGTTTCTCGACAACCTGACATACCCTATGCCAGCTTCAGCGCCTCATCCGCCGCAGCGAGAGTCTTCTCCAGATCATCCTTCGTGTGGGCGAGACTCACGAATACGGCCTCGAACTGCGACGGGGCCAGGTAGATTCCCCGCTCAAGCATGGCACAGAAGACCCGGGCGAACCGTTTCGTGTCCGAAGTGAGAGCCGAAGCGAAGTCAACCACCGGTTGCGCGGCGAAGAAGACCGTCCCCATGGATCCCACTCGATTGACCTGCGCCGGCACCCCATGCTTTTTCGCGAGCTTCCTCAGCTCGGTGAAGAGGTACGAGGCCGCATCCTCCAGGGTCTCATAGAGACCGGGGCGGGTGAGCAACTGCAGTGTGGCCAGACCGGCGGTCACCGCCAGCGGGTTTCCCGAGAGCGTGCCGGCCTGGTACACGTCGCCCAACGGCGCCACCCGGCTCATGATCTCACGACTCCCGCCATATGCCCCTATAGGCAGTCCGCCTCCGATGATCTTCCCGAGACAGGTGATATCGGGTCTCACGTGACAGAGCTCCTGCGCTCCCCCGAGGCCGAGACGGAAGCCGGTGATCACCTCGTCAAAGATCAGGAGCGCCCCGGTCTTGTCGCACCAGGACCTCAGCCCATCGAGGAATCCCGGTCGCGGCGGCACCACGCCCATGTTTCCCGCTATGGGCTCGACGATGATAGCGGCCACATCCCCCCCCTGGCCTGCCATGACCCGGCTCACCTCGTCCAGATTGTTGAAGGGTAGGGAGAGGGTATGCTGGACCACCGCCGGGGGAACACCGGCGCTCCCCGGGATACCCAGGGTGGCTACCCCGGAGCCGGCCTTGACCAGCAGTGAGTCCACGTGCCCGTGGTAGCAGCCGTCGAATTTTATGATCTTGTTTCGCCCCGTATAGCCCCGCGCCAGGCGAATGGCGCTCATGGTCGCTTCCGTGCCTGAGTTCACCATCCGGACCATTTCCATGGACGGGACGAGCCTGCTGATCATCTGAGCCAGCTCCACCTCCCTGGGCGTTGGAATGCCGAAGGTGGTTCCCTGATCGGCTGCCTCCTTGATCGCCGCCACCACCTGGGGATGGGCGTGCCCCAGGATGAGGGGACCCCACGATCCCACATAATCGATGTAGGCGGATCCGTCCATGTCGTAGATCTTCGAGCCACTGCCGCGGACGATGAAGAGCGGTGTCGTTCCCACGGCGCGGCAGGCACGTACGGGACTGTTCACCCCACCGGGGATAACGTCCATAGCCTCCCGATACAAGCACTCGCATCTAGTCTCCGCCATGCCTCCCTCCTCGGCTCAACGCACGTCATCGAAATAAACCATGGTGGTCTTCTTGAGCTCATCCACCGTGAACAGTAGACGGTAGTCCGTCACTCCGGCCGTCTCAGCCATGCGGCGCGCCAGTTCCTCACACTCCTCCCGCGAGCGGCCGTGGATCATGGTGAAGAGCCGGTAGGGCCACCCGGTGAGGGCGGGTCGCTGGTAGCAATGGGTAACCTCCCGGAAGGAAGCGAGGACCTTGGCGACCCACTCCAAATCATCGGCTTCAACCCGCCAGACCACCATGGCATTGGCCGAAAAGCCCGAACGGTGGTGCCGAAGCGTCGCTCCGAACCGCCGGATGGTGCCATCGTCCATGAACCGGCGAATCGTGGCGAGAAGCTCCCCCTCGGTAACGCCTATCCTCTCGGCAACGACACGGAACGGCCGGCTGACGAGGGGAAGATCCTCTTGGAGTGCCTGGACGATTCTCTTCTCGAGCGCCGCAAGCGGCCGACTCTGTTGTTCCGAACCAGATTGGTCCTTCATCCCACACTCCCGCTGTCTCTGAACAAATCCACGACTGCGGCCATTCTAGGGACTTTCGCTAACAAGGGCAAGCCGCGATTTTCACCCTGTCGGAAAACGAAAAGAGCGGCTGTGAAGCCGCTCTTTCACTTGGGTGTCGCTGCGAACCTAGATCTTCGCGTAGATACCCATCTTCAGGATATACTCCTGATACTCTTTGAGCTTTTTGCAGTTCTCGAGGCACTTGTTCTTGTCCTCATGAATGTGCTCGCATCCCACGCATGGACTCTTGGTCATGGCACCATCCTCCTCCCGGAAAATTCCAACCTTTCTGTAACCCTTCTATATTTCATGTATACATCCTGTTGTCAAGAAGAATTTTCTATAACCCCGTCGAAAGGCGTTTAACCCCGCCTTAAAAACCTGGTCGTGGGCGCTGGGTTGGGTCGTTGACTCACGCTCTGAGATATGCAATATTCGACAACGCAGCAGCGATCTCTGGGGCGGCTTTCCCGTTACCTCTCACGGACCAGTCTGAGGCTGTGTCCCAGCAGGTTGCTGAAAGACCTTCTCGTATGCTAAGGGAGGACACTGCCAAGGGAGAGCGGGTGACCTGCGACACAAGGCGCATCTGGAGCCACCTCTTACTCCTTGGTCTTCGGGAACTTCTCCCGGGCCTTGCACCGTCGCTCCGCGGAAGGGCCGCACCACCGCAATGTTATTCATGGTGCGACTATGCAGCCTTGCGGAGTAGATCACCCGCTCTCCCGGTATCACAGGACAATCCCGAGCCACACGGGCCGTCTCAGGGTTTTTCAGCGACATGCTAGATACCGCCGGATCTTCAATGGGCGCCCCACCTCGCTATCCCGATTTCAAGCCCCTCGATCTAGAGGACCGAGAGCAGATCACCTCCGTCTTCCGCGCCCACCCACCCGTCACCTCGGAACTGACCTTCACCAACCTGTTCATGTGGAGAAACCATTACCGGTTTCGATGGTCCATGGCCGGCGAGGCCCTTCTCGTTGCCGCCGATCCTCCTGGGGGCAAGCCCTTCGCCTTCCCCCCGGTGGGAGGAGATGATCTCACTCGCGCCTTTCGTCTCCTCGTCGAGCACCTCGAAAGGACGACCGCCCTCCCGGAGATCCATCGCGTGCCCGAGGACCTGGCGCGGCGCTACGCCGCACCCCTCGGCCTCGATGCTGAGGAGGATCGGGCTCACGACGATTACGTTTACAGCACGGAATCCCTTATTACGCTGAGCGGCCGCAAATACCATCGCAAGCGGAACCATCTCAACCAGTTCAGGAGCACCTATGCATATCGGTACGAACCCTTGACCGCGGCTCTCGTCGGGGCGTGTCTGGAGCTCCAGGAGGAGTGGTGCCGCCTCCGGGAGTGCGTCGACAATCAGGGCCTCCTCCGTGAGGAGCACGCCGTTCACGAGGCGCTGCGCCACTTCCTAGAGCTCCACTGCAGCGGCGCCGCTATCGTGGTGCACGGGAGGGTGGTGGCCTTCAGTCTGGGAGAGCCTCTCAATCCCGAGACTGCCGTGATCCACGTGGAAAAGGCAAATCCCGAATTTCCGGGCAGCTACGCGGTGATCAACCAGGACTTCTGCCGGCACGCCTGGAGCGCGTACGCCTACATCAACCGTGAGCAGGACCTGGGCGAGGAGGGGTTGCGCCAGGCCAAGCTCTCCTACTACCCGGACCACTTGGTCACCAAGTTCGTCCTCCGGGCCAGGGGGGCATAGGCGCCGACCCATGCTCCCTCGGCTCGGAGGCCAACCGCCGGTGATTGAGGCGTGAAACAGTTGAGGAGGTTGCCATGATCGTCGGAGTGCCAAAGGAGATCAAGAAGGAGGAGTACCGTGTGGGAATCGTGCCGGGTGGCGTTCGTATGCTCTTGGGCTCCGGCCATCGCGTCCTCATCGAGCGAGGTGCGGGCGAGGGAGCGGGCATAACGGATCAGGAGTACGCGACGGCGGGGGCAACGGTGGTAGCAAGCGCCGCCGAGGTTTATGGCCAAGCGGATCTGGTCATGAAGGTGAAGGAGCCCCTGCCCCCCGAGTACGATCTCCTGAGACCGGGTCTGGTGATTTACACCTACCTGCACTTGGCGCCGGCGCCGGAGCTTACGGCGGTGCTCCTGAAAAAGGACGTGATCGGTATTGCCTACGAGACCATCCAGCTTACCGACGGCGCCCTGCCCCTCCTTATCCCCATGAGCCAGATTGCCGGTCGCATGGCAGTCCAGGTGGGCGCTCACTACCTGGAGAAGACGACCGGCGGTCGCGGTGTACTCCTCGGAGGCGTTCCCGGTGTGGATCGCGGCGCGGTCACCATTCTCGGCGGGGGTGTGGTGGGCGCCAACGCCGCCAAGATCGCCGTCGGCATGGGAGCCAGGGTGACCATTCTGGATGTGAACCAGTCCCGTCTCATGGCTCTCGATGACGTCTTCGGCTCCGCCATTACCTCCCTCATCTCCAACCCGGACACGGTGGAACGAGCGGTTCGGGACGCCCACCTGGTAATCGGCGCCGTCCTCGTCACGGGAGGAAGAGCCCCGGTCCTCGTCACTCGCGACATGATCAGGCAGATGAAGCGGGGCACCGTGATCGTGGATGTGGCCGTGGATCAGGGCGGATGCTCTGCCACCTGTCAGGTCACCACCCATGATCGGCCGACCTTTGTGGTGGATGGAGTCACTCACTACTGCGTGGCGAACATGCCTGGTGCCGTCCCGCGGACCTCTACGTTCGCCCTTACGAATGTCACGATCACCTACGCCCTCAAGATGGCCCGTCAGGGAGTGGGAGCGGCCGTTGCGGGCGATCCGGCCCTGGCCAAGGGGGTGAACATCTATCGCGGGCACGTGACCCACGAGGCGGTGGCCGGGGATCTCAACTACCCGCACCAGCCACTCTCGAAGGTTCTCAAAATGCCATAGACTGTGGAGACTCCTCGTTGGCTATCACCCTCCACCCATAGCCTCTCCCGTTCCCGCTCGGGCGGCGGGATCTTCGACAAGGGAGAGGGAATGTATTGAGATGGAACAATGTACTCCCCTCCCTCTGCGGGGGCTAGCCTTTACCCAGAAGCCAGGCTGCTGGACACACGGGGTAGCGGATGCGAGCAATGATGGTTCTTCTGAAGTGACTGCGGGAGGCCTGAGCCCCTTCCGCGGCTGCGGGCGGGGGAGCCCCTGGCTCGTCGCTACGGAGCAGCGAGGAGAACAGGGAGGGGGCGCCTTCCCCCGACCCCCGCCAAGGCGGGGCGAGAAGTGACCAGGCAGGGAGCTCCGGAACGAAAGAAGAGCCATCATTGCTCGCACCGGTGGGTAAAGTCACCATCCCCTGTGTCCGGGGCAAGAAATGCAGGACATCATAAGCCCTTGGGGGAGGGGGGAGGTTCTGGTGGATGGTCAACAGGAAGGTGGTTCTCGGCAAGCGACTCCGGGGCACGGGAGAGCTCACGCCCCTCGGAGTGCGGCCCAACGTCGACGACTACAGCGAGGTCGAACTGGACCGCCTCCGGGCAGCCGACACGGTGTACTATCCAAGCGGTCTCTACGAGGCCGTGTTTCTCGCCCTGGGGAAGCGGGTGTTTCCCGCCAACTCCCATTCCTTCCTGGGCGACAAGATCAAGCAGACCGCCCTCTTCACTCTCCTCGACATCCCCCATCCCCACACCCGGATCTACTACGGCCCAGGGAAGGCCGGGCGCATCCTCCGGGACTTCCCCTTGCCTTTTATCGCCAAGGTTCCCCGCGGCTCCTCTCAGGGGCGGGGAGTATTTCTCATCCGCACCGCGGCCGATCTCACCCCTTACCTTGAGCGGACCTCCCCCGCCTTCATCCAGGAGTACTTAGCCACCGAGCGGGATCTCCGCGTCGTGGTCCTCGACGGAAGGGTGCTCCATGCATACTGGCGCATCGCCCGGCCCGGTGAATTTCGGACCAATGTCACCCAGGGAGCGACCATTTCCCTTGAAGGAATCCCCCGCGGCGCACTGCAGTTTGCGGAACGAGTGGCCGAGCGCTGCGGGTTTGGCGAGGCGGGTCTCGACATTTGCCCCGTGAACGGGCGGTATCTGGTGCTCGAGGCCAACATGATGTATGGGCTCCAGGGTTTCGCCACGGCCAACCTCGATGTGTACGCGTTGATCAGAGAGCGCCTTTCGGAAAGGAGTCCCCGTGCCCCCCACCCCCCCTGAGATTCAGCGTGTCCGGGACTGGCTGGCCGCGGCAGCGCGGGTCACCGTGCTCACGGGCGCCGGCATCTCCGCCGAGAGCGGTGTCCCCACCTTCCGCGGCAAGGACGGCCTCTGGCAAGGGTTTCGGGCGACCGATCTCGCCACCCCCGAGGCCTTCGCCCGCGATCCCAAGCTGGTGTGGAAATTCTATAACTGGCGGCGAGAGCTTCTCGCTCCCTTGAGGCCGAATCCCGCCCATGAGGCTCTGGTCCGTCTCGAAGGGAAGGTTCCCCAGTTCACCCTTCTGACCCAAAACATCGACGATCTCCACCGCAAGGCGGGAAGCCGGAATATCGTGGAGCTTCATGGCAACATCTGGCTCGTACGTTGCACTCGCTGTCTTCGGGTGGCGCGAAACGAGGAGGTGCCCGTGCCGGAGCTCCCCACCTGTCCGGAGTGTGGCGATCTCTTGCGTCCCCACGTGGTCTGGTTCGGCGAGGCCCTGGACCCGGTCGATCTCGAGCGTGCCGTCGACGCCAGCCGCTCGTGCCAGGTGATGCTCGTGATCGGCACATCGGCGGTGGTGCAGCCGGCAGCCTCACTGGCACTCGTCGCTCGAGAGCGGGGAGCGCGGGTGGCGGAAATCAACCTTGAGGCGACGCCCTACACTCACCTCCTCGATGCGGCGCTCCACGGTAAAGCAGGGGCTCTCGTGCCCCAGCTTGCTGAGGGGTGGTAACGACGGGCGACGGAAGGCCTCTCGGCCGGTCACCTTCAACTTTTCTCCGGTTCCGGATAGTACACGAACAAAGGCTGACATGCCATGAAGAGAGACGAACCGAAACCGGCGACACCGGCAGGAGACGCACCGCCAACGGCCACGAGACGCCTTCGACCCCTGTGGTGGTCCGTGCTCGTCCTCAGCGGCGCCTTCCTCTTTCTCGCGGCGGATATCTTCCTCTTTGTCACCTCCCCCGCCACGCAGCGCTCCGATGCGGTCGTCATCGACTTCCCGGTGGGGACACCCCTCTCCGCCCTTTACGATCTTCTTGAGCAACGGGGGGTCGTGCGGAGCAGCTTCAGGTTTCGCCTCTATGCTCGGCTCAAGGGCGAGGCTCGCCACATCAAGGCCGGTGAGTACGAATTCTCCACCGCCCTCCGTCCCGACGCGGTGCTCTCCAAGCTGGTTCGGGGTGAGGTACTCCTCCATCAGGTCACCTTCCCCGAGGGGGTGACCAATCAGGATACTGCCGCCCTCTTGGCGGCGCAGGGTCTGGCCGATGCCGACCGGGTTCTGGCCGTGGCGGCAGACGCCGACTTTGCCAGAGACTTGGGCATTTCCGCTCCGACGCTGGAGGGATACCTGTTCCCGGATACCTATCGCTTTGCCCGGCATCTGCCGGTCACGACAATCCTCCGGACCATGGTCGGCCGCTTCCATCAGTACTTCGGAGCGGCCCAGGAGGATCAGGCTCGCAAACTGGGGCTCACCCGAGATCAGGTGGTCATCCTGGCATCCGTCGTGGAGAAAGAGACCGGCTCCGCCCCTGAACGCCCGCTCATCGCCGGGGTCTTCCTGAATCGCCTGCGGCGGGGAATCCCGCTCCAGAGCGATCCCACCGTCATCTACGGGATCCCCGATTTCGACGGCAATCTCACCCGCGCCCACCTGATAACGGACACGCCCTACAACACCTACACCCGGCGGGGACTGCCGGCAGGACCCATCTGCAACCCCGGCGCCGCTGCCCTCGACGCCGTCCTCTCTCCCGCCACCACTTCCTACCTGTACTTCGTGGGGAAGGGCGACGGGACCCACCAATTTTCCGCGACCCTCGCCGAGCACAATGCGGCGGTAGCCCGCTATCAACTCCATCGCTAGCTCCAAGTGGCTCCGGCAAGTTGTTGAGAAACCCCTCTTATGCGTGCCGACGAGGCTGTCGCCGGAGACGGGGTGATCTACGAGGTAAAGCCCATCCGGAGCCACCTCACGGCCGATACGGCCAGCGGCCTCGCGGGGAAAGACGACGGAGGGCGGGTCACCGCCATACACCTCCTATCTTTGGAGACGAGGCTGTCGCTAGAGGCGGGTGGTCTGCAACGCAGGGCGCGCCCGGAGCCGCCTCCTACTCTCCGGCCTTTAGGGACTCCTTCCGAACCGTGCGCGGTCCCTCCGCCAGGGGCCGAACCACCCCTTGCTTATTCATGGTGCGACTACGCAGCCTTGCAGAGTAGATCACCCGGGCTCCCCAGTGCGACCACGGGACAGCTCCCGACGTTTTTCAACAACCCGCCAGAAGCTACACGATGCAGTATTTGTGAATTTTTCTTTCATATATGGTGTATCGTCATTTCTCCCCAGTCTTTCCGGTCTCCGATAAAACCCAGTATTTCTAATCCGTTGATTTTCTTTTTATTGACAAAATGTGGGCGGTTGCGGTATACGTAGTGGCGACCGGTGGGCAAAAGTGGTCATCAGTGGACTCCACGTGAAGAGAGGGGGCACCTGTGTTTCGGGGACGCTCTATACACAGCCTGGATGCGAAGGGGCGCATCCGCATTCCCCCACGTTTCCGGGACATCCTGAGGGATCGTTACGATGACCGCCTCGTCGTCACCAATCTCGACCGGTGCCTGATCGCATACCCCCTGCCGGAGTGGGAGAGAATCGAAGAAAAGTTGGGAGGACTCTCCCTTGTGCGGCAGGACGTGAAAGCGTTCCAGCGCTTCTTTCTCTCCGGCGCCACTGACTGCAGTTTCGACCGGCAGGGGAGGATCCTCATTCCCCAGACCCTCCGCGACCATGCTCGTCTGGAGCGTGAGGTGGTGTTGGCCGGAATGACCAGGAGCTTCGAGATCTGGAGCAAGCCCCTGTGGGAGGAGGAGATCAAGCGGGCTCACGAGGACTTCTCGCAGATCACGGCAACGCTCGCTGATCTTGGCATCTGACGGAATCGGACGCAGGTAGGTAAGACCCGGGGCGTGCATGACCTCATCCTCTCTGAGAACAGTTGCAGTTTCAGGATGTGGAGCCGCTGAGCGGATCGGTGCCGGGCGGTCCCGCCGGCTTGCCACGAGAGGGTCAGCGGCAAGGATCGCCCTCGGGTGGCAGGCCGCCCTTCCTTCTAAGCGCGGCACGGCGGGGAGACGGCGACAGCCCAATCTCTGGAATTCATCCATGAGGCCCATCGGTTCCCTGGAACACAAGCCTGTCCTCCTCAATGAGGCGGTGGAGTGCCTCCAGTGCACTCCGGGGAAGACCTACGTGGATGGAACGGCGGGCGGCGGCGGCCACGGTCGCGCCATTCTGGACCGAACCGCACCCGACGGCCGCCTGATCGGGATCGATTGGGATGACCATGCCCTGGCGCGGGCGGAGCGCGCCGTGAAGGAGCACCGCGATCGCGTCCTCCTCCTTCGGGATAACTTCGCCCGGCTCCCGGCCATCCTCAAGGAGCACAACATCCCGGCGGTCCACGGTATCCTCCTTGACCTCGGTCTCTCTTCCTTCCACGTGGACGATCCGGAGCGCGGGTTTAGCTTCTCTCAGCCGGGGCCGCTCGATATGCGCATGGACAGGAGGAGCCCGGAGACTGCTGCCGATCTTGTCAACAACCTGACCGAGGCTGAGCTGGCCGAGCTCATCTATCGTCTGGGCGAGGAACGGGAGAGCAGGAGGATCGCGCGGAAGCTGGTCAGGGCAAGAGCCGAGGCCCCTATCACCACCTCCGATCGCCTCGCCGAGCTTGTCGTGGCCGCCATCCCGCCGGCGAGGAGAACGCGCCTTCGCCATCCCGCCACCCGGACCTTTCTCGCCCTGCGCCTGGCGGTGAACCGGGAGCTCGAGGAGCTCCAGGCCTTTCTCGACGGGGTCCTCGATTGTCTCCATCCCGGCGGTCGGCTGGCCATCATCTCATTCCATTCCCTTGAGGACCGCCTGGTGAAGCAGACCTTCGCCCGTTGGGCTCGCACTTGTCAATGCCCGCCGCGCTGGCCCATTTGCCGTTGCGGCGGCAAGGCCCTGGTGAGACGCGTAGTGAGGAAACCGATCGTTCCCACACCCGAGGAGGTGCACCTCAATCCCAGGGCGAGAAGCGCCCGTCTCCGGGTCGTGGAGAAATTGGAGCGTCCATGAGTGAGAGAAAGCCGAGAAAGGCAAAGGGGTCAGCCTTGGGCCGATGGTGGGCGAATCGCGTCCTCCTCGGTCTCGTCGCCCTCATGCTCTGGACCATGGCGAGCGGCTTCGCCTACGTCTGGTGCCAGACCCAGGTGGTGAACCTCGGCTATCGCCTGTCGGAGGCCCACAGGCAGCACGCCAAGCTGGCAGACGAAAACAAGAAGCTCCACCTGGAGATGGCGAGACTCAGGGCTCCCGAACGAGTGGAGCAGATCGCCCTTCGCCAACTGGGACTGAAACACCCCGATAAGGATCAGATCGTGCTGCTGCCATGAAGAAGACCCGTCGGAAACAGGTCAAGAAGGTCGGCTGGCTGCGCCTCCGCCTTTTCCTCGTCGCGGGGCTGCTGCTGCTGGGCTACCTGCTCCTTGTGGCCAGAAGCCTTCAGCTCCAGGTGCTGGAGCAGGAGGTCTGGGCCGCCATTGCCAGCAAGCAGGTCAAGACCTCTCTCCAGATCGAGCCACGACGAGGGGACATCTCCGACCGGAACGGACAGGAGCTCGCCGTAAGCATCGAGCAGGACTCCCTCGCCGCCAATCCCAAGGCCCTGGAGGACCCGGAAAAGGTAGCCCGGGAGCTTGCCCCCCTGACCGGCATGTCCAAGTCCGCTATTCTCGGCAAGCTCCGCCAGCCCCGATCCTTCGTCTGGCTCAAGCGCCACCTCACTCCCAAGCAGGCGGATCGGATTCGCGGTCTCGGCTTGAACGGCATCCACTTCGTCAGCGAGAGTCGGCGCTACTACCCGGACGGCGAGGTGGTGGGTCACGTCCTCGGCTTTGTCGGTCGAGACAGCCACGGCCTGGAAGGTCTGGAGATCTCCCATGAGAGCCTCCTCCGAGGCTCTTCCGACATCCAGCCCGGAGAGAGGGACGCACGGGGCCGCATCATCTACACCGATGGGCTCCCGGCCCAGGAACTTCCCCAGGGCCACAGTCTGCGTCTCAGTCTCGACAAACGCATCCAGTACATCACTGCCAAGGAGCTCCAGGAGACGGTGAAGAGCTTCGACGCCGCGAGCGGCACGGCCGTGGTCATGGAGCCCTCAACAGGCGAGATCCTCGCCATGGCCTGCTACCCCTCCTTCAACCCCAACAATTTCGGCTCCTACCAGCCACCGGCATGGCGGAATCGCGTGGTCACCGACGCCTTCGAACCGGGCTCAACCTTCAAGGTCTTCCTGGCCGCGGCCGCCCTGGAGGAGGGAGTGGCCCAGCCGGGAGATCTCTTCTTTTGCGAAGACGGGCGGTACGAGGTTCTCAACCACACCATCCATGATGTCCACAAGCACGGCTGGCTCTCCTTTGCCGAGATCGTCAGGGTCTCGAGCAACATCGGCGCCGCCAAGGTAGGGCAGAAGTTGGGGGCGAAACGCTACCACAAGTACATCCGCGCCTTCGGCTTCGGCGAACCCACCGGTATCGAGCTCCCCGGCGAGACCTCGGGTGTTGTTCGCTCGCCCGAGGACTGGTATCCCATCGATCTCGTGACCGGGAGTTTCGGCCAGGGCTTGTCGGTTTCCGCCATCCAGCTCGCCACCGCCCTGAGCGCCGTCGCCAACGACGGTCTCCTCGTCCGGCCCTTCCTCGTCAAGGAGGTGGTGGACCCGCAGGGCCGGGTGATCGAGCGCCACGAGCCGAAGGTGGTGCGCCGAGTGATCAGCGAGGCCACTGCGAAACGGCTCAAGCAGATCCTCGCCGACGTGGTGACGCCTGATGGCACGGGATCGCAGGCGGCCCTCGACCACTACAGCGCCGCCGGCAAGACCGGCACCGCCCAGAAGAGCGGCCAGCATGGGCGCGGCTACTCCAGCGATCGCGTCACCTCGTCCTTCATCGGTTTTGTGCCCGCCGTCGACCCCCGCATCGTCGTGGTCGTGGTCATCAACGAACCGAGGAAAGGGCAATACGGCGGCATCGTGGCGGCACCGGCCTTTCGCCGGATTGCCGAGCAGACCCTGTACTGCCTCAACGTAGCCCCTGATAAGATGGAGAAAGGAGCAGCTCTGGAGACCAGCCGGCCCAAGGCCGACCCGGCGCCGGCCATGCAGCCGGCAGCTTTCGAGCCGGGGGAGGACGGCGACCGGGGGCTCATGCCCAATCTCACCGGGCTCAGCCTGCGGGCCGCCCTTGACCAGCTCCGCGATCTCCCCTGTTCTCTCGAGATCCGGGGGAGCGGCCGGGTGGTTGGCCAGAGTCCCGGCCCGGGACGCGACCTGAGCGGCATCAAAAACTGCCGCCTGGTCCTGGCCCCGGACTAGCGGCTCCCCGACAGAGCTTTACCATGGGTATGGAGGAGGCTATCACGGGAGAGAGGGTGACCTGTGAGACGAAGGGCAGGTGGAGCCGTCTCTTTCTGCTGGGCCCGGGGAAGGCCTCCCGAATCTTGTACTACCGCTCCGCAAGGAGGCCGGGCGTGTCCCTACGCTGATCAACGGACGGGAGCGTGCCGCTTTGTCGAACCGATCACGCCGATCATCCGGCAGCCCACCTGGACTCAGGGATCGGGGTATCAGAGCACCCTGTAAAGAGGAAGTCATGGAGCTGGAGGAGCTCATCCGGGACCTCTCCATCGTTGAAACTCAGGGTGATCTGCGTCTTCCGGTGCCCGGTCTCGCCTATCACACCGGGCAGGTGGTGGAGGGCGGGCTTTTTGTCGCCATCCCCGGGACCCGAACGGACGGCCACGAGTTCGTCCGCCAGGCCGTCGCCTGTGGCGCCCGAGTCGTGGTGGTGGAGAAGCCTGGCGATGCGCCGCCGGGGGTGACCGTCGTCAGGGTGCCGAACGCGAGGGTTGCCCTCGCCGCCCTTGCCAGTTCTTTTTACGCCTTCCCTTCTCACCGGCTCACCATCGTCGGGGTGACCGGAACCAACGGCAAGACCACAACCACCTATCTCCTCGAGTCCATTCTTGCCGCTGCCGGAAACCGGGTCGGAGTTATGGGGACGGTGAATATCCGCTATCCCGGGGCCGTGCTTGCCGCGCCGGTGACGACCCCGGAGTCCCTCGATCTCCAGCGCTTTCTGAGCGACATGCTCCAGGCCGGGGTAACCCACGTGGTCATGGAGATTTCCTCCCACGGCCTCGACATGCACCGGGTGGAGGGCACCCGCTTCGCCGCCGGGCTCTTCACCAACCTCTCTCAGGACCACCTGGACTACCACGGCACCATGGAGCAGTACTTCGCCGCGAAGGCGCGGCTCTTCACGCAAATCCTCAGGGGGGATGGTAAGGCGCGACCCGTGGCGCTCATCAACGGCGACGACGGCTGGGGCAAGAAGCTCTGCTCCCTGGTCCCGGGACCCCTGCTCCGCTATGGCCTCATGCCCGGGCTCGAGATCAGGGCCACCCAGGCGACCTGCGATCTTTCCGGGATCACCGCCAGAGTGGAGACCCCGTCCGGCGAGCTGGAGCTCCACTCGCCGCTCCTCGGGAGGCTCAACCTGTACAACCTCCTTGCCGCCGCCGCTGCCGCCGTGGGCCTCGGGCTGCCCCTGGCTGCGATTCGCGCCGGCACCGAGGCGCTCACCCAGGTCCCCGGCCGTCTCGAAACCGTCCCCAACGACCTCGGAGTCCGCGTCGTCGTTGACTACGCCCATACCCCCGACGCCCTGGAAAAGGCCCTAGATGCCTTGCGCGACCTTGGCGGCCGCCGGCTCATCTGTGTGTTCGGCTGCGGCGGCGACCGCGACCGCGGCAAACGCCCCCTCATGGGAGCTGCCGCGGCCCAGCGGGCGGACGTGGTGGTGATCACCTCGGACAACCCCCGGACCGAGGTGCCCGAGGCTATCGTGGCCGAGATCGAGACGGGGGTTCGGGCCCTGGGCCTGAAGCGGATCGAGCCTCGCGGGGACGTGGCGCCGCCCGATGAGCGCTGCTACACCTTGATGGTGGATCGACGGGAGGCCATCCGCCTCGCCGTCGCCTGGGTTCAGCCAGGCGACGTGGTCTACATCGGCGGCAAGGGCCACGAGACCTATCAGATCATCGGCCGTCGCCGCCTCGACTTCGATGATCGTCTGGTGGCGGCGGCGGCCTTGGAGGAGAAAAGACGCCATGACCGGCGGCAGTGAGCAGCAATGGACCCTGGAATTAGCTCTCGAGGCGACCCGCGGCGTGCTCGTGGGCCAGCACGACCGGCGTCGGTTCAGCGGCATCGGCACCGACAGCCGCAATCTTCGCGCCGGCGAGCTTTTCCTTGCCCTGAAGGGGGACCGCTTCGACGGCCATGACTTCATCAGCGAGGTGATCGAGGCGGGTGCCGCCGGGGTGGTGGCAGCACGGGACCGGTGGGAGGCCAGGGGCGGGAGCCCGCTCCCCGCGCCGATTATCGTGGTGGAGGATACCCTCACCGCCCTCGGCGACCTCGCCGCCTTCTGGCGCAAGCTTCATCCCGTGCCCCTCGTGGCCATCACCGGCTCGAACGGCAAGACCACCACCAAAGAGATGGTCGCCGCCGTCCTGGCCCGGCACTGCCCGATCCTCAAGAACCAGGGGAACCTGAACAACCTGGTTGGGCTGCCCCTCACCCTGCTCGAGCTCACGAGGGCTCACGAGGCGGCGGTCGTGGAGATGGGAATGAATCACCCCGGCGAGATCGCCCGTCTCACCCAGATCGCCGCTCCCGACGTGGGCCTGATCACCAACATCCATCCCGCCCACCTGGAGGGGCTCGGCTCCATCGAAGGCATCCAGGCTGCCAAAGGTGAGCTCTTCTCCGGGCTCTCGGGGCGGGCAACCATCGTGGTCAACCTGGACGACCCCAGGGTCGTGCAGCTTGCCACCCCGTTTCCGGGACGGCAGGTGGGGTTTTCCACCGTTGATCCCGCCGCCCATGTGACTGTCGCCAAGATCATCGGCATGGACCATGAGAGCACTCGCTTTATCCTGCGCCTGGGGGATGAGACCCGGGAGATCCGCATCCACGTTGCCGGGAGGCACCACCTGGCGAACGCCGTCGCCGCGGCCGCTGTCGCCTGGGCGTTGAAGATCGCCCCGGTGGACATTGCCGAGGGTCTCGCCTCCTTCCGGCCCTTTGACAAGCGCATGGAGATACTGGCCCTTGCCGGTCTTGTCCATCTCATCAATGACACCTACAACGCCAACCCCGGCTCCATGACCGCGGCCCTCCAGACCCTGCGAGCCCTGAAGGCCGGGGGGCGGGCCCTGGCGGTCCTCGGCGACATGCTGGAGCTCGGCGAGCGCAGCCCCGAGCTCCACCGGGAGGTGGGCCGGGTTGCCGCCCGGGAGGGCGTCGACTACCTCCTGGCCATGGGCAAGCAAGCCCACCACCTCCTGGGCGGTGCGGCCGAGGGCGGCATGCCCTCCGAGCGTCTCATCCAGGGGAACGACCACGGGGAACTCGCCCACAAGGTCCGGGCTCTCATGACTCCCGGTGCCTGGGTGCTGGTCAAGGGGTCGCGGGGCATGAGGATGGAGAAGGTGGTCGAGGCCCTTCTCCAGGCACTGAAGGATTCCGCCTGATGGAGAGGCTCGAAGACAAGAAGGTACTGGTGGTCGGCCTTGCCCGGAGCGGCCTCGCTGCCGCCTTTTTCCTTCGCCGGCGGGGCGCCCTGATCACCATCACCGATCGACTCCCGGAGGCGGAGCTTGGCGCTGCGGTGGAGCAGGCGCGCCGCGTCGGATGTTCCCTTGCCCTGGGCGGCCACCCGCAAGAACTCTTCACCGGCGCCGACCTCATCGTCCTCAGTCCCGGGGTGCCCCTCGATCTCCCTCAGCTGGTTGCGGCCCGGGCTCGGGGAGTACCCGTCACCGGGGAGTTCGAGCTCGCGTGCCGACATCTCTCCCTCCCCATGGTGGCGGTCACCGGCACCAACGGCAAGACCACGACCACGACTCTCATCGGCGACATCCTCAAGCGGAGCGGCCGGCGCGTTTTCGTGGGCGGGAACATCGGCAACCCCCTCATCAGCCTCCTCGAGGAGGGTGAGATGCCGGAACTCGCCGTAGTGGAGGTGAGCAGCTTCCAGCTCGATATCATGGAGACCTTTCACCCCCGGGTCGCCGTGCTCCTCAATATCACCGAGGATCATCTGGACCGCTACCCCTCCTTCGACGCCTACGTGGCGAGCAAGTGTCTTCTTTTCGCCAACCAGACCGAGGAGGACGTGGCGGTGCTTCCCGCCGACGATCCCCTCATCATGGGACGGTGCACCCCTCGAAGCCGGCGGCTCCTCTTCAGCCGGCACCGAAGCTCGGCCGAGGCCTACCTGAATGGAAACCGTCTGGTCTGTCGGGGAGCGGGGGGAGAGACTCACTCCTACGACCTGAGCGGGTGGAAGCTCGCCGGTCATCACAACCTGGAGAACCTTCTGGCCTCGGTCCTTGCCGCCGGCGCCGCGGGCGCAAACCTCGGCGCCATCCAGGAGAGCATCAACCAGTTCCGTGGGCTCCCCCACCGCCTCGAGTTGGTGCACCAGTGGCGCGGCATCCGGTTCTACAACGACTCCAAGGGGACCAACGTGGATGCGGTGGTGCGCTCCCTCGAGAGCTTCACCGAGCCCATCGTTCTCATCGCCGGAGGCCGCGACAAGGGCGGCTCCTACGGCCCCCTCGTCTCGCTGGTGAGAGATCGGATCAAGATGCTCGTCCTCATGGGGGAGTCGCGCTTTCTCATGGCCAAGGCGCTTGGGCACCTTACCAGTACCGTGGTGGTGGAGACCATGGTGGATGCGGTCCAGGTGGCGCTCAGGGCCGCGGTGCCCGGTGACGTGGTTCTCCTGTCACCGGCCTGCTCCAGCTTCGACCTCTACCAGAACTACGCGGCCAGGGGCGACCATTTCCGCTGCCTGGTTCATGAACTGACAGTGGATGAAGGGCGGGGCACGAGCGGGTGCTCAGATCCCTGGACGGTTGCCGACACCCGTGGGGGTCGACGTTCCTGATCCCGGCGGGACGGCGGCACCCCTGATCACGAGAAGGAGTTCTCACGCAGATGGCGGAGGAAGGCACAGCGAGAACGAGCGGTGACCTGGCCTTGCTCTCTGTCACCCTGTTACTTGCGGGGATCGGCCTGGTCATGCTCTACAGCGCCAGCTCCATCATGGCCGAGGTCCGCTATCAGGACGGCATGTACTTCTTCAAGCGCCAGGTCGTCTTTACCGTGGCAGGGCTCATCCTCCTTTTCTTCGTGAAGAACGTGCACTACAGCCTCTATCGCCGCTTCGTCTACGTGATCCTCGGTTTGAGCGTCCTGAGCCTCTGCCTGGTGCTCGTCCCCCAGTTCGGCCACAGGGCCGGGGGCGCCCGCCGCTGGCTGCATCTCGGCGGCTTTTCGGTCCAGCCCGCCGAATTCGCCAAGCTCGCCATGGTCATATTCATCGCCTACTCCCTCGCCAAGAAGAACGAGCGCCTCCACGAGTTGGGCATCGGCCTCTTCCCCCACGCCATCGCCTGCGGCGTCTTCGTGTTCCTCATTTACCGGCAACCGGATCTGGGTACGGCCGTGTACTTCGCCCTGCTCACCTTCACCCTCCTCTTCGTGGCCGGGGTTCGGCTCTGGCATCTCGTCGGGAGCGCCCTTGCGCTCGTTCCCCTTCTCGTTCTGGCAATCACCCGGAAAAATTATCGCTGGGGACGGGTCCTCGCCTTCCTTGATCCGTGGTGCGACCCGACCTCCAGCAGCTTCCAGCTTCTCCACTCACTGCTCGCCTTCGGGTCCGGCGGGCTCATCGGCGCCGGCCTCGGTGCCGGCAAGCAAAAACTCTTCTATCTCCCGGAGCCCCATACGGACTTTATCCTCTCCGTCATCGGCGAGGAGGCGGGACTCCTCGGGATCTGCGGGGTTCTCCTCCTCTACGCGATTCTCATCTGGAGAGGGGTTCATATCGCCCTCTGGGCCCCGGACCGGTACGGCACCTATCTCGCCTTCGGTCTGACCCTGGTCATCGGGCTCCAGGCCCTCATCAACGGCGCGGTGGTTATGGGTCTCGTGCCCACCAAGGGACTCCCCCTCCCGTTCATGAGCTACGGCGGGAGTTCCCTCTGCACCAACTTTCTTGCCGTAGGGATTCTCCTGAACATCAGCAGCCACCGGCGGGACCCTGCCGAGGGAACCTGGCTGCGGGCCTCGGCGGAGGAACGCTCGCCGCAAGGGGTGAGGAGAAAGCACGGACGGTGACGCGATAACGCTATGTACAAGCGCTCCTACCACATCCACTTCGTCGGCATCGGCGGCATCGGCATGAGCGGCATCGCCGAGCTGCTCATCAACCTGGGCCACCGGGTGAGCGGCTCCGACCTCAAGGAGACCGAGATCACCCGCCGCCTGGTGAGCTTCGGTGCCACGGTGTTCTACGGCCACCGGGCGGAACAGGTTGCCGGAGCCGACGTGGTCGTCTTCTCCTCCGCCGTCGCCCCGGACAATCCGGAGGTCCTCGCTGCCGGACGAGTCCACCACGTCCCCGTCATTCGCCGGGCCGAGATGCTCGCCGAGCTCATGCGTCTCAAGTACGCGGTCCTTGTGGCCGGAGCCCACGGCAAGACTACGACCACCTCCATGGTGGGCACGGTGATGGCCCAGGGCGGACTCGATCCCACGGTGGTCATCGGCGGCCGTCTCCTCTCCTGGGGAACCAACGCCAAACTAGGCCAGGGGGACTTCCTCGTGGCCGAAGCGGATGAAAGCGACGGCACCTTCCTCCTTCTCAGCCCGACCATCTCCGTGGTGACCAACATCGACCGGGAGCACCTGGATTTCTACAAGGATCTGGACGAGATCAAGGAGACCTTCCTCGAGTTCATCAACAAGGTTCCCTTTTACGGCGTGAGCATCCTCTGCCTCGAGGACGAGAACATCCAGGGCCTCCTCCCCAGGGTGAAGAAGCGCCTCGTCACCTACGGCTTCTCGGCCCAGGCGGATTTCCAGGCGCGGGATGTGGCCCTCTCCGGCCTGAGTGCTTCCTACCGGGCCTTCTACCGCGGCCGGGACCTGGGCCCGGTGCGCCTCCCCATTCCCGGCTGGCACAACGTCCTCAATTCCCTCGCCGCAATCGCTGTCGGCCAGGAGCTGGACCTCGACTTCAGTGCCATCTGCCGCGGGCTCGAGGAGATGACCGGGGTGCAGCGCCGCTTCCAGATCAAGGGGGAGGTGGCCGGGGTGACCGTCATCGACGACTACGGCCACCACCCGAACGAGATCAAGGCGGTCCTGAAGACCATGGCCGAGTGCTACCCGGAAAGACGGCGAGTGGTCCTTTTCCAGCCGCACCGTTACACCCGCACCCAGGCCCTTTTCAACGACTTCACCACCGCCTTTTATCAATCGGACGTCCTGGTGGTCACCGAAATCTATGCCGCCAGCGAGCCGCCGATCCCGGGGGTTCAGGCGGACAAGCTCGCGGCGGCCATCCAGGCCCACGGTCACGGCAACACGAGATACGTGCCGGGTGATGTGGATCTGGCGGCCCTCATGGTGAATGAGGTCCGGGAAGGTGATGTGGTCCTCACCCTGGGAGCGGGGAACATCTGGCAGGTGGGTGAGGAGTTGGCAAGGAAGCTGCGGGAGAGAAGCGGTGACGGCTGAGGGGATTTGGGGTGGGCACCGCCCACCAAGATGGCAGGCCAACCCTTTCCGGTGGGCGATGCCCACCCTACAACTCGGAGCACGCGCGGCATCCGATGGACCCAAGGTTGAAAACAGAGCTTCAGCACCTGGACGGCGTGGACGTCAGATGGCATGTGCCATTGGCGGACTACACCACATGGCACGTAGGGGGGCCGGCAACGTGTCTCATCCGTCCACATCATTTGGCAGGGTTACAGCGAGCCGTCCAGGTGCTGAATACCCATACCTATCCCTACTTCGTCCTCGGCCGGGGCTCGAATGTCCTGGTGAGCGATGCCGGGGTCCGGATTGCGGCCATCACCCTGGAGCAGGCCTTCTCGCGGGTCGAGCGCCCGGGGCCGGAGGGGGTGGTCAAGGCGGGAGCCGGTCTGCCTCTCAAGAACCTCCTTCGCCAGTGCCTCCGGTGGGGGCTCGGAGGCCTGGAATTTGTGGCCGGCATCCCCGGGTCGGTGGGTGGTGCGGTGCGGATGAATGCCGGAAGCTACGGGCGCACCATGGGCGATGTGTGCACTGCCCTACTGCTCCTCCACGAGGACGGCTCGGCGGCCCGCCTGCCGCGACAAGAGCTCTCTTTCTCGTACCGGAGCCTGGAGCTTCCCCGGCGGACACTCATCTTGGAGGCGGAGCTTTCCCTCACGCCCGAGGCTTCCGACCGCATCCGCGCGAAGGTCCGGGAGCTCGTCGAGAGGCGAAAGGCGACCCAGCCCTGGCGCCTGCCCTCGGCCGGCTCCGTGTTCAAGAACCCGCCGGGCGATTTCGCCGGCCGCCTCATCGAGGCCGCGGGGCTAAAAGGATACCGGATCGGCGATGCGCAGATCGCCATTGAGCACGGCAATTTCATCGTCAACTGCGGCCGGGCCCGTGCCGGTGATATCGCCGCCCTCATTCAGGTGGCGCGAGAGAAGGTCTTCGAGCGCTTCCAGGTAAAGCTGGAGCTCGAGATTCAGGTACTGGGAAACGACGTGAAGGTGTAGGCGGGCGCGGCGAGCGCGTCCGGGAAGGGAAAGGGAAGGAATCAGGGTGGCAGAGGATCTGGCGCGACATCACGTGAGACTCGATCGGATTCGGGACGGGAAATTCCCGAGGCCCGCACCGGTGAGTGCGCTCGGCAAGCAGAGCAACAGCCGCCCCCGTCGCCGCAGCGTGGGCCGCGACCTCCGCCGTCTGGCCCAGATCCTTTTGCTTTGCCTCCTCGTCGGGGCGCTGAGCCTGCTCTTTGTACGAGGGTACCAGATGCTCCTCACCTCGCCGCTCCTCAGCGTCGCCCGCATCCAGGTAAACGGCTGCAAGCATCTCCAACCGGAGAGCGTAATCCAGCAGGCGGGAATCCATCCGGGTGACAACATTCTGGGTCTGGACCTCGCCGAGATCGGCCGCCGGGTGAGCGGCCACCCCTGGGTGGCCTCTGCGGTCATCATCCGCGAGATCCCTGATTCCATCCGCATCGACATCGTGGAGAGAGAGCCCCTCGCCCTGGTTCGGGGCCGGGCGTTTTACCTCGTCGATCCTCACGGGCGCGCCTTTGTCCAGGCCTTTCCCGCCGAGTACCCGGGGCTCCCCATCATCTCGGGCATGGATCCCGCGAGCGTGGGCCCCGGATGGGAGCTGCCCCAGGAGGCCATGGCCCTCCTTTCAGCCCTGTACCGTGACTGCCAGGATTATCTTCCCTGGCGCCTCATCTCGGAGATCCAGTACGTCCCCACTATGGGCCTCAAGGTGTACACACTTCGGGGCGGCATCGCCATCACCCTGGGCACAGGAGACTACGGCGCCAGGATGGCGCGTCTGGGGAGAGTGCTTCGTCACCTGGAGGAGAGAGGGCTTCACCATCACCTGCGGGGCATAGACCTCGCTTACCGCGACCGGGTGTTCGTGCGCGGGACCTTTCGTAAAGACCGCCTGCAGCAAAGGGGGGTGTGAGAATGGCCAAGAAAGAAGATCTGCTTGTAGGTCTCGACATCGGCACCACCAAGATCTGCGCCGTGGTGGGTGAGCCGACCCGGGAGGGAGTCGATATCGTCGGCATCGGGACTCATCCCTCCGTCGGCCTGCGCAAGGGCGTGGTGGTGGATATCGAGAGCACCGTGGACTCCATCAAGCGGGCCGTGGAAGAGGCCGAGCTCATGGCAGGCTGTGAGATCAACTCGATCTATGCCGGAATCGCCGGCGGCCACATCGTCAGCATGAACTGCAAAGGAGTCGTTGCCGTCGCCAAAGCGGGTACCGAAATCACCCAGCGGGATGTCGAGCGCGTCGAACGACTCGTGGC
>Ga0209253_10001184_pt1 | contig 22785 bp, 16 predicted proteins | sample FrelakmetBRP12BR_FD_187145 | JGI IMG/M metagenome (GOLD analysis project Ga0209253, IMG submission 187145) | Freshwater lake sediment microbial communities from the University of Notre Dame, USA, for methane emissions studies - BRP12 BR (SPAdes)... | ecosystem: Environmental > Aquatic >...
CCAGGCCGCGTACCAGGGGTACTCCCACTTGTCGGGCATCGAGATGATGTCCTCGTTCAGCATGTGGTACCAGTCCCGGTTCCGGAACTGCTTGCTCCCTTGCTGGAGGGGACTGGCGTGATGCTCCTTCAGCCACTGGTCCCCGTCGAAGAAGTAGAACTGCTTGCTCCAGAGCATTCCGGCCAGGGCCTGGCGCATCACGTTCGCCTGGTCCGGTGAGACCGAGGGCGGGGTCACCGAGCGGTAGAATCCGTCCGCCTCCTGCAGGCGCGCTGCGAAGGTCCGGTCGAAGTCCCCGAAGGGGCTATCGGCCTTGGGCTTCGCGCCCTGCCCGACCGGTCCTGAGCCCGTGAGCCGCAGCCGCACCGTGGCCGAGGCGCCGGGAGCGATCGTGACCCGGTAGTGCGCCGCGGTCTTTGTCCCCTGCTTCCCCGGGTTCACCGCGCCCTGCTTGCCCTGCACCACGAAATCGTTGATGCCGTCCTTGACGTACGGGCTCTCGCTCTTGCTTCCGGGGAAGAGCCGCTCGTTGTTCGTCTCGTTGTCGGTGAAGAGCAGCGGGACGTCGCCTTCGCAGTACATCGTGTAGTCCCCCAGCAGGGGATGCACCGCCGCGACCGCGCTCGCGCCTGAGGGTCCCTTGATCTGCCCGAGCTTCGGCTTCTCGGCGGGCCTGGCAATCCACGACGACCAGTCGTTCCGGAACCACAGCGTCGGCAGGAGGTGCAGCTCGGCGGCCTCCGGTCCCCGGTTCACCGCCGTGATCTTCACCAGGATGTCGTCGGCCCCGCCCTTGGCGTACTCCACGAAGACGTCGAAGTAGCGGTCGCCCTCGAAGACTCCGGTGTCGAGGAGCTCGTACTCCATCTCCTCCCGCGTCCGCCTTCCGTTCGTCCTCACCAGATCATCGTAGGGAAAGGCGGCCTGCGGGTACTTGTAGAGGTACTTCATGTACGAGTGGGTCGGAGTGCTGTCGAGGTAGAAGTAGTAGTCCTTCACGTCCTCGCCGTGGTTCCCCTCGCTGTTCGACAGGCCGAAGGCCCGCTCCTTCAGGATGGGGTCCTTCCCGTTCCACAGGGCGAGCGCGAAGCAGAGCCGCTGCCGGTCGTCGGAGATGCCCGCCAGGCCGTCCTCTCCCCAGCGGTAGGCGCGCGAGCGGGCCTGATCGTGGGTGAAGTAGTTCCAGGCGTCGCCGCCTTCGCTGTAGTCCTCGCGTACGGTTCCCCACTGGCGCTCGCTGAGGTAGGGGCCCCACTTCTTCCACGCAACCTTCTGGTCCCGAGCCTCTTCGAGCCTGACTTGTTCAGCCGTCATGAGGTGCCTCCTTCTCTTGCTTGCACGTGCGGGCGAGAGGAACGAATCCGGGTTCCCCCGACAGGGACGGCCTGGGCCGGCGGCCAGGCCCGGGTTCGACCCCCGGGTCTGGCCGCGAACGCGAGTCTCGGGCAGCCCTACTTCTTCTTCGGCTTCTCGAGCTTGATGGCCACGGCCTCGACGTAGGTCGCCAGCAGCCGGTCGCCGACCTTCAGCTTCTCGAGCTTGATCTTGGGGCCGGCCTTCACCTGGTAGACGTTCCCGCCCGGGCCCTGGAACGAGACCAGCCGCTTGGCGCCGTCGATCGCGGTGACGGTCACGGTGGCCTGCACGCCCGCGGCGGCCGCAGCCCCGGGGGCCTCGTCCTTCCCCGCACGACCACCCGTCGCGATGGCCGTCGGCGGAACCGTCTCCGAGCCGGCCGGCTGGAACTCGAGCGCGAGCCCCTGCTCGTAGTCGATGACGATGATGTCGCCGACGGCGAACTCGTCGAGGCGCTTCACCTCGGGTCCGACCTTGAAGCTCTGCGTCTCGCCGGCCTTGTTCTGGAGCGTGACGGTGCGACTGGCGAGGTCGATCGCCTTGACGGTGGCGGTGACCTGGGCCGTCCGCGTGGCGGTCGCCTTGCCGGGCGTGCCGGAGGCCTTCACCTCGACCGGGTCTTGCTTGGCGGGAGCCGGGGCCTGGGCGTGGGCACCGGCCGCGAGCAGAAGCGTTGCGAATGGGACGACGAGCATTCCTCTCATGGGGAGTCTCCTTGAATCGAGTGGTCCGGGGAGCTGTATACCGCTCTCGGCGCGTGAGACTATCCTCGGATGCCCCTGCGCACCAACCATTTGCGCAGCTCCTCGAGAACGACCATGGCCAGGGCAAACGGCAACATGAAGAGCCACACGTCGAGCCCAAGCGGCGCCGTTCCCAGGGCGGCGTTCCCCCACGGCGTGTAGTTGGCCGCCAGGACCAGGGCGACCTCGAGGAGCACCCCCCAGAGGATCAGCCGGTTGTCGAGCAGGCCGGTCGAGAACACCGATCGCACGGAGCTCCTGCACAGGAACACGTTGACGACCTGCATGACGACGATGGCGCTCAGGCACGCGGTGGTGGCCCGCAGGTACAGCGGATCGGCGGCGGCGAGCGGCTGTCCGTACGTCCACCCGGAACCGTGAAGGACGAAGAAGAAGGCGCCCATCGCCGCGGTGGCCTCGATGACACCCAGGAACAGGTAGGCGCGCAAGGCCAGTCGGGTGCTCAGCAGCCTCTCGTGCTGCGGCCGCGGGGGGTGCCGCATGACGTCCGCCTGCGGCTTCTCCACACCCAGGCCGAGGGCCGTGAGTGCGTCGGTTCCCATGTCGATGGAGAGGAGCTGCACGGGCGTCAGCGGAAGCGGGATGGTGAACAGCGCGAAGCCGAGGTAGGGGACGAGCTCGGCGACGTTGTGGACGAGAACGTAGGTGAGGAACTTCCGGATGTTCTGGTAGGTGGCGCGCCCCTCCTCGACGCCGTTCACGAGGCTCGCGAAGTTGTCGTCGAGGAGCACCACGTCCGCCGCCTCCTTGGCCACGTCCGTGCCGCTCTGGCCCATGGCGACGCCGATGTGGGCGGCCTTCAGGGCCGGCGCGTCGTTGACGCCGTCGCCCGTGACGGCGACGACCTGCTGCTTGCGCTTCAGGGCCTCGACGATGCGCAGCTTCTGGTCGGCCGCGACCCGGGCGAAGACGATCTCGGGAGCGTCCAGCGCGAGCTGGAGCTCGATGGTCGAGAGCCTGGCCAGCTGCTCGCCGGTGATCACCGCCGGGTCCGTGGACCGTACGATCCCCACCTCGCGCGCGATCGCCATCGCGGTGTACGGGTGATCCCCGGTCACCATGATGACCTGGATGCCGGCCTCCCGGCACTTCCGGACGGCCTCGGGGACCTCCGCGCGCGGCGGGTCCTCGAGGCCCACCAGGCCGCAGAAGGTGAGGTCCTGCTCCAGGGCATCGTGTTCTGACGGACGGGTCAGCTCCCTGCGGGCGAAGGCCAGGACGCGCAGGCCTCTTCCGGCCATCGCCTTCTGCGCGCGGGCTATCTGGCCACGCGCCTCCGCGTCGAGAGGCCGGAGCTGGCCGCCATCGTAGGCCTGGACGCAGAGGGGAAGCAGCGACTCGGGCGCCCCCTTGCAGTAGAGGACCGGTCCCTGCGGCGTCTCGCAGACGACGGAGTGACGCATGCGCTCGTCGAAGGGGATCTCGTCGAGCCGGCGCAGGGAGGAGAGCCCGGGCAGGGCCTTCTGCGCCATCTCGAGCAGGGCCACCTCCGTCGGGTCACCCACCAGGACCCTCTTCCCGTGGTCGTCCGATTCCCTGACCTCGTGACAGGAGCACGCGGCCAGGAACAGCTCGGGCTGCCGCCCGGCGAGTGTCCGAGGGTGCGTCGCATGCAGCTCCACGTGCTCGTCCAGGCCGAGCAGCACCTCGCGAGCGCGCATCCGGTTCTCGGTCAGGGTCCCGGTCTTGTCGGCGCAGATCACGGTCGTCGAGCCCAGCGTCTCCACCGAGGACAGGTGGCGAACCAGGACGTTCCTCCTGGCCATGCGCCGTGCCGCGAGCACGAGCGACAGCGTCAGCGTGGGCAGCAGCCCTTCCGGCACCATGGCGACGATGATGCCGATGGAGAAGATGAAGCCGCGCCAGAAGGGCACGCCGATGAGGGCGCTGACGGCGAAGAATGCGAGCCCGATCGCGACGGCGAGCGCGGCGATCCATCGACTGAGGTAGGTGAGCTCCCTGCGAAGCGGGGACACCGCCTTCTCGGTGGCCTGCGTGAGGCGCGCGACCTTGCCGAACTCGGTGTGCGCCCCGGTCGCGAAGACGACGGCCCTGCCACGTCCGGAGAGCACGGACGTGCCGGCCAGCACGACGTTACTGCTCCGGCGAAGGTCTTCTTCGGGTGAAGGGTCCGGATCTCGTGAGCGCGGGACGGACTCGCCCGTCAGCGGCGCGTCGTTGACCCGAAGGCGCGACGACTCCAGGAGCCGTCCGTCCGCGGGGATGACGGACCCTTGCTCGAGCAGGACGACGTCTCCGGGAACGAGCCCTTCCGCGGCCACCTGGCGCAGGTTTCCGTCTCGCAGCGCCTGGACCTGTTGCGGCAGCAGCTTCTCCAGCGCCGCGAGCGCCCGGTCGACCCGGTAGTCCTGCCAGAAGGAGAATGCCCCGCACACCAGGATGACGATGACGACCGCGAGCCCTACCCGCGCCATGCCCTGGCCGCGGTCGAACGCCTCGCCCAGGAAGGCCAGCGCGGCCGCGATCCACAGGATGACCGAGAAGAAGCTGAAGAACTCCTTCAGCAGCCGAAGACCCAGGGGCTCCCGAGCGACCTTCTCCAGCCTGTTCGGGCCAAATTCCCCGAGGCGGCGAGCGGCTTCGGACGACGAGAGCCCGTGCTCCGTGCTGCGGAGGCTGGCCAGCGCATCGGGCACCGAGAGCCGATGAATCCTCATTCACCCTCCCGTCGGTCGCCGGGTCTCCTGGCGGGCCGGCTCGGGGTGGTTGCCTAGAAGATGACGCCGAGCGGCCTCTTCAGCAGCTCCTCCAGCGGCATCATGTGAGCGCCAGCGGCGCGATCGGCACCAGCGTGGCGGCCACGACCTGGAGGACGCCGTCCCTCGTGACGGGTGCCGCGCGCATGGTCCGCACCATGTCGTAGCCCGTGCCCAGATCGGCGAGGGACTGAATGTCGCCGCTGCCCACCAGCGGCTCGTCGGCGAGCGCGCCGCCGCGCAGCCACTTCGCGTCGAACTCCCGCACGTAGCGCTGGGCCAGCGTGCCGTACTCCCGAAGACCCGTCCGCTTCGCCTGGGCGAGCTGCGGGGCGAACATCAGGAGCGGGCCCGGGACGAGGCACAGCATGAAGACGACCACCACGGCGATCTCGACCTTGAATTGTGGCAGTGCCGCCTGCAGGAAGAGGATGCGGTCGGCGATCTGCCCGGCCAGCAGCGCTCCGTGCGCCACGGCCAGCGGGACGAAGGCCGCGACCGTGATGGAGAGAAACCCCAGGCCACCGACGCGATCCGGATGCGTGGGAACCACGCTCAGCTCGATGCGCGACACCTGCCAGAGGAAGCGTGCCCAGATGAAGACCCGGAAGTACCACCGGCACAGCAGGAACTGGAAGATCGGCAGGCTCACGCAGCCGTACCACCGTCCAGCGAGCGAGAGCCTCAGCCCCTCGGCGGCTGGTGCCGCGTACCACGTGGCCGTGTCGAGCGCCGTGTGCTGGCGCCAGACGATCAGGATGCCGACGACGCAGACGAAAGCGATGATCAGCACCTCGGCGAGCACCGAGTCCCGCAGCCGGGATGCCGACGCGATGGCGGCGTCGAAGCGCGCGATGGCGCTCTCGGGGACCAGCCGGCGCTCCAGGAATTGCTTCGCCAGGGGATGCATGCGGGCGTGCACAAGGAGCTCGGCACCGACCAGGAGGGGCAGTGCCACCAGGAACTTGACGTGAACCTCGACGTCCTGAAGGAACGGCACGGGCGCGCTCCCCGGCAGAAAGCGTCCTTCCAGCATGGAGAGCACCAGGAGCGGCAGCCACGCGAAGAGCGAGATGACGACGATGCGCTGCCGCACCAGCAACAGCGCGTCGTCGGTCAGGTGCGCCCGACGAAGGAGCTGGAAGAGAGGCCCGCCCAGGACGAACGAGAAGTTCCGGGGATCCGGGGGCAAACCGTCTCTGCTCGGTGGCGTGGAGGATCTCATCCGTTCACCCCTCCTGCTCCGGTACGGCCCTGGAACTCGTCGATGACATCGGCCACCGAGGTCGTTCGGTCGATGTGGCCCACGCGCGCCTCCAGTCCTTCGGCGCGCAGGATGTCGCGCACCGTCGCACGCGCCCCGACGAGCCGCAGGGGCACGCCAGCCTCCTGCAGGGCTGCCTGCAGCACCCCCAGCATGCGCGCGCCGGCGATGTCGACCATGGGTGACGAGGAGAGATCGAAGACCACCAGCTTCAGCGGTCCGGTGATGGAGCGGATCTTCTCCCAGACGGCCTCGCGCACGTGCTCGACGTTGAAGTAGAGCAGCGCCGCCTCGACGCGGACCACCAGCGCACCCGGAACGGCCTCGTTGTCCGGGTTGCGCTCCATGTCGGAGTAGCTCCCGGTTCCGGGGATGCGGCCGAGGAAGGCCACGTTGGGGTGGGCGGCGCGCCGGATGAGCAACAAGAGCGAGACCACGACGGCCACCATCACGCCCTTGAGGATGCCGAGCAGCAGCACGGCGGCGAAGGCGACCATCGATACGCTGAATTCGAGAGGGCTGACCCGCCAGACGTGGCGCAGCTCACCGATGTCGATCAGTCCCTTCACGGCAACCAGCACGATGGCCGCGAGCACCACGCTGGGCAGGTTGCTCAGCATCCCCGTCAGGTACATCAGGCACAGGCCGATCGTCACCGAGGCGAAGACCAGTGCCAGCGGGGTCCTGGCGCCGGCCTTGTCGTTCACCGAGGACTGCGACAGGCCGCCGGCCACCGGGTAGGCCTGGAAGAACGCCGCAGCCAGGTTCGCCGCGCCCAGGCCGAGCAGCTCCTGGCGCGGATCGATCTCGTAGCGGTTCGCCTGCGCCAGGGCGCGTGCTGCGGAGACGCTTTCCACGTAAGCCAGCAGCAGGCAGGCGAACGCCAGCGGAATCACCCCGTCCACGTCGCGCAGCCGCAACCCCGGAACGTGGAAGTCGGGCAGGCCCTGCGGCAACGCGCCGACGACCTTGAAGCCGAGATCGCCCAGCGACGCCACCGACGACGCGACAATGGAGATCACCACCACGAACAGGGCGACCGGGCGCCCCGGCAGGAATCTCTCCCCCAGCAGCAGCACGGCGAGCGCGGCGAGGCCGAAGGCCAGCACGGCGAGGTTGGTGTCGGGGATCTGGCCGCCCAGGATGACGATGCGCCCGAAGAAGTCTTCCCCGCCCCCCTTGACCCCGAAGAGCTTGGGCAGCTGGGTCATGGCGATCGTCAGCGCCGCCCCGGCCTTGAATCCGAGCAGGATGGTTTCGCCGATGAAGTTGACGAGCGAGCTCAAGCGCAGCAGCCACGCCAGCGCGCACATGCCGGCCATGACCAGCGCGGCCAGCGCCGCGATGTCGGCCCAGCGTCCCGGATCGCCCGACGTCATCCCTCCGACCGCGACGCCGACGAGCATCGAGATCGCCGACGTGGGACCGATCGCAAGCTGGCGCGACGAGCCGAACAGCGCATAGAACAGGCCGCCGGCCAGATAGCCGTAGATGCCGTATTGCGGCGGCAGCCCGGCGAGCGAAGCGTAGGCGAGCGACACCGGAATGCCGTAGGCAGCGAGGGTCACGCCGGCGATCGCGTCGTGCGCCAGCCACTGCGGTCGATACGCCGCGAGCCACTGCGCCGGGGGAAAGGCCGCGCGCCACCCGCGGACGGGAGCTCTGCCCGGAAGCTCGCTCGCCGGTCGCGCCTCGTCCGTCATCAGGTCATCCCCGCTCGCAAGCATCCCGACGCCGTTCGAGATGAGCAATCATATGGTGTGGACTTGAGCAAGCCTACTCCGGGTAGTCCTCGGGTCGTGGAGGGCTGGGCTCAGGTAGATGTCAAGAAGCGGCTGCCCACCACCTCGACCGTGGTGGCTCGAGAGCCCCACAATTCGAACGCGGTCAACGCCGCAGGAGAGTGGAGACCAGCCATGGACCATGTTGGCATCGACCTGCACAAGAGGGAATCCCAGGTGTGCGCGGGCGTCGGCCGGGAGAGGATGGGGATGATGGTGCCGGTGACGAGGTTCACCGGGCCCAGGCGGATGGGGATGACGGGCTGGAATCTGAGGACGTTCTGCACTGCGTCGTTGGGCCCGTAGCCGAAGCCGAGGTTGTCCTGGAACGGGAAGGAGTAGACGTCGGCGGCCGGGAGAGCAAAGGCGACCAGGATGGACAAGCACAGGGCCAGGAGGCGGGCAATCGAGGATGGAGTAGTCATGGATGCCGTTCCCTCGTGTGCCGTCTGCTCGGCCGCATCTTGCCCGTGCGCGGCGGCTTCACCGGGGCCGCCACGCCATGGATGACCGTGAAACCCGCGCCGCCGCCGCAGGTCGAGGTCGGACGGGATGGATTCTCGCCGGCGGCCGCTCGAGACTGTTCCAGTTGTTCGCGGCCCAGACGTTGCCGGCGGGGTCAATGGACACGTCGGCAATCATCTGGATGCTGCCGCCCTGGAAGACGTGGATGACATCGCCAGCCTTGGCGCCGGCAGAATGCCCCTTGGTGCCGTCCCCGGCCGGCAACGCAACGGAACGGCCCCACATGTTGCCGACCCAAACGTCATCATTGCCGTCCACAGTCAAGCCGGATCGAGCCCACCCGGGGACTTGTCCGGCCACGCGAAGCAGATCCGCCGTTGGTCGTTGATCCTGATGCTGCACCGCCCGTTCCTGTCTCCCTTCAGCGCCTCGAGCCGGTCACCTGTAAGGTCCAGGTCCCCGATCGCGGACGCTTCGTGAAGTTGTTCGAGCTTCATCTCGGCCTTCACTCGCCGCGAGCCTTTCGGAAGCGCGCCGTCTGCGACTCGCCCCGCGAGTTCCAGGCGCGCCGGCGGGGGTCCCAGGTGGGGACTCCGAGAGGGTGTGACCCGGCCCGGGCCGTGGTCCGGGCCGTCCCGCGGCGCTACTCTGGCAATTGAAGGGAATCCCATGACCGCCTTCCTCCCGAGCCACACCGCGCGCATGGCCCTCGCGGCCATGGCGCTCGCCGCCACCTCGTGCGCGACGATGTCCAACCTCGTCGGGGACGTCACCGGGAGCACCGAGAAGAAGAAGGAAGAGGAGAGGGCGGCCCGCGTCCAGGCCGACGTGATGAGCCTGGCCGACACCTTCGTGGGCGAGATGCTCGACGCGAGCGGCCAGATCCGCGCAGTCACCGCCGAGGAGCGGCTGGCGGTCCTGGGGTGGCAAATCCGACAGGCGACCGCGGCCTACGAGATCGCCTCCAGCGGGAACGCTCTCGAGGCCGCCGTGGACATGGCGATCCTCACGACGTTGGGACGGGCGGCCCTCGAGGCATGGTGGATTCCGAAGGTCTTCGGCGAGACGGCGAGGCCGATGCTCTCGGCGTACGCGGGGCTCGAGCCGAGAGCCTGGGCGATCGTAGGCCAGTTCACGAAGCCGGACCAGGAGGCGAAGCTCCGCTCCCTCGTCGCGACCTGGATCCCGGCCCACCCGGAGCTCCACGATGTGGCCTCGGTCAGGCTTGCCGACATCTACGCGTTCTCGTCCAAGTCCGGGCTGGCGCTCGGGACCCCCACCCAGGTCCTCCAGGCCTTCGGCCTCGATCCCTTCGGAGGCCTCGACCCGGCCGTCGAGGAGGTGCAGCGGACGCGGATTCTGGCGGAGCGCGCCATCTACTTCGCCAAGCGCTGGCCGCGGCTGCTCGAGCTCGAGGCGCGCCAGCTCGCCTTCAACCTCGCCCTGCAGCCGCCCTCCGACCAGCTCCTCGACGACCTGGGGCGCGCGTCCCGGGCCGCCGAGTCGCTCGCGCGGACCGCGAGCGAGCTACCGGCTCTGGTGGACCGGGAGCGCGAGGCGGCGATCCGGCAGTTCATGGACGCGCTCCAGGTGCAGGAGGGGCGCGCACGGGCCCTGCTCGCCGAGATGCGGCGGACGCTCGACGCCGGCGGGTCCGCGGCGAACGCTCTCCACGGCGCGTTGAGCGAGTTCGACGTCGTCTACGGCCGCCTCAGCGCGCCCTCCCCGCCGCAGCCTCCCGGAACGCCGCCGAGCCAGCCGTTCGACATCAACAACTACGCGCGAGCCCTGGAGCAGCTGCGCCGCTCCGCCGAGGAGATCCGGTCGCTCCTCCGCGACGTGAACCAGGATGCGCCTCGCGTGGCGGGGCTCGTGGGGGACGCCGGGCGGGAGGCCGAGGCGCGCGGCCGCGCGCTCCTGGACTACGCTCTCCGTCGCGCGCTCCTGCTCGTGGGGGTGCTCGTCGGGGCCGTGCTCGCCGCCGCCATCGCCTACCGCTGGGTGGCGAGCCGGATCGGTGCCCGGCGGTAGCATTTCCGGGTCGAGGGGATACCGCGGGCCGCGCGACATCGCCGCGGAACCGTCGCGCCCTGGGAGCAGCCCCGACTCACCTACGGTACGACCACCCGATCGTGAACGAGATGTTGTAGTCGTTGTTCGACCCCGACTCGGGCGGCCGGCTGTCATAGGTGTCGCTGACGTTCAGCCCGACGTTGAAGTCTTTGAAGAGCTCGTACTTCACGCGGATGATGCCTTCGACGCGAACGCGCCCGAGGTCGGTGAGGTACGGGTACACCGCCACCGAGATCCCCGCGTCGAGCTTCGGGCTGTCGTAGCGGAAGACGTCCCAGGAGCCGGCCAGGTATCCGGTGAGATACCAGGAAGGGTCGCCGGTCGTGTACTGCTCGCGGATCCCGGCGAGCCCTGCCTTCGCCATCAACTCCATCGAGTTGCTCCGGATGGCCGAGTACGCCGCCCCGCCCGCCAAGGTGAGACGGAGCTTCAAGTCGAGCTCACTGTTTTGCTCGGCGCCGACGCTGAGCTGGGCCGTCCAGCGGCCGAAGTACAGGTCGCCGGTTAGCTGGGCCGAGCCGCTGGTCGCTGCGGCAACGTTGCTGGCGTCTTGCAGGTACAAGGCGAATTGGACGCTCGTGCCCGTTCGCTCACCGCGGTAGCCGACGAAGCCGTCCGTGTTCAGCGTCACCGCCTTGTTCGCCTTGGCGAGCGCGAAGCCCACGTCCAGGTAGGCGCTGAGCCTGCCAAAGAATCCGGCGTCGAGCGGGACGATGGAAACGACTTCGCTTATCGGGATCGTCGTCCTGTCGTCGAGCTGCACGGCGCCGTCTCCGTCCCCGGGCAGCGGATGGAGTGCGCTGTAGCGCTTGCCTCCCGCCGAGGTCTCGATCTCGAAGATGTGGGTACTCGTCACCCGGACGATCTTCAGCCACTCGATCGAGAGCCTTCCTGCGTCGTCGGTCTTGTAGTCGAGCTTCCCGCGCGACAGCCCCATGATCTCGCCGTTGATGTTGTTCCCGTTCACCAGCACCACGAGGTCGGACTTCTCCCTCGCGGCGGCGGGGAGGGCGACGGCGAGCGCGAAGAGCACGACGCCGGCCACGGGGAGGCCGGCAGCCCGGCGTCTCGAGGCGCGTCCAGGTCCCGCGAAGCCGTCTTCGAACGAACGCCGCATCGGGGGAGCATCTTAGCCTCCTGCGCCCGGCGAAAGTCGGCGCTCTCAACCGCTCCCCCCGGTCTTGCCGCCCCCGGGGCGGAGCGAGCGAATCGAGCCTGTCGCTGGGATGAGCGGCATGAAGACCTCGCGCGCCTGTGCCAGGGCGTGCCGCAGCGAGCGGAATCTCTCTCCAGTGCCTGGAGGCACACGAGGCGGACCTCTCGCCCGACTGCACGACGGCGGGAGCCCGCCGCGCCATGAACGCCGCGGTGCTCGTCGACACCCTGGAGGACATGACCAGCAAGGATCGGATCCAGGAATCGCCCCAGATCCTCCAGGGCCTCGACTCCGTGGCGTTCGCCCGGAGCCAGGTGCACCTCCAGCTCGACGACTGCCAGTCGCTCGGGGGCAAGGCGAACCGCGGGCGCCTCCTCTTCAATCCGCAGTTCGTCTTCGGGGATCGGAACGAGTACGCGGTCCGGGTCAAGGTGCCCCTCTCGACGCTGTACCCGTACGCCGCCGGCACCCCCACCCGGTTCGGCCTGGGCGCCGTGAGCACCGCCTTCGCCTGGAACTTCCTGGCCATGGGGCAGATGTGCCACTACCTCGCGCTCGCGGTGCAGTGGCAGACCGCGTCGACGGCCGCCATCGGCGGGCCCTGGGCGCTCGTTCCGTCCTGCGCCGTCGGGGCGGCCCTGGCGCGCTGGGTCTCCCTCACGGTCCAGGTCCAGTGGATCCGCTCGCTCACCTCGAGCGGGAGCTACCCGGATTCGAACCTGCTCATCGTCGAGCCCATCGTCGCGGTGAACCTCCCGGGCCGCTCGTTCCTGGCGCTCGACACGCGGCTGGGCTGGGACTTCGTCTCGGACGGCTTCATCCCCGTCATGAAGGCCAAGGGGGGAATCTTCACGGACAGGCAGAAGTCGCTCTCGATCTCGGCGTGGTACCAGGCTACCCTTTCGCAGACCGCCGCAGACCAGCTCTACAAGTACGCGGTCGGCATGGGGCTCGCCTTCATCTTCGACCAGGAAGGCGGCATGGCGGCGCTCGGGATTCAGGGCGACGAGATCACAAAGATCGAGAAGTAGCGCGAGGCGGGCCTCGCGACGCTAGTCGCGGTAGACGGGGTCCACCGACAGCGCCATCGCCGCGGAGTAGGTGGCCCGGAACGTGTCCCCGACCTTCAGGCGGTCGAGGGAGACGCCCTCGCCCGCCTTCACGCGGTAGGCCCGCTTGTCGGCGTCCTCGAGCGTCACCACCTTCGAGGCGGGGTCGATGGCCGCGACGGTGAGGGTGAGGCGCGCGCGCACGGTCTCGGTGCCCGACAGCAGCTCCCCGCGCCCGGTGTTCTTGATCTCCTTCGTGACCTCCGGTGCGGCGTCCTCCGCGCCCGCCGCCTGCAGGCGGAGGACCAGTCCCGCCCGGTAGCGGATCTCCACCCGGTCGCCGCGCTGCACCTTCTCCAGGTTCTTCACCTCGGGTCCGGCCACGATCGTCTCCACCCGTCCGCCGGGGCCGCTCAGCGTGACCTCGCGCTTCGCCAGGTCGACGGACTTCACGTGCGCCGTCATGCTGTCCTGGAGCTTCCCGGAGACGACCCCCTGCTCGTTGGTCTTCTCGAGCGTGATGACGGGCGGCCCCTTCTGCGCATGCACGACCATCCGTGGGTCGTCGTCGCTCCGGGCCGCGAGCGGCGAGGCAAGGACAGCGGCGACGACGGCGACGGAGAGAGCGCGGCGGCTGGGCATCGGATACCTCGGGGGAAACTCGGGTCTGTTTCGAGCGGAAGCGTCCATGTAAGCGTTGCCCGCACCGGGGTCAACCCGTGGGCGAGTGGCGTCCCGGCCCGAGGCAGGAGCGGAGCCGCCGCGGAGGCGCCCTGGGCGAATCCCGCCCCCGAAATTCCGGATCCCGGGTGACCGGATCCGCGCCAGAAAGCGTATCCGGCCTTCGCGGTAGGCCACGCCTACGCCGAGAACCAGACCAGCCATCACGAGCCCTAGCGATGCGTCGGAAGGTCTGAGGACGCCTCACGGCCCGGACGGCAGAGCGCAGGGCGGCGAGCCACGCTTGGCCGTCGCGCGGACGATTCGCGCGATCGGCGGAGAGGGCGCTGGCAACCAGGCGACCGAGCGGCCGTGGCAGAATCGCGGCGGCCTCCGCGCCCGCCGGTCGATGGCCGGTGAGCATCTCGTAGAGCACGACTCCGACGGAGAAGACGTCGGCCCGCTCGTCCACGGGCACGGCAGCACGGCGGCCGCTGCGGCGCGCAACCGGGCGCGGCCTCCGCCTCCCGGACTCCTCATCGGTCTTCCTCGAAGACCCCCTTCACCTTGCCATTCTTGACCGCGCGGGCGAGGGCGGCGTGGTCCTTCTCGTTCTGGTCGGCGTAGGCCATCGAGAAAGCCGCGATGGCCTGGTCGAAGGTGTCGCTCTTGCCCATGTAGCCACTGAGCGTGGCGGAGGATCCGGATCGGGCGTGGGAGATGGCGAGGGCCTTCCCGCACCAGGTGGCGTAGAGGTCCATCTCGGGGCGGCCGAAGGTCTCCACGCGGAGGCTGATCTTGATGTCCCGGAGCTGGCGGATGAAGAAGTGGCGCTTTTCGAGCCCGGTCCCCCGGGTCCACCCGAGGAACATGTCGCTCGCGGGCTGCATGAGCCGGTAGCCGTTCACGACGCGCTGGCCGTGGTTCGGGAAGACGCTCGCGCCCGCGTACGGCTCCAGGACCGAGGCGCGCGCCTCCTTGACCTGGAGGAAGAGGGGGTCGCCCTCGCCGGCCATGAAGAGGAGCACCCAGCAGTGGGTCCCGACGCTGCCGATCCCCACCACCTTGATGGCGGCGTCCCGGAGCTCGAACCGGTCGAGGACGGACTGGGTGGAAGGGGGGAGCGTGGCGCGGTACGCGGCGAGGGTGTCCAGGACGACCTTCTGGACATCGCCCGGAGGGTGGCCCTTGGCGTGGAAGATGGTGGGGAGCTGGTCCTTGATGATCGGCAGCTCGCCCTCGTGCTCCACGAGCTTCGGGAAGATGTCCTCGGCGATGCTCTTCCCCCGCTCCTTCTGCAGGCGCTCGATGCCCCGCTTGCGGATCCTGGGGTCCTCGATGGCCGCCACCAGCTCGTCCAGCGCCAGCGAGCGGTACCAGAGCTCCAGCGTCCTCATCTGGCCGAGCTCGGCCAGGGACTCGCGGTAGGTGCGGACGCAGGTCATGACCGCGTCCTTCGCGGCCGCGTCCGTCAGGCCGTTGTCCCGGCAGGCCACCACGAAGCTCGCGGCGAGGCGCTTCACGTCCCACTCCCACGGGGCCGGAAGCGTCTCGTCGAGGTCGTTGATGGAGAAGATGACCCTCCGCTCCGGCGTGGCGAATCCGCCGAAGTTGCACAGGTGGGCGTCACCACAGCACTGGACGCGGATCCCGCTGGACGGCGTCTTCGCCAGGTCGGCCGCCATCGTGAGGGCCGCCCCACGGTAGAACGTGAACGCGGAGCGGACCATCCGCCCGTGGCGGAGGGGGAGCAGCTCCGGCATGCGTCCCTTCTCCGCCTCCAGGACCAGCTGGACCGGGTCCTTCCGGCCGGCGGGGGACTTCCAGGCGGCGTGCGAGGTCCTGGGGCAGGCATCCCGCAGGGCCTTGCCTGCGGCGTACCGCTCCGCCCGCGATGGCCGCTGGGACCGAACGCGGCCTGACTCGGCATCTGCTCGGCCTCGCCCCTTCGAGGATGTCACCGGGCTGCTCTCCGGCATTCGTGCCATTGGGAAACTCCTCCTCGGGCGCTCGGTCCGTACCCATCACCAGTCGAAGTAGTAGGCGAGGCCGAGCCCGACCTCGTACTTGAAGAACTCGGCCGCGGCGACGCTCGAGAGCGCCGCCTGGTACCAGACCGAGATGGAGAGCGACTTCTGCCGGTCCACCACGATGCCGGCCACTCCCTTCATCAGCGGGATGAACGTGCTGCGGACGAGGTTCCAGCCGAGCTTGGTGTCCAGCGCCAGGAAGGACCTGCCGGGCAGGTTGAACACCAGGATGGGCTCGAGCTGCAGCAGGTTCAGCTCGGCATAGCCGGCGGCCGACCCCACCGAGCGGACCCAGACGACCTGCGTGGTGAGCGAGACCCACCGCGCGAGGCCCAACGCGACGGCGTAGGCGGGCACCAGCGCCCACGGGGCGCCCACGGCCGGGGTCGAGGCCGTCTGCCACTGCAGGCCGAGCACGAGGTACTGGCGCATCTGCCCCTGCGCGAGGAAGTTCCAGCCGAAGGAGGTGAAGATCGCACCAAGCCCGAACTGGGTCGGTGCCCCGGACGCGTAGGGGTAGATCGTCGCCACCGGGACCTTCACCTGGAGGGCGAACTCGCCCCGGTCTCCGAACACGAACTGGGGATTGAAGAGGAGGCGGCTGCCATTCGCCTGCTTCTTCAGCCCCTCGAAGCTGTCGAACTGGAGGAGGATCTGGCTGCGCGAGAAGGCGACCGCGTCGATGCCCTGCAGGATCTGGAGGGCCTCCTGGATCCGGTCCTGGCGGCCGAAGTCCTCCACGATGTCGACCAGGCTCGCGGCCTCCACCGCCAGACGGATGTTTGCCCCGCTGCATTCGCTCGACAGGTGTGCCTCGTTCGCCTGGAGGCACTCCAGGAGCGGTCCCGCCTGCGGAGGCACGCCCTTGCAGAGGCTCTCCACGTCGGCCCTGCACGCCGTCTTGAAGGCGGAGACCCTCTCCCGGGCGTCGGCCATGCGGCTCACCTGGGCCTGGCAGGGGGACGACAGCTCCAGCTGGTGCTGGGCGAGACACCCGAGCACTCGGCCCCCGCCCGGCTCGATGCCCGGACAGACCTGCTGCACGTCGGCCCGGCAGGCCCTGCCGAACTCCTCCACGACCTTCCTCGCCTTCAGGTCGTTCGCGTCGATCCGCTCGCGACACGCGACGGAGAGCTTCGGCCGGCTCTCCCGGAGGCATCCGACCACCCGGCCGCTCCCGGGCTTCACGTCGGGACAGAGTTGCCTCAGGTCCTCGGCGCAGGGGTCCTCGGCGTACGCGCGTGGACCCGGCGCGATGCCCAGGGACGCCATGGCCAGCAAGGAGACGAGGACGGGTGCATCTCGCATCGGAGGCCTTTCTTTGCCTTGCGGCCGGGCAGCGCCGTTCCGCCAGCGTGTGCACCTTTGGGGTGCCCGGACAACGCTCCGCCTGGGTGTACCCTCATCCCCCGGGCCTTGCGCCAGGTGGCGCGGCCTCGCCCGGCGACCCAGGTACCCTTCCGACGTCCGGGCGCCCGTTCAGGACCGCCGTCCGCAACAGTTCCCTGGCGCTGCCCTTGCCTGCGACACCGACGGGAACTCGCGTGAGCCACGACACCGTCCGCCCGTACACGGCCGCCCCGGCGCTGGAGCGGCTTCGCGCCGGAAACGGGCGCTTCGTTCGCGGTGAGGCGCGCTTCCACACCGTGCAGAAGGCGGTTCTCGCGGCCCTGGCGAAGAGGCAGAACCCCCATGCCACCATCCTGGGCTGCAGCGACTCGCGCGGGCCGCCGGAACTCCTCTTCGACGCCGGCTTCGGCGAGCTCTTCATCGCGCGGCTCGCTGGCAACGTCGTCTCGCCGGAGGTGGTCGGCACCCTCCAGTACGCCGGGGTGCACCTGAGGACGCAGCTCTTCGTGGTCCTCGGCCACGAGGGGTGGAGCCGTCCCAGCGCCTCCGTCAGCGTTCCTTCGTTTCCGCGCTCCTGGCCTTCGCGAGCGCATCGACGCACACGTTCTTCTCCGATGTGATCCGATCGTAGAAGCCCTTGGCGAGGACCGTGAGCCCGAGCGTGACGACGGCGGCCCCGGTGGAGACGACGGCCTCGAGCGGCTTCACCTCCAGCCTGGGGGAGGAGAGCGTCCCGCCCAGCTTGACGTAGGGGTTGGCGATCGACCCCGCCGAGATCCCGACGCCCTCCCGTGGCTTGATGGTCCACTGGAGGTCGATGTCCTCCGTGCGGAAGTCGACCTTTCCGCGGCCGATCACGGTCAGCTTGTCGGTGCGCGCGGCGATCGGGGCGACGACCGCCTTGCCGTGCTCCACGGTCGCCAACGCGACGCCGCACTGGAAATCGGTGTGATCGGACGCCTTCCGGAACGGGTTCAAGGCGTCCAGCAGGCCCATGAGCAATCCGGAGGACATGCGTTCGTGCGCGTTCGAGATCTCTCCGGCGCCCACGACCATCAGCGCCCCGCCGTCGAGGCTCGCCACGATGTCGTGGAGCGATTGCCCCTCCCCTTTCAGCTGGAACTCGACGTCGAGGGACGGAGCCTTCTCCGGCACAGCACCCGCGCTTGGGGCGAGGAAACGCCCACCGTCGAGTCGGCCCCGGGTGGCCATCCGGTAGCCCTTGCCGCATGGCTCCAGCGCGAAGTCGGCGGTGGCCCGGCCTCCGTGCAGACCCGTGCCCTCGGCGCGGTCGAGCCGAAGCGCGCCGTCGCGCAGCTCTCCTGTGACCACGACCTCGCGCAGGGGCACGCCTGGAATCAGCAGCGCTGCCACCTCGAGCGTCAGCGTGGCGTCGACGGACCGGAGCGCGCCGAGCTCCAGCGGGTGGTCGGAGAAGAGGCGCTTGGCGCCGGAGGTCTTCGCCGGCACGGCTGGCGTCCCCCCGGCCGCCGGCTCCGCGCCGAGCCCGGCGAGCAGCTCGGCGACGTCCAGGCGCCTCGAGCGCAGCTCGGCGTCCACAACCGGCCTACCGTCGAAACGTATCGAAACGCTTCCATCGAGGTCGCTCCCGCCGAGCCGAGCGGCGAAACGCCTCGTCGCGAGGCGCTCGACGCTGCCGGCAAGATCCGCGGAGAGCTCGAACGCGACCGCCGCCACGCGTGAACCCCCGGCGACCGGGCCGAGCGCCGCGGCCAGGTCGGGCCCGGAGGCGTCGATCCGGAGCTCGGTTCCCGCGAGCCCGGGCCACGCGCCGAGCGTGCCTGACGCCTCCGCGTGCGCGTCGCCGACGGAGACCGCCACGTTGCCGCGGAGCAGACCCTTGTCGACCCGCGCGACCTGTCCGTGCGCTTCGAAAGCTCCGTCGGGGAGCCGGGTGCTGGCGAAATCGGAGAGGAGCGACATGTCGGGCGCCTCGGCGCGGAACCGGAGGTCGGTACCGAGCAGGTCCTTCTCGGCGCCGACCGTACCGTCCACCCGGACCACTGTCTCTCCTGCCTTCGCCCGCACGTCGCGAAGCTCGTATCCCGAAGCCACGCGTTGCACCCGGCCGGAGATCTCGTAGGCAGCGGCGGGAACTCGCTCGGGCGCCTCGAGTCCCGCGACGGCCAGGAAGCGTCCAAGGCCGGCGAGGCTCGGCCCCGCCGCATTGACCACGGCGTCCAGCCGAGAAATGTCGGGAAGGGCACCCAGCGCACCGTCCACGCCTGCGCGGTCCGGCCCCACGTTCGCGACGACGCCGTCGGCGTGATAGACGCCACCCTCGATGCGGAGCCGTCCCGCGACCGAGAACGGATCCGCGGGGAGATTCCCGGGGAGGCCCCACGCCGCGAGATCCGACAGTGCCGGCCCCCAGGCGCGACAGGACAGCGACGTACCGTCGAGCCCCGCCGGAGCGCCGATTCGCCCCTCCACGGCGGCGGAAACGCGACCCACGGACCCGTCGACACCCTCGAGCTCGTAGCCGCCCGGCACGACCCTCACGCGACCCCTGACGTCGAACGGCTCGGCGGGAGCACCGCGAAGCCCCGCGTAGGAGGCGAGCCTGGCGAGGTCCGGGCCCGCGACGCGCACCTGGACGTCGGTGCCTTCGAGCCGCTTCGCCGGCACCAGGCGGCCGTCGACGCCCACGGTGTCGTCGCCGACCTGGCCTTCCACGGCATCGAGCTGGAGCGCAGGACCGTCGCGCGCGACGCGTCCGCGCAGCGCGAACGCCACCGACGGCAGCTCCACGGTTGCGAGCCGGGAAAACGCCGCGAGGTCCGGCCCGGAGGCATCGACCGTCAGATCCAGCTCGGGAAGACGCGGCGGCTCGCCGAGGGTGCCTCCCGCGCGAATCACCGCGTCTCGGAACCGGAGCTCGACCGCGTCGATTGCGAGGCCGTCGGCGCGGCGAAGGATCCGGCCCTTGACCTCGAACGGTCCCGGCGGAAGCCGAAGGTGTGTCAGCTTCGACAGCTTCGAGAGGTCCTTTCCCGTGGCCCGGACGGCCAGGTCGGTGCCGACGAAGCGTGGCGGCGCGCCGAGCATCCCCGCAAGGGCGAGCGATGTCGGCCCCACGCGAATCCTGACGCCTTCGAGGTGAAACCGCCCATCCGCGCGCCGAACCTGGCCCGAGAGGTCGAAGGGCCGGGGCGGGAGGCCCTGGACGCCGACCCACGAGCCCACCACCGAGGCGTCCGGTCCCGCGGCCTCGACGGTGAGGTGGAATGCGTCGAGGGAGAGCCGGGCGTCCACCACGCCGTGCGCCTTCGCGGTGACCGCGCCGAAGGCAGTGCTCACGTCGACAACGACACCGGTCCTCGAAGGCGTGGTCCGCCCTCGCAGGTGGAATGCCCCGGTCAGCGGGGACCCGATACGGAAGGTCTTCAGCGTCGCAGCGATGTCGGAGCCGTCGATGCCCACTTCGAGCTCCGGCGCTCCGAGAACGAGGGGCTCGTGAACCCGCCCTCGGATCTCGAGCCTCGTCTCCCCGATGCGTGCGGTGAGCGCCTGGTCGACGTCGCGGCCTTCGTAGATCTTCTCGAGAGTGCCGAGCCAGCCCGAGATCTCCCACGGCGCCTCGTTGAACTGCCCGCCGCCGCGAACGCCGATCATCCGCGTGGCTGGATCGAGCCGCGCCTCGAACTCCCGGACGCCCAGCGTGAGCGCTTCCGCTTCCGGGCGCGATCGGAAGACCAGCTCGAAACCGCGGACCGCCGCGTGTTCGAGGACCACTGGCGGCCGCTTCACGGGATCAGGAACTGGCTCCGGTGCGGGCTCGGGCGCAAACACCCAGTTGCCGCGGGCGTCGCCGTCGGCTTCGAGCAGCAGGTGAGCGTTCTCGATCTCCAGGTCCAGGACCCGTACGGGGCCCGACCACAGCGACACGAGGTCCACGACGATCGTCACGCGCCCGGCCCGGACCATGGACGGCTCGGACCCCCACGGGGCGTTGGCCAGCCGGACGTCGCCGGCCGTGACTCGCGGCGCGAGGGATAACGACACATCGAACGGGCCGGCGACCTTCAGGTCTCGCCCGATCGCCTGGCTCGCGAGCCGCTCCACGGTGCCGCGAAGCCACGGGGCCAGCAGCGTCTCCGCGCCGATCCAGATCGACACAACCACAGTTCCTGCGATGCCGAGCGCGATCAGGATCCGTCTGCGGCCCTTCGTCATCGGTGCGGGCCCCCCGCAGATGATGCCTCATCCTGCGAACGGTCGAGCGGCGTCCCGGGCTCGCACCCATGTGTCCACGCACCGCCCCAGGCGGATCCAGTGGACTGGCATCCAGGAGCCAGGGCAGTCGGTAGGAGCATGGGCCATGCCCGAGGCTGGCAGGCGCCTCTGCGGCTCCGTTCCCGTTGTCATCGCGCAGGGTGCCGGGAGGGTCGGCGCATGGTCAGCGGTCCGGCTCCATGCTAGGGGTTCGGGCTTCTCCAGCCCGCCGAGAAGTACATCCATGAAGCGCCTGATGCTGGCGTCCGCTGTCGCCGTGCCGCTCCTTCTCGCCGGTTGTGCCACCACGTCCATGGTCCCGGTGTGGCGCGACCCGACCTACGCCGCGGTGCCCGTGAAGCGGGTCTTCGTGGCCGCCGTCATCGCGAACCCGCAGTACACGGTGGCCTTCGAGAACGCCGTGGCCCAGGCCTTCGCGAGCCAGGGGGTGCAAGCGGCCACCGCCTCTAGCGTCTTCCCGCCGGGCGAGGTCGCCAAGGGCGGCGAGGTCACCAAGGAGAAGGTCGTCGAGTACGTGAAGGCCAACGGCGCCCAGTTGCTCATCGTCATGCGCCTCACCGAGAAGACCACCGTGGAGGCCCAGCCGGTCACGGTCACGACCTATGGATACGGCTACGGGTACGGCGTCGGAACCGCCTACACGACCGTCACCTACGCCCCGGCGACCACCGTGCGGGCCGAGAGCAGCGTCTACGCGACCAGCACGGAGAAGCTCGTCTGGAGCGGGAGGTCGAGCACCTTCGACTTCTCGAGCGCCCAGCAGGCGGGGCAGTCCGCAGCGTCAGCCCTCCTGGTCGCCCTGGCGGAGAGCGGCATCTTGGTGAAGTAGCCCGGTGGGGCACCTCGCGGATACGGCGTCGGGATCTCCTCCTGTGGCCTTCGGTTCATGTCCGTCACCAGTCGAAGTAGCAGGCGAGGCCGAGCCCGACCTCGTACTTGAAGAACTCGGCCGCGGCGACGCTCGGGAGCGCCGCCTGGTACCGCGCCGAGATGGAGAGCGGCGGCGTACACCGCGTACACGCACTTGTCCGAGACCTTGTCCTCCAAGGCGTGGAGGCAGGCGAGGACACGAGCCTCTCCCGGCGTCACGCCCTTGCGGAACGTGGTCAGCTCCCTGTGGCAGGCCTTCTTCAGGCCCTGGACCACGGTCTCCTCGGCCCTGGCCGTCCCGCTGGCCACGAGAGCATCGAGATGACCCTGCGGTACGCCCACCTGTCCCCCGACGTGAAGCGGAGCGCCGTCCAACTCCTGGACGATCGCGAAATCGGGCAGGTGCGGGGAGCCCAGGGGGAGCAGTTGCCAGCCAAATAGAAGACCCCCCGTCGGAACGGGGGGCTAGTGGAGCGGGAAAAAGGATTTGAATCGTATGGGAGTTAAACTCTAAGTGGACGAAGGCACGCTGCTTTCCCTACGTCGTCGCGGCCTTGCGTCCCGTGCCCGTTCCGTCCTCTTCCTTCCGCTTCTGGGCATTTCCGGCCCGATCCGTCCACGAATTGGCGCCAGAATGGCGCTGGGAACGGGATCCGACCCCTCATGCCGCCTGGCGCTTTCCGTGGCTCCTCTTCCGGGGCAGCTTCTCACGCTCCGCCGCGCGCCTTCGGAGGGCGTGCCAAAGGTCGTGGTCGGCTTGTAGGCCCATCCAGATCTCGGGTGACGTGTTGAGCGCCTCCGAGAGCAGGACGGCCGTCTCGGCGGTGATGCCGCGCTTCCCGTTCACGATGGTGTTGACCCGCTGGATCGGCACGCCCATTCGCGCCGCGAGCTCGACCTGGGTGAGTCCACGCGGCTTGAGGTACTCCTCCAGCAGCATCTCGCCGGGCGGGGTCGGGGGGCGGTTCTTGGGCAGCATGGCGGCTCTCCTCA
>Ga0209253_10001185_pt1 | contig 22753 bp, 22 predicted proteins | sample FrelakmetBRP12BR_FD_187145 | JGI IMG/M metagenome (GOLD analysis project Ga0209253, IMG submission 187145) | Freshwater lake sediment microbial communities from the University of Notre Dame, USA, for methane emissions studies - BRP12 BR (SPAdes)... | ecosystem: Environmental > Aquatic >...
AGTTCTCTCCCGCCCGCTTTGGTGGAAGCGCACCGAGCAGCATCTTCAATCTGTTCACGCTGGGGGCCACCGTCAGCTATGCGCTCGATGTGTTCGGCGTGGAACAACGCACCGTAGAAGGATTGCAAGCCCAGGTCGACGTTCAGCAGTACATGGTACTTGCCACCTACCTGACCCTCACCGGAAACGTTGCCAACACGCTGATTGCACGAAGTGCTTACCGGGATCAGATCAAGGCCACCGCGGACGTCATTCGGTCGCTGCAGGAACAAGTCGGGGTCGCCGAGGTCCAGGTTGAAGCAGGAACAGCCTCGTACACGACTTTGCTCAGCCTGCAGAGTCAGCTTGCTTCATTTCAAGCAACGATCCCTCCTCTCCGCCAGAGCCTTGCCAAGACCGAGAGCCTGCTCGCGACCTTGGTAGGCCGGACGCCAGCTGAGTGGTCACCGCCGGACGTCGAGCTCTCTGCGCTTGCGCTTCCGCGAGATCTGCCTGTGACGCTGCCATCGGAGCTGGTGCGGCAGCGCCCGGATATTCTTGTGGCCGAAGCACGGCTGCATAGTGCGAGCGCCAACGTGGGTGTGGCGACCGCGGCACTGTTTCCGAACTTCGCGCTCAGCGGGAGCTACGGTCAGACGAGTAACGCCACGAGCAGTCTCTTCCAGAGCAACGCCAATGTCTGGAGCCTGGGGGCGGCGGTCGCGGGGCCGCTGTTCCATGGCGGTACCTTGTGGTTTCAGCGACGGGCGGCCATCGACGCTTACGACCAGTCGCTTGCCATCTATCGTCAGACGGTGCTCAGTGGCCTGGCACAGGTGGGAGATGCGCTGCGAGCCCTCGAACACGACGCTGAAGCACTCGATGCCAGCTCGCGAAACTTGCGCGCCGCAGGTGACGTGCTGCCCCTGGTGGAGGCCAACTACATCGCCGGCACCGTGAACTATCTCGGCCTGCTCGTCGCAAACGCCCAGTTCCTGCAGGCGAAGATTGCTTACCTCCAGACGCTGGCGCAGCGTTACCAGGACACGGTGGCACTCTTTGTCGCGCTCGGCGGGGGTTGGTGGAATGAGGCTCCTGTTTCCCCCGACGCAGCATCGACGACTAACGCTCTTCGCGCTGTGGATCCGAGCATTGATGGAGTCTCCGGCGACGCAATGTCCGGTCGTGCAGCGGCCGACGCGCAAGCAAATGACTCGCAACGCTTGAAGCGGTGAGGGGGCCTGAATGAACGGAATGCTGAAACTTGCGTACAAGCTCCTGGCGAACGACAAGGCCAAGTTTGCGGCGTTGCTGGTGGGGATTACCTTCGCTGTCTTTCTGATGGTGCAGATGACTTCCCTTTTCGCGGGCATCCTGAAAAAGGCCTCGTCCACGGTTCTCAACATCGGCGCGACGATGTGGGTGATGGATCCGTCCGTGAGCACCCCCGCAAACAGCATCCCGATGCCGGACTATGTGCTGGATGCGGTTCGCAGCATCCACGGCGTCCAGTACGCGGTTCCGTTGTATTCCGGCGGTGCGCTCGTCAAACTCCGGAGTGGAGCGTACCAGGCGGTCAATGTGCTGGGGCTGGACGACGCCAGCCTGTTCGGCAGGCCCCAGCTCACTGACGGCAGGATCGAGGACATCTACGCCGAAAATGGCTTTCTGGTGGTTCATGACGAAGAATTCGAGAAGCTCGATAATCCTCGTCTCGGTAGCGACTTCGAGCTAAACGATCACCGGGGGGTAATCGTCGGAATCGCGAAAGTGACATCGGGTGGTCTCTTTGGCGTGCCAACCCTGTACACCACCTACAAGAGAGCGATCCAGTACGTGCCATCCACCCGGTTCACGACGGCATTCATTCTCGTGGAACCGACGAGCGCGTCTGCGGTGTCGCAAATCAAAGAGCAAGTGAAGGCGCTGGGCTACCTTGCCCTCACCAAGGACGAGTTCATGCAGAGAACTTCCGATTTTTACAAGTACAAGACGGGGGTCGGCACCAACATCCTGCTCATGACGGTGATCAGCTTCATCGTCGGCCTGTCGATCTCGGCGCAGACCTTCTATACGTTCATCCTCGAGAACCTGGACAAATTCGGCGCCCTGAAAGCGATCGGGGTGAAAGGATACGAGCTCGTCTACATGATTCTCTTTCAAGCGGCCTTCTCCGCGCTGACCGGCTTTGGCCTCGGTGTCGGACTGTGTGCCTTCGTCATAGCGATTGCAAAGCTCAGGCTTCCGGATTACGCAGCGGCCATCACCTACGCGAACCTCGGCCTTGCGCTCGTGATGGTCATCGTGATCGCGGGGATCTCGAGCTACATAGGTGTAAGGAAGGTGCTCAGGATCGAGCCCTTCGACATCTTCCGGGGTTGATCAAGCCGACTCTCGAGCGAGCGATCCGCCAGCACGAGGCGGGTTGCTTTCCGGTCACAGCGTGCTTTTCTGTCGCACGCCGGGGCCGAAATGTTGTGTCTCATGAATGGCTCGGGCGTTTTTCCCTATACTTGTAAGGGTATCCTGTCAGGGGTGCTTAAGGGAGATACTGCGATGTACATGAATGGAAGTGAGCAGAAGCGGGGAACACGTTCGACGATGTACCAGGCAAGGGGGCTGGTGGCGATGGTCGCATTGGCTGTCGCCGCCGCCGGGGGCGTGCAGCAGGAAGCGAAAGCGGAACGCACCGGGGAACAGGTGGTGAAGGCGCAGTGCGCGAAGTGCCATGCGACGGGCGAAGGTGGCGCGCCGAAGATCGGCGACCGCGCCGCCTGGACGCCGCGGCTCCAGCAAGGTCTGGGCGCTGCGGTTGCCTCGGCAATCAGCGGTCACGGCGGCATGCCTGCACGAGGAGGACTGGCTGATCTTACGGATGCCGAGGTCCGCAATGCGGTCGTCTACATGTTCAACCCGGCGAGCGGGACCGCGAAGGCTGCAGTGGTGACGCCGCCGGCGGTGCCCGCAGCGAATCGGAAGACCGTGGGCAAGATGGAGGTGTACCTAGGCGTCCTCTCGACTGCGTCGCTTCCGGCCGAAAGCAAGAAAGCAGCTGCGGGGGGCCCGCTGCATGGCGGTGTCCCGAGCGGCGCGGGGTACTACCACGTCAACATCTCGCTCATCGACAGTGAAACGAAAGGCGAGATCACGGATGCCAAAGTGGAGGCGACGGTCGAGGACATCCTGAACCGCAGCGAAACGAAGAAGCTCGAGCTCGTTGCAATCGGCAATAGAGCCAGTTATGGCAACTATTTCGAGATGCCGGGGAAAGATCCCTACTCGATCGAGGTAAAGATTCTGCGACCCGGTGCGGCGGCGCCGGTCACCACGAAGTTTAGCTACAAGCCCAACTGATCGGTCGTCGCTTCGAGAGGGGCGGTGGAAACGGATCGCCCCTTATTCGCGCGGCCGAACGACTTCGACGACCTCGCCTGCGATGACATGCCCTCCCGGTGGATGTTCGCGCATCTGACGGCGCAGGTCGCGCGTCTTCCACCACAGGTAGCCGAATACCGCCAGGCCGAGCGCGACGCCGATCGCGACGAAAATCATCGAAGCGATCAGGCCGACGACGAGCAGGACGGCACCCGTCGCGAAGGCGAGGATGCCGGCGAGCAAGCCGCCCGGACGTCCCATCGAAGGTGGGCGCTTGTCATTCAGACGGAATCGCGTGTGTGTCTGCATTTCGGTCTTTGGCTTCGGCGGTCACGTCTGGCGCCTAAATGGCTGGTTCGGCGATGCTTGCCGAACCCACTATAAGGCTTGAGACGGCAAGCGCCATACAAAGTTTCCATGACCGGGAAGCGGGATTCACACGGACGACTCCTGCCAGAGCACGAAGGGCTGCGCCGTGCGGTCGCTTGGTTGCTAGAGCAGCCACACCGCGACGCCGGGACGATCGAGGAGGCGAGTCGCCGGTTCGACCTGTCGCCACTCGACGAGAACTTCCTCCTGAATCACTTCCGCGACTCGCCGCAAGACTGTTTGAAGGAGTAATGTTTATGGGACGGTCCAACCGTCTCGCACCGGGCCGTGCCGGTAGTTCTGGTGCTGTTCATCGCGCATGGCCACCCAGAATCCACAGCAGAACTCCCCTGCGCCGCATCGGCCACAGCACCGCGATGGAGCGGCCATGCAGTTCGTAAGATTCGCCGGCGTCCAGGAACGTGTTCTCTCTCCGACCGTCATCGAAGTAGGTGTCGACAACCGGTGACCACACGACGCGGTCGTGGAAGCGCGGGATCACGAACTGGATCATTTCGTGATGAGCGTTCACCAGAACCAGAAATCGCTCGTCGGCCGGCACGCCCCCGCTCGTCCGAAGCCAGCGCAGGACGCCGTGCCACCGGAAGCCCTCGTGCTCACCGTGGGCCCCCGCTTCGCGCCGGGGGTTCAGCCATGCGCGCGCCAGCACGCGCACACGCTTCCAGAGGTTCACCCACTGGCGAGACCGGCGGGGGTGAGGCTCCGGCGGGCGCTCTCCCACGAGGTGGATGCCAAGACAGCGTGCCTCCGAATGGTTCCAGGCTTCGGCAGTCATCTCGTGACCGTCCGGCCTGAGCCAGGTGATCCCCTTCATGCCGTCGTCGCGTACGGGATGTCCGTGCGGGTACGCGTCCTGCCGAAATACGGGGTGGCTGCGGCGCAGACGGATCAGGCGGCGCACGAATCCGAGCAGGGCCTCATCTTCCGGCTGCAGGTCCCAGTTCAGCCAGGATATCTCGTTGTCCTGGCAATAGGCATTGTTGTTACCATTCTGCGTGCGCCCCATCTCATCGCCGCCCAGCAGCATCGGCACGCCCTGAGAGAGCAACAGCATCGCGAGATAATTCCGTTTCTGGCGTCTGCGCAGCGCGTTGATTGCAGGTTCCGTAGTGCGACCTTCCGCGCCGCAATTCCAGCTGAGGTTGTGATTGGCTCCGTCACGGTTACCTTCGAGATTCGCCTCGTTGTGCTTGTCGTTGTAGCTCACCAGGTCGTGCAGCGTGAAGCCATCGTGCGCGCACACGAAGTTGATGCTCGCGTGGGGTTTGCGGCCGCGTCGTTCATAGAGGTCGCTCGATCCGGTGAAGCGCGTCGCGAACTCGCCGATCGACGCACCATGCGCCTTGCCGAAGGCGCGTATCGTGTCGCGGTAGCGGTCGTTCCATTCTGACCAGTTGTTGGGAAAACAGCCGAGCTGATAGCCACTGTTACCGAGATCCCACGGTTCGGCGATCAGCTTCACCTGCGAGAGCACCGGGTCGTGCGTGATCGTCCGAACGAATGCGCCATGCATCTGCACGTCGTAGCTCCCGCGGGCGAGCGCAGCGGCAAGGTCGAACCGGAAGCCGTCGACGTGCATCTCCTGCACCCAGTAGCGCAGGCTATCCCGAATCAATGCCAATGCGCGCGGGCTCGTCGTGTCGAGCGTGTTGCCGCAGCCGGTGAAGTCCATGTAGTAGCGGGCATCGCCCGGCACGAGGCGGTAGTAGGTTGCATTGTCGACGCCGCGGAGCGACAGCGTCGGGCCGAGGTGGTTACCTTCCGCGGTGTGGTTGTACACCACGTCGAGAATGACTTCAATGCCCGCCGCATGCAGCGCCTTCACCATGGTCTTGAACTCGGAGAGCTGACCGGTCGCCGCATAGCGTGGCTCGGGCGCGAAGAAGGCGAGCGTGTTGTAGCCCCAATAGTTGCGCAGCCCCCGCTCCACCAGATGGCGGTCGTCGGCGAACGCGTGCAGCGGCAGTAGTTCCACTGCCGTCACGCCGAGTCGCTGCAGATGCTCGATCGCAGGTGCGCTTGCCAGCCCGGCATAGCTGCCGCGTAGCTCCAGTGGCACCTCGGGGTGCCTCATCGTGAAGCCCTTCACGTGTGTCTCGTAGATCACCGTGTCCTGCCAGGGTGTCCGCGGCGGCGCATCGTCCTCCCAGTTGTAGGTCGGATCGATGACACAGCATTTCGGCATGGCGTGAGCATCGTCGCGCAGATCGAAGGACAGGTCAGCCTGCTCGTGCCCGATGCGATAGCCGAAGTGCACGTCGCTCCAATGGATCGCGCCGAAGAGCGCCTTGGCGTAGGGGTCGATCAGCAGCTTGTGGGGATTGAAGCGGTGACCTTGCTCTGGCCGGTACGGGCCATGCACGCGGTAGCCGTAGAGCGTGCCCGGACGGGCTTCCGGCAGATAGCAGTGCCAGATCCCGTCAGTGCACGCCTTGACCTCGATCCGCTGCACCTCATGTTCGCCGCTTGCGTCGAAGAGGCACAGATCGACCCGGTGCGCGTGCGCCGAGAACAAGGCGAAGTTGACGCCCGCGCCGTCCCAGGTCGCGCCGAGCGGATGCGGTCCGCCTCGCCACACGGTCGTGACCGGCGAATCGTGCACGGGTCGTGATTCGAAGCTGGCTTTAAGTTTGAGCAAATTCCCGAGCGGGGTCGAGTGCTCGCAGGGGAATGGAACAGACGGAGTGCGTCTGAGAAGCGCCTAATCAGGGCTCGTTGTGCGAAGGCTCGACGCGCAGAGCGAAAGGATAGCGAAGAAGGGAAGGCGCCGGCAATGAGAATCGGATCTGCACGATCGAGCACCTCGCTCCCTCGCACCCACGTGCCGCGTTGGCCTGGCAGCGGGCTGCAAACGATCAGCTGAACCGTGCCGCGTCCCGCGCTTGACTGAGCACGGCAGGTCTGTATCTTGGATTGCTGCAGCAGAATCTCGTGACGCTAAGGAGGTGAGGTGGCGTGGCTACGCGAGTGGGAGCCAACAACCGTCGCGAGAACGCGCGCAATGTCGCGCGACACGAGCGGCTTGGTCAATATGTCTTTGGCACCGGCAGCGCGTGCGCGTGCGACGGTCGCGGGAGTAACGTAGCCGCTCATGAGAATTAATCGGAATATCGCGCCGCAACCTGCGAATCTCCCGCGCCATCTGCGAGCCGGTCATCCCGGGCATCATCTCATCCGTGACAACGAGCAGCGTCGCACATCTGTTACCGCCTAGGCATGTACCGCGAATCGCTGGCCGGCGCTGTGGGAAACCTCCGGTCGCACCCCTTCCCGCTAGAATGCCCGCTCCTTCTTCAGTGGGCGTGGGATGCACGGATTGCTCAAACGAGCAGTGGACGTCGAGCGCCAGGAAATCGCAGCGCTCGTCTGGTCGTTTGCCTATTTCTTCTGCCTGCTCTGCGCCTATTACATCCTGCGGCCGGTGCGCGACGAGATGGGCATCCAGGCCGGTATCGACCAACTGCAGTGGCTCTTCACGGCTACCTTCGTCGCGATGCTCGCTGTGGTACCGATCTTCGGCTGGTTGACCGCGAGACTGCCGCGGCGTTGCCTCCTGCCGATCGTGTATTTGTTCTTTGCGCTCAATCTGACCGCCTTCTGGGCAGCGCTACGCGGCGGTGTGGAGACGGCAGCGGTGGCGAAGGTGTTCTTCGTGTGGGTGAGTGTCTTCAACCTGTTCGTCGTGTCTGTGTTCTGGAGCTTCATGGCAGACCTCTACACCACCGAACAGGGAAAGCGCTTGTACGGCTTCATCGCTGCTGGCGGCACGAGCGGTGCGATTGCGGGGCCGTTTGTCACGGCGTCGCTCGCAACCGTGGTGGGTCCGACGAACCTCCTGCTCGTTTCGGCGAGTCTTCTGGTGATCGCCGTCGTCTGCATCCAGCGACTCGGAACGTGGGCGCGCGGGCACGACGCGACGCGGCAGGCGGGCGAGGGCGAGCCGATCGGCGGCAGCATCTGGGCGGGGCTCACGACCGTCGTGCGCTCGCCCTACCTGCTCGCGATCTGCGCATATTTGCTGTGCTATACGGTGCTCTCGACACTGCTCTACTTTCAGCAGGCACAGCTCGTGAAGGAGGCGATCGCGGATTCGGCGCAGCGCACGGCGCTCTTCGCGAAGCTCGATCTCGCCGTCAACCTGCTTACGCTCGCGATCCAGGTGCTCGTCTTCGGGCGCCTGTCGAAAGCGGTGAGCACGACGGTGATGCTCGTGCTGATGCCAGCCGTATCCTTGGTCGGATTCTTCGTGCTCGGCGCCTATCCGCTGCTCGCCGTGCTAATCGTGTTCGGCGTCATGCGGCGCGCGGGTGAGTTCGCACTCTCGAAGCCCACGCGGGAGACGCTCTTCAATATCCTCACGCGCGAGGAAAAGTACAAGTCGAAGAACTTCATCGACACGGTTGTCTACCGCGGCGGCGACACGCTCTCGGGGTGGGTGTCGACGGGGTTGCGGGCGCTGGGGATGTCCATCTCCGGCGTTTCGTACGCTGGCGTGCTGATTGCCGCGGTTTGGATCGGTGTCTCACTCTACCTCGGACGCAAGCACGACGGGTTGCAGCGCGCCCGTGCGCCGGCGACGATGCGTCGGCCAGTGACGCAGCAATAGGCGTGGGTTCATAATCGCGACGGCAGGGCTTGCACTGGAGGAGGCACCGAATGGCCGCGAACATGTTCATCCGCATCGGCGACATCAAGGGCGAGTCCGATGACAGCCGGCACAAGGACGAGATCGAGGTCGTGTCTTGGGCCTGGGGGCTCATGCAGTCCACTGACAGCTCCCCCGGCGCGGGCAGTGGAGGCGGACGCGCCACCTTTCAGAACGTCACGTTCACGCATCTCATCGACCGCGCGTCGCCGCGGCTCATGCTCGCGTGCGCGTCGGCGCAGCGCTTTCCGGATGCGCGACTCGCGGTGCGCAGGCCCGGCACGACGACTCCCGAGGCGTTTCTGCTCATCAATCTCGACAACGTCATCGTGACGGGCGTGCAGAGTTCCGGCGCCGAGACCGCGGGCGGTCTGGTCGAACAGGTGACCCTCGGGTTCGCGCGGGTCGACTACGAGTACCGGCGCCAGCTACCGGACGGATCGTTCGACACGGGTGTCCACTTCAAGTGGGATCTGCAGCAGAACCGCCCATTCTGAGCTCGTATGGCAGGGATCGCCCGGCGCACGGTGCTCAAGCGGCTCGCGGCGATGGGCGCGCTGATAGCGGGCGGAGCGGGTTCTGCCCGGGGAGCCTCGGCGCCCCTAGTCCAGCGGACGATTCCGATAAGCGGCGAACCGCTCCCGGCAGTCGGCCTCGGCACCTACCGCACCTTCGACGTCGGCGCATCGGCCGCGGAGCGGGCGCCACTCGCCGAGGTGCTGCGGGTCTTCGTGCAATCTGGGGGGACGGTGATAGACAGCTCGCCCATGTATGGTCGCGCCGAGGGCGTGGTCGGCGATCTTGCCGCCGAGCTCGCCATCACGCAATCGCTTTTCCTTGCGACCAAGGTCTGGACCACGGGCCGTGACGCTGGCATCCGGCAGATGGAGGAGTCCTTCCGCCTGCTGCGCACCGATCGCATCGACCTCATGCAGGTGCACAACCTGCTCGACCTTTCGACACACCTGCGAACGCTGCGGGAGTGGAAGGCAGCTGGGAAGATCCGCTATCTCGGCATCACGCATTATCACAAGGGCGCGTATGGGCAGGTCGAGCAACTTCTGCGTACCGGCGACTACGACTTCCTGCAGATCAACTATTCCATTCGCGAGCGCGCCGCAGAGGAGACCATCCTGCCGCTCGCGGCGGAGCGGCGTGTGGCGGTGATCGCGAACCGGCCTTTCGCGCAAGGCGATCTCTTCTCGCGCGTGCGCGAGACGCCACTCCCAACCTGGGCCGAGGACTTCGACTGCACGAGCTGGGCGCAATTCTTCCTCAAGTACATCCTCGCGCACCCGGCAATCACCTGCGTCATCCCTGCCACGAGCAAACCCAAACATCTCGTCGACAACATCGCGGCCGCGACGGGACGGTTGCCCGACGCGGCGACGCGCCGGCGCATGGTGCAGTTCGTCGAGTCGCTCTGACGTGGGGCGGTCAGCGGTCGCACGGCTCTCCGCGCTAGCGGCCGCGGGTGCACTCGCTGGCGCCGACTTCTGGAGTCTCGCGCGCGAGGACCTGATGCTCGTTGCCGTGTCGCTCGCGGCGTCGATCCTGGTCGGCATTCCGCTCGGCGTGCTCGTCGACCAAGGGCTGACGCGATAGCACCAGCCGCGCGAGGAGATCCAGCGACGCGAAGACTACGTGCAGGCCGCGCGCGCCTCGCGGTAGGGCGCTTTCGGCCGGTAGCGGACGCAGCTGCCCCGGCGTGAGCGACAGGCGCCCCGCCGCAGTCGTCCGCTTCGCGCGGTGCTAGACTCACGCCCGCGATTGCGCAGCTTCGCTCGGTACGCGAGACCGACCCACGGCGCGTCGAGATCGGGTGGGCGGAGCAGCACTTGGTCCCCCGCATGCGAGCAAGGGTTGATGTGACAGGGTTGATGTGACGCACGTTTGATGTGACACTGCTTGATGTGACACTGGTCAAATGCGGAATATCAGGTTAGGATACCCTCATGCTCATTCGATTCGAAAGCGAGGCCGGACGGCTCACCATGTTCGGCGACGTCGCGGTACATCTCATCAAGATGATGGGGCACAGCGGAACGGTGCCAAGCGCCATCCTCGCGGCGGATCTACCCGCCGCGATCGAGCGGCTGGAGAAAGCACTGGAAAATCCGCCGCCGCTTCCGGAAAAGCCCAAGGAGGCACGGGACAAGACGGAGGAGGGCGACGAGAAAGAGGAGCCGCGTGTCTCTATCTCCCAGCGCGTTTTTCCGCTTCTCGAGTTGCTCAAGGCGGCTGCGGCCCGGAAGGTCGATGTGACGTGGCAGCAGGAAGGCCCGGCGTCGGCATTCGTGAGGTTCTGATCAGGTTCGACCGACCGCCGCGGGATTGCATCGTCCGGTCAACCGTTCACCCGCTGATCCGTTAGGGCGCTTGCGATGCCAAGACTGCTGCCCTTACTGATCTTCCTCGGTTTGTGTTTCTGGCTAATCTTCCGCGTATCGGTGATTCCCCGCGACGCGCGCACCTATCGCCCGCGCCCGCGCTGGTCGGACTGGTTCGGTGCCCAGGACCAGTCGGCCGAACCGGGCACCGTCCACATTGTTCGCCGCGGTGAGCTCACCGGGCTGCGCGATGCCTACTCGAGCGCAGTGATCGACCCCGCCAAGCCCCTCTTCCGCTGCGCCAAGTGCCTGTCGATGTACCACGGCGACAGCGTCGGGGTGCTGAAGCGCGAGAACGGGGCCCGCTGCATGGTTTGCGGCGGCACCGACCTCGGTCCGGTGCGTCTCGCGGACGACTGATCGCCCTCCTCTGCCACCGTCGGCCGCGCCGATGGGTACCGGTCGCTACCTGCGCCACAGCCTGATCGACTGGTTTTCCCAGGACGATCTGCGCGCATCGCGCGTCGCGGTGATCGGCGCCGGTGCCGTGGGCAACGAGGTACTGAAGAATCTCGTGCTGCTCGGGATCGGCGCGATCGACGTCTACGATTTCGATCGCGTCGAGATCCATAACCTGACGCGCAGCGTCTTCCTGCGCGAGAGCGATGTTGGCGCGTCGAAGGCGGAAGCGGTGGTCGCACGTGCCAGCGAGCTCGATCCCGCGGTCGAGCTGCGGGCCATCGAAGGTGACTTCTGGCGCACGCTGCGCCTGTCGTCGCTCGCCGCATATCGTGCGGTGGTGTCCTGTGTCGACAACTTCGAGGCGCGGCTGCACCTTAACCAGATGTGCCTCATCGTCGGCGTCGATTTCGTGAATACGGCGATCGACAGCCGCTTCGTCACGGTCGAGGCGTTCCCGTTCTCCAGTGACAGGATGCCGGCGTGCTACGAGTGCCACCTGCCGCACTCCGCTTACCAGCGCATCGCCGAACGCTACTCCTGCGGCTGGCTCAGGAAGGCGGCCTACGAGGAGCGGAAAATTCCGACCACGGCCATTACCGCCAGCATCGCCGGCGCGCTTGCGACCTCAGCGGCGCTGCGGCTCGGTGCGACGCAATGCCGGCTGGCGCAGCGGCTCTTCTTCGACACGATCGGCGGTGCGAGTACGGTGACGCAACTCGACCGCCAACCCGAGTGCGCGGGCTGTGGCCTGTTTGCGCAGCGGCCACGCGTCGTCGCAGCGGGAAACGATTGGGCACGGTGCCTGTCGGATGCGACGGGAGCGAATGCGGCGTCTGTCGATCTGGTCCTGCGTCTCAGCGATCCACTGGTCACCGCGTACCAATGCGCGAGCTGCGGTGATACGTCGCGCGGCGCAGCCTACGCCGATCGCCGCGCCGCGGACTTCGACGATCGCATCACGCGGTGCGGTGCTTGCGGACTGGGCGCGGTAAGGGTGGAGATCCGCGACGCGCTCACCGCCGATGAGGTCGTCACACGCTTCGGCAGCGCGCCGCCACCGGCGAAGTATGCGTTGGCGGACGTCGGGGGCGCGTGGATCTGTCTCGATTTTGAGGAGGAGTCAGGATGTCGGATGAGGTCAAGTTGATAATTCGTACGGCTGATCAGACGCGCAAGGCGGAGCTCACGCTGGGCGGCAGCAGCACTAGTGGCGAGATCATCCAGGCTGCGGTGGACAACTGGGCGCTGCCCGCGGACGCCGACTACACCCTGGTCAATACGACGACCGGACGCGCATTCGCGCCCGGCGATTCGCTCGCGAGAAGCGGCGTCAAACCGGGCGACGTGCTCGAGGTGCAGCCGGTGTTGGTCGCGGGCTGAAGTTCACGCCATTCGCATGACGAGCTCGGTTCGTCTCGCAGCCGACGTCGATCGACTGCGGGCGCTTGCCGCGGCATCGCGCGGTCGCGTCAATCTCGTCGCGCCGCCGACTCCCGGCTCACCGCGTTTCGTGCTCGAGCTCGGATTTGTCACTGCAGGATCGTCGGCCTATCCGTCCGAGCGGCGCACGACGAGTCGCCTCGTCATAGACCTGCCGGCGCGGTACCCCTTCATGCCGCCGTCGGCGACCATTACCACGGCGATCTTTCATCCGAACGTTTATCCGTCGGGGCTCGTATGCCTCGGGGCGAAGTGGCTGCCGAGCGAAGGCATGGACCTCTTCGTGCGGCGGATCGTACAGCTCATCACATTTGACCCGCTGATCGTCAACCTGCATTCGGTCGCGAATGCCAGCGCGCTGCATTGGTACGCGCAGACGCTGCGGAAGTTTCCGCACGCGTTTCCAACGGACCGTGTCGAGCTCGAAACACCCAATGCGCACGACGCGCAGATTCGGTGCAATGAATCGACGCCTGCCGGACCGCCGCGGGTGATCCGACAATGCCCGCACTGCGGGGCGAGCCTGCGACTGCCCACGGGGCGTCGGGGGACTGTGCGGTGCCCGAAATGCGGTCGCGGTTTCGAGGCCGATACGTGATCGAGTGGCGCGAGCAGAAGACCGAGCTGCCACTCCATCCGATAGGCATTTTGTTGTCGCGCCTGCCGGAGGCCGACGCGCGTGCTGTCAACTCTCGGTGCGCCGAAGGGCGCGTGATCGTCGTCGACGCTCACGGACGAGCCGATGTCGAGCGTCACATCGCGGGGAGCTGCGATGAGCAGGGCGGACTGCTCGTCGGAGAAGCGTTCACGGTGGACGACGAGGAAATCGCTGCCGTGTTCGTGCGGGCAGGGGTGGCGGCGCTGGATTTCGCGAGCTCTGGCATCTCACTGCGGATGCAGGCTGGCGTATGGACGCGCGCCCGGGAAGCCTTACGCGCTGGGGAACTCATCGTCGGTTGGTATCACAGCCATCCAAGCATTGGCGCGTTCTTTAGCGACACTGACCGCAGAACCCAGCGGTCATTTTTTCCGCATTCATACAGCGTGGGCTGGGTGCGCGACCCCTTTCGTGCCGAGGAATGCTGGTTCCTCGGTGCGGCGTCAGAGGCGGTGCCGGCGCAGCGCGTGCTCGCTTGGGAGTCGGAGCGCTGACGCCTCCCGCACACTGGCACGATCGTCTAGTGCGGTCAGGTTGGCGACCTCCATGTCTCTTCGTCGACCTGCGGCACCGCGAGCCTTCGGCGACGTGCCATCACGCCGCCATCCACTGGGAGAACGGCGCCGTTTCGATGCGGTTCCGAGACTGCGCTGGCACGCAGTTGCACCCCAGCAAGCGGTTCGTTTCACCAGAGCGCGACTGGATCTTGTGGGTCGAGAGCCGCAACTGCGCGGGCCCCACAGCCCTCAGTTGTCGTCCCTCAGGTGGAATCCGGGCTATGCATTTCTAATGCGGCGCAAGCTGCCCGGTCAGCGCCTGGCGGATTTCGCGCAGATAAGCCTTCACCTTGCCTGCGTGTTCGCTGCCCATGCGGATCAGCAATTTCTGTCCGGCCGAGAGGGCCTCGAGTTTCGGGTCCTCGAACTGGTACAGAACGCGCGGCTGAACCAGCCTGATCCGCCCCTCGACGTTCGGCGTCGCCAGCAGGTGGTCGATGACCTCGACGAGGCGATCGTTGAAGTATCCCTTGGGGTATCCGAGCTCCTGGTACGCTTGCTGGAAGAGCGGATACAGGCGCACGTAGACCGAGACCAGCTTCTTGGGATCCACGCTCTGGAGAAGCCGGATGTATTGAGCGTATCGAGGGTAGTTATCGGGGCTGAGATACAGAGCCCCCCCCTCGCTTCGGGTCACGAACAAGCCGCCGGGGGGCTTCATGGGGAGGAGCCGCGACGCCACCTGCTTGCCGGGCAGATTGTCCACCGTCGCGACCATGCGGCGAACAATGTCGTTCAGGTGGAAAAACTGTGCGGACGCCTCCGCGCCGTAGAGCCCCGCCAAAGCGTCCTGCAGCGCAACATCGCTTCCTTCGAGCGTGGGCGCCATGCCTTCCTTCCCCGGTGGCTCGCCGGCGACCTGCTGCTGCGCCGTTTCGATGGGATGCAGCACGGTCGGCTCGGCTGGGGCGACCGGTGCGGACACCGCTGGAGGCGGGGGCGCGGGGGCCTCGACGCGGGGCTCGGGCGGAGCGGGAGGGGCCGGGGTCGGCTCCGACTGCTCACCTTGCCACCATAGATATGCGCCGACGACGATTGCAATCATCACGACGGCGAGGAGCATCCACAACCATTTCGCTTTACTCATGGGCGGGCGGGTCGGTAAAGAGCTGGGGATGGGCGAAGTATAGCTTACGGGGTGGAGTGCCGACGAGCAGGAAGCCTCCACCACTTTCGCCGTTGCTCCGAGAACGCCTCCCAGCCACCACGCCAGAGGCAAGACGAAGATCGCGCGCCGCGCATGATCCCTGCCGCGCAAGCCGGCGAGGACGGCGAGCGCAAGCGGCGGGATCACGTCTTCGGGCGTCAGCGCGAAATGAGCGACGCCGTCGTACACCGGCCCGAGGCCGGTTTCGATCAGATGTGCGTGCGCTTGGGTGGCACACGAAGCCAAGGCAAGTGCGCGACCGACCGTCCGGGCTGCAGCACCGAGGCAGAGCGGTTTCACGCGATGACCCACCACAGGAAGCAGGCCCGCGTACGTCCCACGCCGCCGAAGAAGCCGACCAGCGCGGCGAGCGACGCGGCAGCGAGCGGACGCATCAGCCATGGCATTTTCATCACCCCCCTCGACCATCAGCACGAGCCGCTGGATGGTCCAGGACGCGCCCTGGGTCTCGATTGCCGGGATGGCACGGCGACCCATCTCTGCGAGAATGCGCGTCAAAGCATTCGGACTATGGACCACCTGCTCCTGCTGCGGCTGATGGTGCTCCTCGGCATCGCGAACGGGGCGCCGATCGTCGCGACCAAGCTGCTCGGCGCGCGCTTTGCCGCACCGCTGGACGGTGGGCTAAGCCTGCGCGACGGCGCGCCGGTGTTCGGCGACTCGAAGACGATTCGCGGCCTGGTCGCGTCGATCGGCTGCACCGCGCTCGTGGCACCGCTGCTGGGTTTCGACTGGATGCTGGGCGCCGGATTCGCCGCTGCCTCGCTTGCCGGCGACCTTCTCTCGAGCTTCGTGAAGCGACGCTGGAAACTCGAGCCCCATGCCGAAGCGTTCGGAATGGATCAGATCCCCGAGGCCCTGCTGCCGCTCGTCGTCTACCAATCCCGCCTCGGTCTGAACTCGCTCGAGATCATGGTGCTGGTGGGGGCGTTCGTGTTGCTCGCAGTCCTGCTATCGCAGCTGCTGTTTCGCCTGAAGATCCGCGACCGACCGTATTGAGGTATACCCGCTGCACGTCTTACGCGGTGCAGGGTGATCTCGGGGGCACAGTTCAGGCGCACATCGACGATGCTGGTGCCGGCTCCCACCGAGGTGTAGCCGATCATTTCGTGGTAACGCCAGGCACCGCGCGCGATGCTGCGTGGGCTGTCGGCGTCGGTGAGCACCGGTATTCCTCCCGGCAGGCAGATCTGTCCGCCATGGGTGTGCCCGCACAGCATGAGATCGTAATTGGCGTGCGCGGCGTGACGGTAGACCTCGGGCGTATGAGATAGGAGGATCGAAACCGCGCCATGGGGAATGTCGTGCGCAGCGCGGTGAAAGTTCTCCATCCGGTAGTAGTGAGCATCGTCGATGCCGGATAGATAGATCGCATCGCCACCTCGGGCAACCTTCGTCCACTCGTTGAGCAGCAGTCGATAGCCCATCGCTTCCATTCCCGGCACGAGACGGAGCGTGTCGTGGTTCCCGAGCACGGCATATGGATCGCCCTTGATGTGCAGCCGCAGCTTCTCGAGGCCGGCGAGGGTTTGCGCGAACGGTCCGAACGTGCGGGTGCGATAGTCGCCCGTGAGGACGCACAGGTCGTAGTCGAGGGGTCCGACGCGTTCCGTGAGGGCATCGACGAACGCATGGCTGCTATCGATGTGAAGGTCAGAGAGATGAAGGATCGTAAAACCGTCGAACGCAGATGGCAGGTTCGGCAGAGTCACCTCGTGGCGACGGACCTCGATCGCGAGCGCGTTACGGCGTCCGCGCGCGTGCAGTCCGGCGAGCCTGAGCGTGGCCCGCATCAGTCCATGCATGGAGTACCAGTTTTCGATGTGAACGAAATGCGTACCTCGCCGAAAGATCTGGGCTTCGTGGTCGCGCTCGAGCCCCAGGCGCTGCCGGACGTGCAGATGCCCGAGCCGCGACTCGAGGGCAGCCAATGTGGTTTGCTCTTCAGGCGTGATCTCCGGTGACCTCATTGTTCGTCGGTGAAGCGTCCGGGATGCCATCCCGTAGCCATGTGCTCCTCAAGGCCGCGGCTCAAGCGGATCGGGCGCACACGGAGCTCATGCTGCACTGCGAAGGTACCATGAAGCATCCTGCGAAACGTTGGCGGCCGACGATTTCGCCTAACGTTGCCAATCCCGCCTCCGCGGCCGGAATCTCGGCGCTGCTGTCGGTTGATCGACGGACACCCGCATACCTTGGATGCGGGAGGAGCTCAATCTTGCGACGCCGAGCCAATCGAGGCTCGAACGGCAGCCAGTCGCACGGTTCGTGCATGGGGCCACGGGCGCATGAAAGAGGGACCCTCCAAAGTGACAGCGACCGAAACCGCCACGGGGGTTTGGTCATCCCGGGCGTGGTTGCGGAAGAGACGCGCTGGCGTCTCAAGTGAGTCCGACGCCCGGTTCCGCGCGCTCGTTCAGAACGCGGCGGACATCATCACCATACACGACGCGAGCGGGGTCACCACGTTCGAGGCGCCCTCCGCATCACGCGTGCTCGGTCATCCCCCCGGAGCACTCATCGGTCACAGTCCGTTTGAGTCGATTCATCCCCGCGATCTCGTGTGTGTCCGCAAAGCGTTCGAGATCGTCGTACGAGGCAAGGTACAACCCGTTCCCATCGAGTTCCGGTACCGGCACGCGAACGGCACGTGGATCTGGCTGGAGGCGGTTGGTAGCAACCTCCTCGACGCTCCGCATGTCCAGGGTGTGGTGCTCACGACACGAGATATCACCCTACGGAAGGCAGCCGAGCGGCGGATCGAACATCTGGCCCAACACGATCTTCTGACTGACTTGCCAAACCGAACCCTGCTGCGCGATCGCCTCGAGGTCGCACTCGCACAGGCGCGCCGGCACGGTCATGTGGTTGCCGCGATGCTTATCGACCTCGACCGCCTCAAGGTTGTAAACGATACGCTCGGCCACAACGCGGGCGACAGGATCCTGCAGTTTGCGGCCACAAGGCTGATGGAGTGCACGCGGGACGGCGATACCGTTGCGCGACTCGGCAGCGACGAGTTCGTGGTCGTTCTCCCGCGCCTGAGCGACCCTCGCGGCGCGGCGGCCGCCGCCCAGAAGATTCGCGCGAGCCTCGCGCGCCCGTCGGAACTTGACGGACAGGAAGTCTTCGTGTCTGCAAGCATTGGGATCAGCCTCTTTCCCAACGACGCAGCCGATGGCGAGGAGCTCATTCGCAACGCCGATGCGGCCATGTATTGCGCGAGGCGCCAGGGCGGTGACAGCTACCGATTCTACACCGCGGACCTCAACTTCCAGGCTCAGGAGCGGCTCGCGATTGAACAGGGGTTACGCGTCGCCGAACAGCGCAACCAGCTCCACGTCCTCTACCAGCCCAAGGTCGATCTGGGTACCGGGAGGATCATCGGTGTCGAGGCGCTCCTGCGCTGGCAGCATCCCGGCTTCGGGTTGGTCTCGCCTGACCGCTTCATCCCCGTCGCCGAGGAGACCGGTCTCATCGTACCGATCGGCGAGTGGGTCCTCCGCACCGCGTGCCAACAGATTCGCACATGGCGCGACCTGGGGATCGAATTGCGGGTTGCGGTCAATCTGTCCGCATGTCAGTTTCGCCAGCGCAACCTTGCCGAAACGATCAATCGCATCCTGTCCGAGACCGGAGTTCCGCCGCAGTTCCTGGAGATTGAGATCACCGAGAGTGACGTCATGGAAAACGCGGAAACCGCGATTGCGACGCTCGACGAACTCAAAGCACGCGGCATTAGCATTTCCGTCGATGACTTCGGGACCGGCTACTCCAGTCTGAGCTATCTGAAACGCTTTCCGCTGGACGTTCTCAAGATCGACCGTTCCTTCGTGCGTGACATTGCCGTCGACAGCAATGACGCCGCGATCGTCGAGGCGATCATCGCCCTGGCGCGAAGCCTTGGGATCAAGGTCGTCGCCGAAGGCGTCGAGACCGAGAGCCAGAAGGAGTTCCTCAGCCGCTCTGGCTGCGACTACGCCCAGGGCTATCTTTACAGCCGTCCCGTTCCGCCGGACCAAATCACTGCGTTGCTGACGCGGCGGTAGGTACGAGATTCCCGTCCGACGATCGCCGACCATGCGATCTCGCACCGGCTGGGAATCCCCGGCCCGAACTGGGATTCAGCGAAAGACGCGGTCACCTCTGCTTGGGTTCGAGCGGCGGTTGAGCTGCGCTCAACATCTCCGAATCATTGGGTGGTATCCGTATCTCGCAGGCGTTGCGGACGATGTCGATTTCGTCCCAGTCGGCGTACCCCATTTCCGCCAGCGCTGCTTTGAGCGATAGTGCGTCCGACATGCTTCCCTGACCGCAACAGACCCTGAACAGGGCGTCACGAACCGCTGGGGACACCTCCCGTTCCAGATCCCCGTGGCAGCACCATGGAATCCCCTTGATCGCAACGTGCCAATTAGCCATGTGAGTGCTCTTAACCATTGCGCGCAATGGGTCCTGCTCTGCGCGGCGTCTATTCTTTTGCCCGACCGGACTCCCAACCTAGGCGCAGAAATGTCCTCTGAGGCACTAAAATAATCCACTCTCTCAGCAATCACTAGGTCACCGACAGTGCCAGGACGAGATGCACTAGAGTCAGTGAAAGCTTCAGCGCTTCGACTATGGCAAGCGCGGCGCGGCAATGTTCCGCATGCGTGGACTCCGGACTGGGTTTGGCGAGAAAAAAACCCGCGGCGCAGGTCGCCTTGACTGAGTTGATTGACACTTATTGCGAACGCACCGGGCCGGGTGTCTGGGACGAGCCGACAGCCTGTTAGTGCATCGTCAGGCACCGACGACGTGCGTTCGCCAATCACTGACGTTCTCAGAACCGCGACAAAACGACCTCGATCGCCGCGGCGGCGAGCAACGGCACGGGCAATAGGCTCGCCAACCTGCTTGGCGGCAACGACGCGGAAAATGCCTCGGCACAGCGTATGGCGGGACTTCCGCAGAACGTCCGGGTCACCTGTGGCCGCGCACGATTCTCCTCCTGGGGCACGGAAGCTGCTATTTCCGCGGGATGCTGCATCAGTTCCGGAAAGCCGCAGCCGTGGCTTCACCAGCCTCGACCTCTCACCGCTTGCTGGATGTGCTCTGGGGCGCACACTTCGTGTCCCCTCCTGTCTTCGCCCTGTTCGCCGTGTGGCTGGGCGTTAGTGATGCTGGTCGGGCGCAAGAGCTATTCGTCTTGCCGTATGTCTCGGGTGCCCTAACGGCGATCGCGGCCATTGTCGCGCACGTCATGTGGCGTCGCTGGTCGCCGGACGACCTTCCTATTCACCGTGCCCGGGCCCGCGCCGCGGATCTGCCGATCCTTCGCGTTCGGCTGGTTCAAGTCTGGGCGCTGGACTCGATCGGGGGGCTATTCGGTGTCGTGCTTGCCTTCCTCGGATTCCCGAAGGACTTGTGGATCTGGGTCATGGTCGCCTCCGAGGCGCTCCTCTGTCTTCACCATCCCGCACATCTGCGCCTGCGCGATATGGAGGGCTGAGCGCCATCGCGTCAGCGCGTGGGGCCGTCCCCCTCCCGACTGCGCAGCAGATCGCCCAGATATGCAATGCGCATGGTGCTGAGGCTCTCGATCAGGCGCGACAGGCGTTGCAGGGCCGACGTGGTTGTGCCCGCGGGAACCGCGGGTCAAGCGCACGCGAGAAGCGGTGAACCTCGCTACTCCCGACCACGAGCTCAGCCGTGGTCTGCACGATGCAGCCCGGCAACACCTGTCCGCCAAACCAAAGACAGCACCGTCGGCCGCCGCGACGGCCGCGTGAAGGTGGCAGCGCTGCGGCGACATAATGCGACGGCCGCGCCGCCTCAATGGTACGTGGCTTACGCCGCTGGCTACGCCCGCCATTGACCCAGCGCGGCCACCGCGGCACGACAGGTTTTACCATCCGCTGATTGGGGGAGGTTCAGTGGTCGTTCTCAAGCCCACATCGTCGCGTAGCCTAACGCTACCGCAGCAGCCAATCCGACCAGCAGGCTGACCCTGTCGCGGGCCGCGAATACTACCGGATCATCGTGCATTTCGCCGCGATGGGCCTTCATCCACACTCGACTAATCCAAAACAGCAAGAGAGGGCATAGCGCCCAGAGTGCAACCGGCCACGCGTAGAGTGTGTGAACATCAGGGCTGTTGATGTAGAGAGCTAGCACAAGCACCGATAGATACCCGCTCGCGGCGCCAAGAGACTGGAGCACGGGTAGGTCTTCCACTTTGTACCCACGCCCAGCAGCGTTCTCTAGGCCTTCTCTCAGCATCACTACGAGTTCGGAATACCGCTTCACCAGCGCGAGGCTGAGGAAGAGGAACATCGAAAATGCCAGAAGCCAGAATGACGGCGTCACCGAGACGGCGGCGGCACCAGCAAGTAGGCGAATGGTATAGAGACCGGCAAGAAAGAGTACGTCGACCATGACTTGAGACTTGGCCCACAGCGAGTAGGTGAGTGTCAAGATGTAGTAGCCAACCAATGCAATTACGAAAGAATGCGGCAGAAACGCGACTGACGCTGCGACACCGACTGCTAAGAGCAAAGGAATCAACGCGATTCCGTGCGAGAGCGGCAGGTTCCCGGACGCGAAGGCTCTATTACGCTTTCTGGGATGGCGTCGATCCGCTTCGAGATCGAGCAGATCATTCAGGACATAGACGCTGGAAGCCGTCACGCCAAAGGCCAAGAACGCAATCACAGCCTGCAGGCCTAACTGCACATCCACGGTTTTATGAGCGGCCGCTAGCGGGACAAATATGAGTAGGTTCTTGAGCCATTGATGCAGCCGCAAGGCCGTGACCAGGGACACCGCCGTTGCACGGCGATCATCGATGAACAAGGCAGGGATGCCGATCCTCTCGACTTTCGCTCTGACGCCTCGCTCTGCATTAACTACGACAGCTTCTGCAGCGTCTGACCAGATGGCCAGATCAGGGCGACCATTCCCCGCGTAATCGAATCCGCGTCTGCCGAATCGCTCGACCAGCACCGCTCGCTTTGCCGCTCCGGAAAGGTTGTAACCACCTTCCGTCGCCAGAACCTCATCGAAGATCCGTAAGTGTGCCGCAACCTTTTCGGCGTACTTTCGGTGAGAAGCCGTCGCAAGCACGAGCCGGCGCCCGGAAACGTGGAACTCTCTAAGATGCGCAAGCAGACCTTTGTGGTATGGAAGCAGGGCGGCGTCCACGTCTACTTCGCGTGCGATGCGCTCCTTCAGGTAGGCTTTACCGCGCAGTAGCCACAGTGGTACGAGGAGCAAAGCCCACGGCCTCTTACGCAGCAGGCCAAAAAAGCCCTCAACCAGCAAGTCGGTCCGGACGAGGGTACCATCCAGATCGACGCAAAGAGGACGGTTATGTGAAGCGAGCATGCTGAGATGTCACTGGCGCGCGATCAGAACAACTCCCACGGATACCAGGAGTGTTCCGACCAGACGAGCTGCGGTAATGCTCTCCCCCAACAAGATCTTCCCAAGGATGAGCGTGAGTATGAAGCCGACACCGACGAAGGGATAGGCATAGCTCACGTCGACTTTCGCCAGCACGAACAGCCAGACGACTGCTCCTAAGAAGTAAAGCGTCAATCCGCCCAGCACCCAAAGGTTGCCCGCGATTTGCAGCGCGATTCTCATGGCACCGCCGTGGCCGAGTGCAGCCGCAACCACGGGCTGGGACATGCCTGTCTTCAGGAGAATCTGCGCAACCGCCGAACAGCCCACGCTGAGCAGGATCAGGAGGAGAAAGTGGAATCCGAT